>Ga0209344_10000742_pt1 | contig 50963 bp, 40 predicted proteins | sample Cruoilmetagenom6_FD_187293 | JGI IMG/M metagenome (GOLD analysis project Ga0209344, IMG submission 187293) | Oil polluted marine microbial communities from Coal Oil Point, Santa Barbara, California, USA - Santa Barbara Oil Seep Sample 6 (SPAdes)... | ecosystem: Environmental > Aquatic > Marine... | reverse complement strand
CACTGCGCAGTGACGTCTCTACCGCTTCGTCGAGCACACGGCGATTATTTTCGCCGGTAATGCGCAAGCCATAAACGACATTTTCATAAATCGATTTAGGAAAAGGGTTTGGCCGTTGAAATACCATGCCTACTTTACGACGTAAAGCGGCAACATCAGTATGGCGATCATAAATATTCGCGCCATTAAGGTTTATTTCTCCGCTAACTTTACAAATATCGACCAAATCGTTCATGCGATTAATACAGCGCAATAAGGTAGATTTACCGCAACCGCTCGGCCCGATAAAGGCGGTCACTTGCCCTTTGGGGATCGACATAGAAATATTTTGTAAGGCTTGCTTGTTACCATAGTATAAGTCGAGGTTTTTAATTTCTAGCGCCACTTGCTCGGGCGCAAGGTTATTGAGGTCAAGCTTAACCTGCCCTGCTGATAAGTGAGTTGATAAATTTTTCGGCCTAACTGAAATCATAGTGTTCTCTTTAAATCGTCTTGATAAAATGGGCTCTGAGCCCGTACACCAAGTTATTGGTGGTTAAATTAGTGGTTAAATCCGCTAAGCTTAATGCTCTAACATACGGTATTTTTCCCGCAAACGATTACGAATCGACACCGCGGTCATATTCAATGCGACAATAATACTCACTAACAACAAGGCGGTGGCATAAACCAAAGGTCTGGCCGCTTCCACATTCGGACTTTGAAAACCAACATCATAGATATGAAAACCTAAGTGCATAAATTTACGGTCTAAATGTAAAAACGGGAAATTGCCATCAAGCGGTAAGTTCGGCGCCATTTTCACCACCCCGACTAACATTAAGGGGGCAACTTCACCGGCAGCGCGCGCTATCGCTAAAATAATACCTGTCATAATGGCAGGGCTGGCAATCGGTAAAATAATACGCCATAAGGTTTCCGCTTTAGTCGCGCCTAACGCCAAGCTACCATGACGCATAGCCGAAGGAATACGAGAGAGTCCTTCTTCGGTTGAAACAATCACCACAGGTAAGGTTAAAATAGCTAAGGTGATTGCAGACCACATCACCCCGGGGGTACCAAATGTTGGGCTGGGTAAGGTTTCCGCGTAAAATAACTGATCTAAACTGCCACCGACCATATAGACAAAAAAACCTAAACCAAAGACGCCATAGACAATCGACGGCACACCCGCGAGGTTGATTACCGCGATTCGTAATAGTTTAGTTAGCGCGTTATTACCGGCATATTCATGTAGATATATCGCCGCGACCACCCCCAGTGGAGAAACAATCACTGTCATTAATAACACCATGAGCACAGTACCGAAAATAGCAGGAAATACTCCTCCTTCCGTGTTTGCTTCCCGCGGATCATCGCTCACAAACGCGGCTATTTGGCTGAAAAATAATATTAATTTTTCATAAACACCCAGTTGATTATTAAAGCTAACTTTTAAAATATCGGCAAAATTAATGGTCACTTTTTGCCCATCCATGGCGCGCATAACAATGTGGTCACGGGCTATTTTTTCTCGCAAAGCCAGTAAAGTACCTTCAAGTACCTGATACTGCGCCTGTAAAGCCGCTACTTTATCTTTCAATGTTTGTGCTAATTCCGCGGTCAGTGTGCCATCGAGCTGATGCTTGCGTACTTTTAAGCGTGTGCGCTCAATTTGATAATTAATCGCGCCAATATCGCGAGTTTGTAACTGCGCGATTGCTTGCTGAAAATCACTAACCCGAGCAAGCAACTCGGGCATTTGACTTTGCTCAACGGCTTCACCACCAAGCATTATTTGCTCGATATAACCATAAAAGTTGCCATTAGTACGTCGTTCAATAACCACCAGGTCTTTCGGCAATGAGCTGTGATTAATTTGCGGCACTAAAATCCAGCGAAAGTCTAAACTGACTAATTCACGATTTCCGGTCTTAATTAATAGTCGTTCAATTGTCTCTGCTTTCGGGTCGATATTAAGCTCGACGTGCGCTAGCTGCGCGACCGGTATACTTTCTCTATCGTAGATTTCGCCGATCACGGTTAAGTTTTTACCTTGCTCGTCGGTCATTTCGAATTGATAAATATCTGCCGGCCAAAAATAACTTAAGCCGCGTGACGCTATTAACCAAAGCAAGCCTAATACCGAGATCAAGCTGATGCTGACACCGCCTGCTGACAACCACACCCAAGGCGCGCCAGATTTAAACCATTTATTCATGTTAGTGGCCTTCCTTACAATGAGCTATATTTTTCACGCAAACGCTGACGAATAAACTCAGCAAGCGTATTAAAGACAAAGGTAAATACAAATAAAACAAATGCCGCTAAAAACAGAATACGATAATGCGAGCTACCCACTTCCGATTCTGGCATTTCCACGGCAATATTCGCCGCTAAGGTTCTCATGCCTTGGAAAATACTCCAGTCCAGAATTGGCGTATTACCGGTTGCCATCAAGACAATCATAGTTTCGCCGACAGCGCGCCCTAACCCCATCATCACAGCAGAGAAAATACCGGGGCTTGCGGTTAGCAGCACCACTTTAATTAAAGTTTGCCATTGCGTAGCGCCTAACGCCAAAGAACCGCTGGTTAAATGTTTAGGGACACTGAAAATAGCATCTTCTGCCATAGAGAAAATGGTAGGAATAACCGCAAAGCCCATCGCTATGCCAACAACTAAGGCATTTCGCTGATCAAAATCAATACCTAAATCATTGGTAATAAACTGCCTAACATCACCACCAAATAAATGTAATTCAAGCACTGGCGATAAGGCAAATGCCGCATAAGCTGCTAGCAAAATAGCTGGGATTAGAATAATCGGTGCCCAGGTTTCAGGGATCAGGGTTTTATATGACCGCGGTAATTTATGCCAAGCAAATGCAGTGATGAATATCGATGATGGGATAAATACCAATAGCAATACAATCGCGGGGAGGTATATTTCAATAATTGGTGCTAACCAAAGTCCAGCGAGAAAGCCGAGAATAACCGTGGGTAAAGCTTCCATTAATTCTATGGTGGGTTTAACTTTTCGGCGTAAACCTGGTGTCATAAAATACGCAGTGTAGATTGCCGCCGTTAAGGCAATAGGGACGGCAAACAGCATTGCGTACATCGCTGCTTTTATGGTACCAAAGGAAATCGGCAACAAAGAAAATTTTGCTTCAAAATCATCTGAGCCAGAGGTTGATTGCCAAATAAACTCTGGCTCAGGGTAGCCTTCATACCAAACTTCTTGCCAAAGGGCTTGCCACGTTACTTCTGGGTGCTCGTTTTCAACAGCGAAAATCGCCAATTCATTATCTGAAAATAAGACTAACGCATCGGATCGTGGTGCAATGGCCAAGGCTTGTGCATGGCCTTGATGTAATTGACCTCGCCATAAATCCGCTTCACTGGTGGTATAAAACATGCCCATTTCACCGGATGGGGTTTGGGTATAAAAACTTTTGCGAAACTGCTCGGTATATATAGCCACTATTGGCTCATTATCGCTCACTTTAAATTGACGAATTTGTTTAAATTCACGACCTTGCTCGGTTGCTACTTCAAACCACTGACTGACGGTCCCCTTGTCATCACCCAATAAAATTGAACTACCACCGGATAATAGCGCCATTGCAGTAATATGATAAGGTGTCGAGTTATTTTGTGCCAATTGTGGGGTAATTATCGCCTTTAACTCACTATCTTCATCTAATGTAAACACCGATATCTGCGCCCCTTGGCGAATAAATACCATAGCTAAATCCGGCGTAACTAAAATATCATCAATTGCTTTTATCCCAGTATCTATGACTTGGTATTGCACTTGATAGGCAATGTCATAACTAAAGTCATCTTCAGCGAATAAAGTTGTTTTAATCAAGCGCTTGTCTTGAGTAACACCTACAAAGATGGCTTTTTCATCATCCATGGCAAAGCCAAGCTTAGTTAGTGGCATGTTATTTTCTTCAATAGGCAGGTATTCCTCACCTAATGGGTAGCGAACACTAGGAATAATTACCCTTTCACCACTGTCAAAATTAGCGCTAAAGTTCGGTACAATCAATTGGATATTGCCTGCACTATCAAGCAATAATTTTTGCTCCTGGCCGATATTAATCAGTTGCGCTAAACTTTCACCGTTTGCCACCAGCTGCTGGGAAAGTATTTTTTCACCGGCTTGATAGCGGCTACTATTAACCAATTGATAAAAGTTAATCTTGCCTTGTTCAGTAATGGTGTAAGCGACTTCTTTTAATTCATCAACACCGGTTGCCAACACTTTATAATTTTCTGTGATAACAAATTGCGCTGTCACGTTTACTTTAGCTGACTCAAAAATAGGCTTAATCACATAGAGTAAATACATGAATATTAATACTAAGGTAAACAAAACACTGATACCGCCCAGAGTAATTATCCATTTTGCTAATGAATTTTTTACTTTACGCACGTTGGCTGACTTAGAAGTAATGGCCACTGAAGAATACCTTTAACTTTGATGGTTTTAATAACTGCAGCGATTATAAGACAATTAGATGACAGTTTTGTGACAGACACTTTTTATCTTAAATTACACCTCGCATTATGCAAAAATCACCCAGAGACAACTAACCAGTTCTTGGGTATATTAAGTAATATCAATGTATTGCTGAGTAGAGTAGGCTATGAAAGTTAAACAAATAATGTGTCGTGATTTAGTCACTTTAGCGATGGATGATACCTTATCAGACGCTAAAACTTTGTTTGAACTGCATGATTTACATCATATTTTAATTAAAGATCAAGCAAAGATCGTTGGGATTATTACCGACCGTGATTTATGGCAAAATTTAAGCCCGACAGTCGGTACTCGAAAAGAGACTCCACAAGATGGTTTTATTCTGAACAAGAAAATTCATTTGATCATGGCTCGCAATGTCATCACCGCCACAGCAGAGGTGAGCTTAAATGAAGCGATATTGCTTTTTTACGATCACAACATATCTTGCCTTCCGGTCGTTGATGAAAACCAGTCACCAATCGGCATTGTTACTTGGCGCGATATTATCAAAATTATTGCACAGCAATATCGCCGAAAAGCTATAAACAACTCAAATGATAAAGCAGGTAGTATCAGGGCAAACGGTAATAAATAAAATTTAAGAGCTACAAGACAACATAGAACAACCCGCTTTATGCTTTGCCCATGCTGGGCGTTTGTCAGCAAAGTGTTCAAATTCCGGCTGTTCGTCATAGGGCTTAGTCAGCACTTGTTGTAATTGTGCTAACAAAGAATAATCTTGCTGCTCTGCTAATTCTATTGCTTGTTGGGCTAAATAATTACGCAAGACATACTTAGGGTTGGTTGCGTTCATTTGTTGACGAATTTCGGCGCGCGTTTTATCGGCCGCATTTCGTATTGCCAGATAACGCTCAAGCCAGTTATGCAAGATTGCTTGATAGTCGGTGCTAAGTTCAGCTTCATTATAATAACAAGGCAGCAAGTGCCTTAACCAAGCAGACTTGTCATCTGGTAAATCAGCCAAACGGCGATAGAAAATGCTCATATCGGTTTCGACACTCATCAGTATATCTTCAATTTCAATCAGCAACTGTAGCTCTTCTTCATTGACCAGTTCTCCAGACAAAGTAAGACCAAGTTTAGCCGCCATCATCTGCTGCCATAATAGTTGATAATTTTTGCCAAAGTCATTCAGGGCGTCTTGCAATGGTTGTGCATCTTTGATTAACGGAAAAATGGCATTGGCGAGTTGAAACAGATTCCATTGCGCGATTTCGCCTTGGGCACCAAAACGATAACGCTTGCCTTTCGCATCTGTGGTGTTAGGCGTCCAATTGAGATCAAAATCATCAATCCAGCCATACGGGCCATAATCTATCGTTTCGCCAATAATCGACATATTATCGGTATTCATTACGCCGTGGACAAAACCAACGCGCATCCAATCCACCATCAGTTGACAGGTGCGGCTACAGACTTCATTAAACCATTCAAGATAGACCGCTGGGCTTGGCGCGCCTAAATGCGGGAAGTCCCGGGCAATGACATAGTCAACCAGTTGCGTTAACAAGCTGAAATCTTGTCGCGATGCCGGTAATTGAAAACTGCCAAAACGGATAAAAGATGACGATACTCGACAAACGACCGCGCCCGGCTCTGGCTTAGCATTGCCATCATAAAACATATCTCGAACCACGCTATCGCCCGTTAGCGATAAGCTTAGTGCTCTGGTGGTGGCAATGCCTAAATGAAACATAGCTTCCGAGCAAAGAAACTCACGAATTGAAGAGCGTAATACCGCAAAACCGTCGGCGGTGCGCGAATAAGGCGTTGGCCCTGCGCCTTTTAGCTGTAAGGTTTTATGGCCATGGTCAGGGGTTAGTATTTCTGTCAGGTTAATGGCGCGACCATCGCCTAATTGCCCGGCCCAATGACCAAACTGATGACCGCCGTAGCACATGGCAAACGGCGTCATGCCAGGTAATAGGCGGTTACCTGAAAACAGTTGCAAAAACTCAGCTGAATTGACCTGCGCAGGTGTCAGGCCAATTTGCTCGGCAACACTTTCACTGGCCGCGATTAACGTCGGCAGAGTCGTGGCTTTAGGCTGAACAAAAGAATACGCCGACATCACTTGCCGTGGGTAATTTTGCATGACCTCATCGCTAGTAAAAGTGTCGGTGAATTGGTTATCTAAAGTAAAAGTAATATCGGACAAGGGGATTTGCACTCTCTATAAAGCCAGATGTTAAGTATCGTTCGAACCACACTTGAATTCAACTAGACAAATAAACTTGCTGGAAATAAATCCTGCTCGGTTAGGGTCAAGTCTCGAACTCGTGACAGCTTGACGTGGTAATAGTGTGATATTAACCAGACAAATTATCTAGATGTAGATGGTTATTAAATCGCGGGGCTTAGAACTTACAATAAGCTTTTCGCTGCCAAAAACCACCATCGCCGACAATCACATTTGCTTGCCCATCTGCTTTAACCTAAAATATCAGCATTATTGTTTTCCTAAATAAATCAAAAGGTTTTCCATGGCACAACCATTACCCGATAAATTCATTATGTCGATGAACCGCGTTTCGAAAGTGGTTCCACCTAAGCGCACAATTTTAAAAGACATTTCTCTTTCTTTCTTCCCTGGTGCCAAAATTGGTGTACTAGGTTTAAATGGCTCAGGTAAGTCAACTTTGCTGCGCATTATGGCCGGTGTTGATACCGAGTTTGAAGGTGAAGCAAAAGCATTAGCCGGCACTAACATAGGTTATTTACCGCAAGAGCCGGTCTTAGATGAAGCAAAAACCGTGCGCGAAATTGTTGAAGAAGCGGTTGCTGAAGTCAAAAATGCCATGGCACGATTAGACCAAGTCTACGCAGAGTATGCCGAGCCTGATGCTGACTTTGACGCCCTAGCTAAAGAGCAAGGACAACTTGAAGATATTATTAACAGCCAAGACGGACATAACATTGACAATGTCTTAGAGCGTGCAGCCGATGCCCTACGCTTACCGCCTTGGGAGCAAAAAATTGCCGTACTTAGTGGTGGTGAACGTCGTCGTGTTGCCCTTTGTCGCTTATTGCTACAAAAACCTGATATGTTGCTACTCGATGAACCGACTAACCATTTAGATGCTGAATCGGTTGCTTGGTTAGAGCGTTTCTTACATGACTATCCTGGCACCGTCGTTGCTATTACTCATGATAGATACTTCTTAGATAATGTTGCCGGCTGGATCTTAGAGCTTGATAGAGGCCATGGTATTCCGTATGAAGGCAACTATTCTTCATGGTTAGAGCAAAAAAATGCCCGCCTTGAGCAAGAAAGTAAAAGTGAAAGCGCGCTACAAAGAACCATCAAGCAAGAGCTTGAGTGGGTGCGTTCAAATCCGAAAGCGCGTCAATCAAAAAGCAAAGCCCGTATGGCACGCTTTGAAGAGCTGAACAGCCAAGATCATCAAAAACGTAATGAAACTAACGAGCTTTACATCCCACCTGGGCCTCGCCTAGGCGATAAAGTCTTGGATGTGATTAACTTAACAAAATCATTCGGCGATAGAGTCCTGATTGATAACTTAAGTTTTAGTGTCCCTAAGGGTGCTATTGTCGGTATTATTGGGCCAAACGGTGCCGGTAAATCAACCTTATTCAAAATCATGTCAGGTGCTGAACAGCCAGATTCAGGTAGTGTCGAGCTCGGTGATACCGTGAAACTTGCCAGTGTTGATCAGTTTCGTGATGATATGGACAACAGTAAAACCGTGTACCAAGAAATATCACAAGGCCATGAAATTTTAAATATTGGTAATTTTGAAATTCCAAGTCGTGCCTACGCCAGTCGTTTTAACTTTAAAGGTAATGATCAACAAAAAATTATCGGTGAATTATCCGGTGGTGAGCGTAACCGCGTGCATTTAGCCAAGCTGGTGCAAACCGGTGGTAACGTTTTACTGCTCGATGAGCCCACCAACGATCTCGATGTTGAAACCCTACGGGCACTGGAAGAAGCGTTATTAGAGTTCCCGGGTTGTGCCATGGTTATTTCTCATGACCGTTGGTTCCTTGACCGCATTGCTACTCATATTTTAGATTACCGTGATGAAGGCCAAATCAACTTCTATGAAGGTAACTTCACGGATTATGAGGCTTGGTTGAAGAAAACCTATGGTCCAGCAGCAACCGAACCTCACCGGATAAAATATAAAAAAATTGGTTAACTAATTCACTTAACTAATTAGTTAATAACAAGATAAAGGCACCTTAATGGCTTAATTATGGTGCCTTTTTTTAAAAATCAAGCTATGCTCAATATATCACTTTAGCTAAAATTAAATTCAATGCAAAATCGACGTCAATTTACCCGCGTACTCTTTGCTATGACAGCAAAACTGACTATAAATGAACAGCAATTTCAGGCAAGAATACACGACATTTCGTTAAATGGTGCCTTGCTTTATCTCGACTGCCAAGGGTTAACGCTGACGCGTCAACTGGGTTTCTTGTCATTTCAACTCGACAATAGCGACGCCGAAATTATCATGGACATTGCAGTTGTACACCAAGACGGTAACGAAATTGGCGTACAATGTAATGGTATTGATATTGACAGTGTCAGTTTATTACGGCGTTTAATTGAACTCAATTTAGGTGACGATGAGCAATTGCATAAAGAATTGTCGCAACTAAATCGCAACTAATATCGCAACTAAGCATTACAATTAAGATTCACTCAGCAAAAAATTAACATTATTATTTTCAGAGGATTTACTATGAATCACCTTATTATTTCTTTTATCACTGCCGACCGTCCAGGCATAGTAAAAGTTTTATCTGATCTCATTTCCAAGCATAAAGGCAATTGGGAAAAGTCCAGTTTACATCAAATGTCGGGCGTGTTTGCTGGTGTCGTTGAAATTGCTGTAACGTCTGAAAACGCCCAAGCATTAATCGATGAACTCGCGGCCTTAGCAGGCTTTAAAATGCAAATAGAACAGGTGCAGCAGCAGCAATCAACACCTGAAAGCTTGCTTATTTTAGAGCTAACCGCCAACGATAGATCAGGTATAGTACAAGAAATTTCCTCCACCATTCATCAGCAAGGAGGCAATTTACTTAAGCTGGTTAGCACCCAAGAAAGCGCGCCACATGCCGGCCATGAATTATTCAAAGCAAAAGTGACTATTGCTGCTGAGAAAAAAGATATCGACGCTATGATCGCCGCGCTTGAAAACCTAGCTGACGACTTAATGGTAGATATTTCTCACTAAATCAATTATTAATTAAGCACTTAAGCTAAAGTTTTTTGCGTAACAATAACCAGGTCCGCATTCATCACTGATTGCGGACCTTTTTGCGCTTAGCTTTTCTATTACAAGCCTTTATAAGCCTAACTTGTTAAGCTCTTTATCAACGACCGAGCTGGGTAACGGAATATAGCCATCTTTCTCAACAATGTTTTGTCCTGATTTTGATAATACCAGCTTCAAAAACTCGGCTTCCATTGGTGCTAACGGCTTGGTGGGGTGCTTGTTAACATAGACGTATAAAAAGCGTGATAGCGGGTACTTTTTAGTAATGGCATTTTCCATGCTCGCTTCAATATAATTATCGCCTTTTTTCGACAGTGGTAAGGCTCTAACACCCGAGGTTTGATAGCCAATGCCTGAATAACCGATACCATTTAATGACGCTGATACTGACTGCACAACGGAAGCTGAGCCTGGCTGTTCATTGACGCTATTTTTAAAGTCACCTTTACACAGTGCTTTCTTTTTAAAATAGCCGTAAGTGCCTGATACCGAGTTACGCCCATACAATTGCACATCTTTACCAACCCAATCACCGGTGAGTCCTAAATCGCCCCAACGGTCGACATCTTTTTGCGCGCCACATTTACGGTTATTGGAAAAGATCGCATCAACTTGATCAATTCGTAGTCCTTTAATGGGATTGTCTTTATGAACGAACACCGCTAAGGCATCAATGGCGACTCGCACTGCGGTAGGTTTATAACCGTAACGTTTCTCAAATGCTTCAATTTCGCGTGACTTCATCTTACGGCTCATGGGGCCAAGATTAGAGGTCGCTTCCGTTAAAGCTGGCGGCGCTGTAGATGAGCCGGCCGCTTGAATTTGCACATTAACATTCGGGTAAGTACGTTTAAATTCTTCCGCCCAAAAGGTCATCATATTCGCTAAGGTATCTGAGCCAACGGATGAAACATTGCCTGAAACACCACTGACTTTTTTATACTCAGGTAAATCGCCATCGACGGCAAATACCGATAAATTGATAAGACTTGATAAACCAATAATGCCTAAAGCACGTTTTAAACTCATGTTACTCTCCAGTGAGAAATGTAATTAATTTCAGCACACTATATAAAGTGAATATGACAATAATAAGTAAGCTTTGTGACACTTAGATGACAGCGCTAATAAAATCGACATTATATTCTGACCAAGGTTGGCTCTGATAAGTGAGTTGGCTTTTGTATCGCTAAATAACCTGTTGTTATCGTAAGATGCTGCTCAGGTTAGCAAGATGCGCTTCAGGCTAAGTGGGCAACTTTTCTGATCATGCGACAGGCGCAGGTGTCGCTGAATTGCTCTGAGTAAAGTTAGGGCTAAAATTGATAATAAATTCACTGCCACTTTTGCCGTCACTTACTATGCTCAGTTCGCCTTTGTGATGATTTAGCACATGTTTAACTATCGCTAATCCAAGGCCTGAGCCACCAGTATTGCGCGACCTAGACTTATCGACACGGAAAAACCGTTCGGTTAAGCGATTAATATGCTCAGCCTTAATACCAGGGCCATTATCTTTGACACTAAAGCGTATTTTATTGCCGTCATTAGTTAGCGAAATCGAAATAGTGCCTTGCGCGGGCGTATAAGCAATCGCATTAGCGATGATATTTAAAAAGGCACTTTTTAATTCGTGTTCATTACCTTGTATTTTTATAGCCGCTGATATCTCATCGCTAATGTTATGATTTTTTTCTTGATTTAACCATTGTACATCTTCAACTATGGTTATCAGCAAACGCGACAAATCAACTTGTTGTTGATTATCAGCCTCGACGTTATTCTCGACCCGTGATAATACCAATAATTGGTTTACTAGCCGATCCATGCGCGATACTTGTGTTTCTATGGTGGCAAAAGCTTTTTGCCACTGTGGCGCTAGCGTCGTTTCACCCGCTTGCACCATTTCAACATAGCCGCGCACTACCGTTAATGGCGTTTTAAGCTCATGCGAGACATTAGCAACAAAGTCACGGCGCATTTTCTCCAAGCGCCGTATTTTACTAATATCACGTGCTAATAGTAAAATTTGATCACTACCATAGGGCATCAAGCGCAATTCAAGTTCAAGCTCATGATTTACCGGTGATTTAATTACGCATGGACTGTCGTAGTTACTCTCTTCTAAATAGCTTGCAAATTCCGGAAAGCGAATTAAATTATCAATACGTTGGCCAACATCACTAGGCCAACGCACACCTAAGAATTGCGAAGCTTTGCTATTACCCCATACTATCATCAATTCAGCCGTCAAGACTAAGGCCGCATCAGGTAAAGCTTCTGCGCCATCTCGAAACTTTCGGATACGCTCATTTAATTGTTTTTGCTTTAACCTTTGTTTGCGAATTCGGCGATAAAGTCCGTCATATATTCGCCCCCAAATGCCATTCGCTTGCGGAGGTGATATCGACTTTCCTTGCCACAGCCATGTGATCAATTTATATAAATGGTTGTAGTGCCAAGCCAGTAAGCCGAGTGATACCACACTGACCATCAGTAAGGTTTGGCCAAAGAGATAACCAATCAAGCCACTGATAATAAGCAGACTAACAATACGAGTAAAAAGTGTCCGAGCTGAGGTGCGAAAATACATATACTAGCGCTTAACCTGAAGTTGTGACCTTGCCTGAAAAGCGATAGCCAGAGCCACGTACCGTCTGAATAAAATTTTCATGCCCTTCTCCCGCTATCGCTTTACGTAAGCGCCTAATATGAACATCAACGGTTCTATCTTCAACATATACATTGGTGCCCCAAACATTATCAAGCAATTGTTCGCGGCTATAAACCCGCTCGGTATGGCTGAGGAAAAAATGCAGCAAACGAAACTCTGTCGGGCCAAGTTCGAGACTTCTATCATTAATAGACACCCGATGCGAGACCGGATCTAATGTAATACCATGAAAGTTTATCGCCTCTTCCAACGCCGTCGGCGCGACACGACGGATCACCGCTTTTATACGGGCGATTAATTCTTTCGGTGAAAAAGGTTTAGTGACATAGTCATCAATTCCGGCATCAAAGCCTTTGACCTTATCGTCTTCATCCGCTCGCGCCGTTAACATAATAATAGGGATGCTACGCGTGTACTCATTTTGTTTTAATGATTTGGCTAACTTGACGCCTGTACCACCGGGTAACATCCAATCCAGTAAAATTAAATCTGGATAAGGCTCTTTAATTTTATCCAGTGCTTGCTCGATGCTTTCTGCTTCTATGGCATTAAAGCCATTCTGCGCCAAGACAAAGCAGATCATTTCTCTGATTGGCGCTTCATCTTCCACCACTAAAACCTGTCTATTCATCTATCCTTCCTAATAGCCTAACCGCATAGCCAACATTGTGATTAGTAATTGTGACAGTTTCATGACAGCAAGCTAAATATTGCCATCAATCACCCAAATAGTCCTTAAAAAAACCGAGCTATTTATTATTTTGTCATGATCGACAATATAAAAGCATTAGGCAAGAAAAAAGCCGCAAAATGCGACTTTTTTACGAGTGATGACAACCTTCAGCACATATGATTGTTTTATCAGCTAAAAGTTGTATTCAATACCCGCGGCCAAATAATCTTGGTCTGCGCCACTGTCCATATCAAAGCTAGTATAAAAAGTATAAAGCTTTGTACTCTTAGCTAATGCATAGTCTGCACCGACAGTAATACCTGATTTATCATCGCTACCTTTAAAGTCTGCGACTTGGTATTGGCCTTTAAACGTGACTTTATCCATTTTATATTTAGCCGACACCAAATAACCGTCCATTTCAGCACTACCATCGACTTTTTCTTGTGTTTGCACCATAGCGCCCAAGATGACAGCACCGACTTTACCTTGCACAGTCGCGCGAGTAATGTCGTAACCGTTCACCTCAGCATCATGTGCTAGAGCGGCATAGACAGTGCTCTTTTTCAATTTCGCATCGCCGTAAAATACCGCAACAGACACGCCATCTTCCCCATCCACGGCATCTTCAGCTATATAAGTAACCCCCACTTGAAAGTGATTAAACTGCGGCGATTTATAAGAAAGCGTGTCCGCCATGCGGTTTTCACCTTTCCACAAACTTTTAATATCGGCATTTAAATCGCTAAATAAATCAACTTTGCCCTGTGATTGCTTGAGCATAGTGTCGTTTTTACCAAGTAATACTTCACCAAAACTGCCCGCTAAACCGACATATTGGTTACGATCAGTGATGCTATCACCTTTGGCACTATCACCATCTAAGTCAACCTGAAATTCTGCTTTATAGAGAACCGTCAAGCCATCACCTAGGTCATGCGTGCCTTTAAGCCCGATACGGGAAGCGTTACTTTTTATTTCGGTGAAAGACCCTTCGCCCTCATCTGATAATTGCACAGAAAGATTTGCTTTACCGTAAACATCAACATCAGCTGCAAATGCCGATAATGATAAAGAAGACAATAAAGCAACAGCGATTTTATTGTATGTATATTTCATCTAGATACCTTTAAAAGTTAACAATGCTAAAAATAGTTGCGCATAGCTTGCCAAAGCTTTATGACAATTTCGTGACAGCAAAGCATTTATTTCGCGAAACTATAGCAAAAACAAAAATTTTATTGCAACTTTGCTAACGAGTAGCTGAAGATCGGCCGATATTTTTCCGAAAAGCTCAGTACAAGCCCTTACTTTTAATCAAGATTTGCTATTTAATGTACAATAAGCTGAGTATCAATAAACTAACTTGATTAATAATCCCAAGTTAGCCAAAGTTCAATTGTTACTTTAAAAGTAGCCTTAGGTAAAAAAAGCTTTTAACCTTAGGTAAAACCGCTAGAATCAAGAAATGCGAAATAAAAGAAATATTTAATGAAAACAACTAGCCTGTCACGAAAATTACTTACGCGAGTGTTGTCTTTTTATTTTCTCCTGACATTTCTCGTTACTTGTGTACAAATTGGTGCCGAGTATATCAACACAAAAAGTCACATTACCAGTGAGCTATTAACACTTGAGAAAACCTTTAGTGGTAGTTTAACCCGCGCGGTTTGGGAACTTAACACCCAACAAGCAATAGATATCGCTAATGGTCTAGTCGCCATTCCTATGATTCAAGGTATTACTGTTATCGATGAAAACAACCAAATCATCGCACAACAGGGCTTAACTATCGATGAAGAAACGCTTAATATTAAGTCCATAAAAAGCAACAGCAATAACAGTGAATATTTTAAAGTGACCTCCAATAGCGATGGCTTGTTTGGTCATTCATTTCCGTTAATTTTTGAATTTTCAGGTCGCACCACTAAAGTAGGCTCAGTGACCTTATTATCGAGTAACGAAGTTATTTTTAATCGTATACAGGTCGGTATATATTTTTTGATCGGTAATGCCATGGTGAAAACCGCCGCACTGGTATTATTATTTTCCTTTGCCTTTTCAAGCTTATTAACCTCGCCACTTAACGAACTGACCGAGCAAATTAACCAATTCGATATTGATGATCCTGAAGCGTCAAAATTACACGTAATTAACTATGAAAATAACGAATTAAATATTTTGCAAAATGCTTATAATAATTTGATCAATGAACTGGTAATTTATAAGGAAAAACTCGCGCTAGCACAAGGAAAAATCATATCTACTAACAGCAAACTTGATGAGCAAAACTTAATGTTAGAGCAAGAGGTCGCACGTAAAACATCCTCACTTAGCACCACCATGCTGAAAATGGAAATACAGCAACGCGAACTATTAAAACAGCAAACAAAACTGCAAGCGGAAAACAATCACAGAAGTATCACAGAAAAAACCCTAATAGCGACAAATCACGAATTAAAAAATTATATTCTCGAGTTAAAAAAAGCACAAGAGCGTTTGCTTGACGCGGAAAAAATGGCCATTCTTGGCAATATGTCTGCTGAAGTCACTCATGAAATTAATACCCCAATTGGCGTTAGCATCACCTCAACATCCTATTTGGCCGATTTACTCAACAAGTTTAAAGACAATATAAACGACAATAAACTCTCAAAACGGGTGCTTAAGGATTTTACCGAAAATACCGAGCAAGGCATTAATTTAGTCTTAAATAATCTCAGCCGCGCATCGGAATTAATCTCGAGTTATAAACAAGTTGCCGTTGATCAGATAAGTGACAAAATTCGCAAAGTTAATCTTGGTAAGTACTTAGATGAAATCATTCAATCATTACACCCAAAATTAAAAAAAACCAATCACAGTATTAAAGTGAATTGCCCTGATAATACAGAAATCTATTGCCACGCAGGCGCGCTATCTCAAATCTTTACCAATCTAATAATCAATGCTATTGAACACGGTTTTAAAGATCTCAATCGAGGCATAATCACCATCTCAGTACAACTTAATGGCGAGCATGTTCATATCACTTTTATCGACAATGGCCACGGTGTATCTGCAGAGCAATTAGAACACCTGTTTGACGCCTTTTATACTACTACCGCTGGACAAGGCGGTTCTGGCTTAGGTACTCATATCGTGAAAAGCCTAGTACACGACACGTTAAATGGTAGCGTGACGGCAAGTTCGGTCCTAGGGCAGGGTTTACGTTACGATATTAAGTTCGATAACATGACATAATATCGCTTGATAAATAGCTTTAATCTAAGGCGTGCGTGATGATGTTAAGTACGGTAATATAACCCTCGTTTTTCAATTATTCGCCCACTTTTATCGGGCATAGGATTATTTTAATGTGGTTTAAAAACCTATACTTTTTTGCTTTTACCCGCCCTTTTGAATGTTCTGAAGAAGATTTAGAGAAACAATTATCTGAACATTTGTTTACTCCTTGCGCTTCAACTGAACAATCACATTTTGGCTGGGTCAATGCATTAGGCAAACATGGCCACTCGACCGTGCATTCGGTAAACGGCAATTACTTATTATGTGCACGTAAAGAAGAAAAAATTCTACCTGCACCTGTCGTTAAAGATATGCTCGAGCAAAAAGTCGCGCAATTAGAGACAGAACAAGCACGCGGTGCCACCAAAAAAGAAAAAGAGCAATTTAAAGAAGATATTATTTTTGAATTATTACCGCGCGCATTTTCTCGCTTTAGCGATACTCGCGCTTATATCAACGCCGCGCACAATATTATTGTTATCGACACTAGTAGTCGTGGCAAAGCCGAAGACTTTTTAGCCTTATTACGTAAATCACTCGGCACCTTGCCAGTAACGAGTGCATCACCAGAAAAAGCCCCTGATGAAGTCATGACAGATTGGTTAGTCGAAAGTAACTTAGGTACTAACTTTCAACTAGGTATGGAAGCGGAGTTTAATGCCCTAGGTGATGACGGCGCTGTAGTCCGAGTGAAAAACCAAGATTTAACCAGCGAAGAAATCAAAGCCCACTTAGATGCTGATAAATATGTCGTGAAAGTTGCACTGGAATGGGATGAGTCACTGTCGTTTATCTTATGTGACGATTTAGCGGTCAAACGCCTTAAATTCTATGATGTGATTCAAGAACAAAACGATGACATTGACGGTGATGACGTGGTGGCAAAACTTGATGCTGACTTTGCCTTAATGGCTGGCGAGTTAAATCGTTTTATCGATCACTTACTAGCTGAGTTTTCATTAAAAGCTAGCGATTATCTAGAAGCTTAGCACGCGTTGCCCACAGCTTTAACAAGGCGCTAATTAGCGCCTTGTTTGCCACTGAACTTCCCACGACTGACCATGTAACCGGCTGATTTAAGCGTAATAGACATGTATCCTTCAATGTATCATTGTCTGTAATAAATAATAGCCTCAGACTGCTTGATTAAGATCAAGCTTTCACGACAAAGTCGCACACTAAAAGCTAGATTAAATTATAATTCTCGGTCAATTTTATTACCTTGAATGTTGCTATGATCAAGCCTGAATTACTCTCTCCCGCCGGAAGTCTAAAAAATATGCGCTATGCTTTTGCCTATGGTGCTGATGCTGTATATGCCGGCCAACCTAGATACTCACTGAGAGTTCGCAATAACGAATTTAGCTTAGACAATATAAAAATAGCCATTGACGAAGCACACGCGTTAGGAAAAAAGTTCTATCTGGTCAATAACATTGCCCCCCATAACAGTAAATTAACCACCTTTTTGCGCGATATAAAACCTATTATTGCTATGGGGCCTGACGCCTTAATCATGTCAGACCCGGGCTTAATTATGCTGGTGCGAGAAAACTTCCCTGAGATGGCCATTCATCTGTCAGTGCAAGCCAATGCCGTTAACTGGTCGACGGTCAAGTTCTGGCACCAACAAGGTATTGAACGGGTCATTTTATCTCGCGAACTTTCCCTTGATGAAATTGAAGAAATACGTTTTCGCTGCCCGGAAGTAGAATTAGAGGTTTTTGTGCATGGCGCGTTATGTATGGCGTACTCTGGCCGCTGTTTATTATCCGGCTATATGAATAAACGCGATCCTAACCAAGGCACCTGCACTAACGCGTGTCGGTGGAAATATGACGCTCATCCGGCAAAAGAAACCGCAACCGGTGACATTATTGCCATGCCCGCTGCCGAGATCTATGTGCCAGAGCAAAAGCCGTATGACGATGTTGTGTTGCTGCAAGAACAAGGTCGTCCAGGCGAGTATATGCCAGCGTTTGAGGACGAACACGGCACCTATATTATGAACTCAAAGGACTTGCGCGCGGTTGAGCATGTCGAACGTTTAGTGAAAATGGGCGTGCACTCGTTAAAAATTGAAGGCCGTACTAAATCATTTTACTACTGTGCACGCACCGCACAAATTTATCACCAAGCCATAGTAGATGCGGTTAATAACAAACCCTTTAATCCGCACTTAAATACCGATTTAGAGCATTTAGCTCATCGTGGCTACACCGAAGGCTTTTTACAGCGCCATCGTCATGGCGAAACACAAAACTATGACTACGGTTACTCAAAAAGTGATACGCAACAATTTGTTGGCGAAGTCATCGGCCGTAACCATGAGACAGGTTTAATTGAAATTGACGTTAAAAATAAGTTTCTAGTCGGTGACCAGCTTGAACTCATGAGCCCCATAGGAAACCAAAGCTTCACTTTGGAAAGCATGCAAAATTTGCGTGGCGAGGTAATTATCGACGCTAAAGGCTCTGGCCATAAAGTTGCCATTAAGTTAGATACTGATATTGATTTATCGTTCGGTATTATCATGCGCTACTTAAGTGACGGTAGCACGACACGACACCCTTTTGCCCAAAACCAGAGTAAATAGACGTGGCACTACTAATTGAGAGTAGCTGTATCAACTGTGACATGTGTGAGCCAGAATGCCCTAATAAAGCCATAACATTTGGCGCAGAAATTTATCAAATTGATAGCGATATATGTACCGAATGTGTCGGTCACTACGACAAACCAACCTGCGTCAGTGTTTGTCCAATCGACTGTATTATTACTGATCCTGATCAGCTTGAAAGCGAAGGCCTGCTACTCGCGAAATTTTTCAAAATGCACGGTTAACGTAACATTAGCAACTCGCTCAATAATGCAGGTTTAGCATCTATCGGCATGATTGAGCACCCTAACTTAAGCGCAAATGAGGTAGCTTAAAACCGTGGCTACTGGGCGACTCTTTATCTGGACTCATGATAATATTACCTAACAATCTCACATATCAAAACCAACAACCTTAGATAATGCCTCTGCCGTTTATTACCCTCCCCCGAGATTAGCTATTGCATTAGTGAACTCACTTAGTATGATCTGCGCTACTTACCAAATAACCGAACTCAAATAATGCTTGAATGGATCACTGCTCAATTTACGCTTGCTGCCGATAGTACGCTCATTTATGGTAGCTACCATAGTGGCATGGTTTTTCTGTCTATTTTTATTGCGATATTATCCTCATTTATGGCCTTACAAGTTGCCAGTCAATCGACTGAGAATATTTCCAAGCAAAGAAAACATATAACGTTGTTAATTGGCAGCTTCGCGCTCGGTGGTGGCATATGGTCGATGCACTTTATCGGCATGTTGGCCTTTGATTTATGCACTGTCGTTGATTATAACTTTACCTTAACCTTGCTTTCTCTTGTACCAAGTGTCGGCGCCTCTTGGGTTGCGCTCAACCATTTGCAAAAAAAAGACACCCGGCTTAAATCGTTATTACTAGAAGGGCTATTAGTCGGGTTAGGTATTGGCGCTATGCATTACACGGGTATGGCCTCAATGCAAATGGCGCCTTTACTACGCTATGACTTAAATATTTTTATCCTGTCAATTATCGTCGCAATATCGCTGGCAGTATTATCACTGTGGACACGTGCAGGCTTACTAAAAGTCTGGCAACAACAAAAAGATTGGCAAGCGAACCTCATTGCTAGTGTCGTAATGGGTTTTGCTATCGCTGGTATGCATTATACCGGCATGGCGGCTTCTCGCTTCGTTAAACCTGCGGGGCTTGAACTAAGCGGTCAAGATAGCGATATATCATTTTATCTGGCATTAATAGTTTCGGTGACCACCATTGTTATTACCACGATAGTCCTAGGCGTAAACTTAATTTATAAGTATCGAGATATTTCCCGTCAGGCTAGCGTCAGTGAACATCGACTACGCGCCATGATGAATACAGCCATTGATGCCATTGTCAGTATCAACAGCGAGGGCATTATTGAAAACGTCAACCAAGCAACTGAGAAAATGCTTGGTTGGGCTCCAAACGAACTTATCGGCCAAAATGTTAAAATACTTGTGCCTGCGCCTAATCACCAGGATCATGACAATTATATTCAACAGTTCTTGTTGACCGGTAACGCTAAAATTATTGGTACCGGTCGAGAAGTACAGGCACGTCATAAAGACGGCACTTTAATTGCCATTCGACTCACTATTGGTCATGTAAAGCTTGCTAATAATGATTTTTTTGTTGGCTTTATGTCCGATATTCGCCAACGTATTGCCATGGAACAGGTACTACAAGAGAATGAAGAGAAATTTAGGTCATTAATTAGTAATATCCCAGGCATCGCCTACCGATGTTTAGACGCATATAATTGGCCGATATTATTTATTAGCGACGCGGTTGAGGATATTACTGGCTATCCAGCGAGCGACTTTTTACCAGCGGATAAAAAGCGCGACTTTTCAGACTTATATCACCCCGATGACAAAGAAAAGATTTTGCATAACCCACTTATCAAAGGCATGTTTAATATTGAATATCGCATTATTACCAAATCAGGTGCGATACGTTGGGTTATGGAGTTTGGTAACCACATTACCGATAAAAAAAGCGGTGAAGCATGGTTAGACGGTTTCATCATGGATATTACTGAGCGACGAAATATCGAACAACAATTAAGAGAAGCAAAAGAGAAAGCAGAACAAGCGGCTGAATCACGAGCTACATTTATGGCAAATATGAGCCATGAAATCAGAACACCAATGAACGCTATAATCGGATTTAGTGATATTTTATTAGAGAGTGATTTATCTCAGGAACAGCTTAAGTATATGGGCACAATTAATAATGCCTCTAAATCATTACTGCATTTATTAAATGATATTCTTGATAGTGCTAAACTTGATAAAGGCAAACTAGATCTGGAGCTTAGAAGATTTTCATTAGTTGAAGAAGTTGATGTCGTTATTTCAACTCTGTGGCTACAAGCCCGTAACAAGGGGCTAGAGCTTACGGCAAATATTTCCAGCAAGTTGAGCCGCTTCTACTTAGGTAGTCCTGAACGTATTCGTCAAGTACTGACAAATTTAATTGGCAATGCGATTAAATTTACCCAAACAGGAAAAGTGCTTGTTTCAGTATTTCCTATCAATGCGCACAGTGTAAGGTTTGAAATAAAAGATACCGGTATCGGAATGAGCCCAGCGCAATTAAGCTCAGTTTTTGACGCCTTTACGCAGGCAGATGCCTCCATGAGTAGACGCTTTGGTGGCACAGGGTTAGGTACAACCATAAGTAAACAACTCGTTGAATTAATGGGCGGGAAGATAAGCGCGCAAAGCACGTTAGCTGTCGGGACAACTTTTTCCTTTGAAATCCCTTTAAGCTGTGTCGAGCAGCAAGCAGAAACAAAAGCGATTGAGCGGGTAAAACTTCCCGCCCTTAAAGTGCTTGTTGTTGATGATATTCAACAAAACATTGAGCTATTAACTTTACTACTTGAAAGAGATGGTCATAGTGTGATTACCGCCAGAGATGGTAAACAAGCACAAGTGCGAATGGCTGATTGTACAGCAATAGATGTGGTATTAATGGATATTCAAATGCCCGTACTTGATGGACTAAACGCTACCATTGCAAGACGCCAATACGAAGTAGAAAACAATTTACCACAACTGCCAATTATTGCCTTAACCGCCAGCGTTTTGCTTGACGATAAACGTGCTGCAGAAAAAGCAGGTATGCAAGGTTTCGCCAATAAACCCGTGGACTTTACGCAGTTAAGTTATGAAATTGCCCGTGTACTCAATATTCAGCTGACAACAACTGCTAGCACTCATTTAGCGCAAAAACATGAACTCCTATTAGATGAAAATAAAGGTAGCGCGTTGTGGGGCGGGCTTGACGAGTATTACCAGCAAATCGCGGCCTTTATTAGTAGCCAAAAAGCTGAATTAGATAATTTAAAACTTGCGATTACGGCTAGCAATTGGTCTAAAGTGCGGTTAATTACCCACACTTTAAAAGGTATTACTGGTAATTTAGCATTAACACAACTGCATCAGCTATTTGCTCAGTTAGAATCTTTAGTGAATAGTCACCCTGAACAATGCAGTACCTGCTTTTTACAAATAGCAGACGCTTATCAATTATTACATGAAAAAACAGTACTTTGGTCAGATAACAAAGTGCAAGTCGAAAAGACAAACGTCGCTGATCTTCCGCTATTGCGCTCGCTATTAACTTGCTTAAAAGAGAAAGCAGAAGAAAATGAAGTGCAAGAAAGCTTGTTAGAAGCACTTTTAGAATATAGCGGCACTGATTACTCTGTCGAGGTTAACCGCATATATAATGCATTTAATGACTTTGAGTTTGAGTATGCTTTAGAGCATATCGTTGCGCTGAGCCAGCAGATAGACAACAATAGCAAGTAAGTGAAGAGAGGAAGTACCGTGCACAGTCAACAACCGACAATACTAATTGTAGATGATGAACCCGCAAACTTGCGTGTGCTAAAACAAATATTACAACAGGACTATCGATTAATTTTTGCAAAAAGTGGCGAAGAAGCATGGCGATTAGCTAACAGCAAAAAGCCAAATCTGATCTTACTTGATATCATGATGCCAGACATCACAGGTTTAGAAGTATGCAAGCAGTTAAAAGCAGAGCCAAGCACCTGTAAAATACCCGTTATTTTTGTAACAGCGCTCAATGACCATAGCGATGAAGCCCAGGGGTTAGAGTTAGGCGCTGTAGATTATATTACTAAGCCAGTGTCAGCTGCGGTGGTAAAAGCGAGAGTTGCGACGCATTTATCGCTGGTGCAAGCTGATGAACTAAAACGCACACGCTTGCAAATAATCCAGCGCTTAGGTCATGCTGCTGAATATAAAGATAATGAAACCGGCATGCATGTTATGCGCATGAGCCATTATTCAAAAGTGATCGCCCTAGCCTATGGTTTTTCTGAACAAGAAGCTGATAACTTACTTCACGCTGCTCCCATGCATGATTTGGGAAAAATAGGCATCCCCGACAACATTATGCTCAAACCCGGTAAACTTACCGAGCAAGAGTTTGAGATCATGAAAACTCATCCTATCATTGGTGCCAACATTTTAGGCGATGATGATTCTGAGCTAATAACTTTAGCGAAAACAGTTGCACTGACACACCATGAAAAATGGAACGGTACTGGCTATCCCAAGGGTTTAGCTGGCGAAGAGATCCCCATTGAAGGACGTATTGTCGCGCTAGCTGATGTTTTTGACGCCCTGACCAGTGTTAGACCCTATAAAAGTGCATGGCCTGTAGTAAAAGCAATGGATTTTATTAAAGCGCAAAGCGGTGTACATTTTGATCCTGAGCTTGTTGTCGTGTTTGAGCGAGAAATGGCTAATATATTAGCCATTAAAGAACGCTGGAAAGATAAGTAATACCAGTAGAAATGTTCAATAAATAAGTGCGAGAGGGGCAACTTCTGATAAGGGCTTTGAGCTTGAAAATATATGGCTAATTTTATTACACAGAACAGGACATCAGAACTTAAAAAGGAGCGCAATATCGCACTCCTTTATTGATAGTTAGCCATTAACGGCTTTATTTTGAGCCCCTGCTATACCGAGATAGCAGCCTTGATATGCGGATGCGCTTGGTAGTTTTGTAATTCAAAGTCTGCAAAAGTAAAATCAAATATAGTTTTTACCTCTGGGTTAATCCACATTTGCGGTAAGGGCAAAGGCTCTCGTGACAATTGCTCATCGACTTGCTCAAGGTGGTTTAAGTACAAATGTGCATCACCAAAAGTATGGACAAAATCACCGAGCTCTAAATCGCAAACTTGCGCTATCATCATGGTAAATAAAGCATAACTGGCAATATTAAACGGCACGCCGAGAAAAATATCTGCGCTGCGCTGGTAGAGCTGACAACTCAATTTTCCATTGAGCACATAAAACTGAAACAGCGTATGACATGGTGGTAAGGCTTGCTTACCCAAGGCCGCATTCGCGGCTGGGCTTATCGTGGTATCAGGCAATAATGCGGGGTTCCACGCGGTTATAATATGTCGACGCGAATCAGGGTTTTGCTTTAAATCAGTAATTAATTGCGCTAATTGGTCAATAGTTTCACCATGTTGTGCCGGCCAGTTACGCCATTGCACGCCATAAACCGGCCCGAGTTCGCCCTCTTCTGTTGCCCAGTCATCCCAGATTTTTACACCATTTTCTTTTAAGTAAGCAATATTAGACTCACCTTTTATAAACCATAATAACTCATGAATGATTGACTTAAGATGGCACTTTTTCGTGGTGACTAGCGGAAACCCTTTGGCAAGGTCAAAACGCATTTGATGACCAAAAATACTTTTAGTGCCTGTGCCCGTTCGATCAGATTTTTCAACCCCTTGATCTCGAACATGGCGCATTAAGTCAAGATATGCTTTCACTAGGTTTTCCTTTTACATTATTGATGAGAAATGATAATTTTTTACAAACGCGCAATACTAGAACAACGAAAACAACGACCTTGACTAACCAGTTAATCAACGATGGGCAGATTACTCTACAGAATAATTTGGTTTTTATTGCTCCTTTGCTCATAAAAAATTATGCCATAAAAGCACACGAGGCAAAAGCTATCTCAATAATAATTGCCGCTGAATTCCAACAAAGTTACCACCAGATCATTTTAATCGCCACTAACATTAAAAATAGCGCAAAGCCTTTTTTCAAATAGCGTAACGGTAAATTAGCGCCAGCTTTTACCCCTAACGGGGCAAATAATGACGAGGTTAATACTATGCCTAGTAACGCTGGTAAATAAATATAGCCGATACTCCATGGCGGTAAGTCACTTTGGCCAAAACCAATAATGACATAACCAATCACGCCAAATAACGCGACTATAATGCCACTAGCGGTCGCCACACCGATTGCCTGCCGCATAGACAAAGAGCAATACATCAAAATTGGCACTAATATCGCGCCACCGGCAATTCCCATCAAACTCGCTAAAATACCGGTAAAAAGCCCGATAACTTGTAAAACCCAATTGGTTGGCAAGGCAACACTGCGCTCAACTTTAATAGATAAAAACATATAAGCGGCGAGAATAAGCACCGCACTGGCAAATATCATGGTTAATGCTTTTAACGATAATAGCCCCGCAATTATCGCTCCAAGCACCGCGCCAATAGCGACAGTCACCACTAACTTTTTTGCAATCCGCCAAGGGATATTACCATTTTTGTGATGAGCAAATGCCGCGGAAGAAGAGGTAAAAATAATGGAGGCCAGCGAAGTTGCCAGCGCCATAGGAAAGGCAAGCTCAGCGCTTATGCCCAATAATGGCAACAAATATACTAACACTGGCACAATAATGAGCCCGCCACCGATACCGAGTAAGCCAGCAAAAAAACCAACAATGGCGCCCAACAAGGCACAGGCTACAAAAACACTAATAAACATTAGATTCTCTTACAGATAATGGCGCATTAAAATTTTTTGAACAACAACTATTGTCATTTTCCATGAGCAAAGTCTCCTAAGCCGAGTTTAACAAATTGCTCATGCATATAGCTATGGACATTGGCAGTATTAGATAAACTTAACACTTCAGCTAAAATAGATTTTAGCTCTTGAAACTTAACATGGCGAATAGCCCATTTAACTTTAGCAAGGCTATGAGCACTCATACTCAAGTTTTCATAGCCCATCGCCATCAGTAAAAGTGCCCCTGTTGCTTCATTGGCTAATTCACCACAAATACTTAATGGCATGTCTCTGGTCTGACTTTGTTCAGCAATGTAATTTAGCGCCCGTAAAACTGCTGGGTGGTAAAAATCATATAAACTAGCAACCCGGCTATTATTGCGATCAACTGCTAACAAGTATTGCGTTAAATCATTGCTACCAACAGAGAAAAAATCAACTTTATCGGCCAACTCTTGCAACTGAAAAATTACACTAGGTACTTCAATCATCACCCCGACTTTCGGCCGAGGTAACAAGTCACTTTCATGACACAATAACTCAGCGCTAAGCTCATAATGAGCCTGATTTATCAGTTTAATGGCTTCATCAACTTCTGTAATACTGGAAACCATAGGTAGCATGATCGACAAGTTACCAAGGCCATAATTAGCCCTCAGCATAGCGCGAATTTGCACTAAAAATATTTCTGGGTGATCTAAGGTAATACGAATACCACGCCAACCCAAAAAAGGGTTAGCCTCGATAATAGGAAAGTAAGGTAGAGATTTATCGCCACCAACATCTAAGGTGCGCATCGTCACAGGCTTACCGGCAAATGACTCTAACACCTGTCGATATAATGCCGTTTGCTCAGCTTCCGAGGGAAAGTAACTACGGTTCATAAATGGAATTTCAGTACGGTATAAACCAACACCGTCGGCACCAACATTTTGTGAGTATTCAAAACCGGCTGATAACCCTGCATTGACTAATAAACTCATGCAATGACCATCTTTGGTCATTGCTGGCAAATGGGCAACTTCCTTAACTTGCGCTTGTAATTCAATTTCTGCTGCTAGTATATGCTGATACTCATTAATAAGCGTAGCGCTAGGCGTTACGTAAAGCTGATAAGCATAGCCATCTAACACCGCATGTTTTTGATGCAACTGGCGAATTGCCAGGTAGTCAACGCCCATAATAGCTGGAATATTTAATGCTTTAGCTAAAATTGCCGCATGTGAATTATTTGACCCACTTAAAGAAACAATCCCCAATAATCCACTGTGCTGATATTCAGCTAGCATGGTCGCACTCACATCCTCTGCAACCAAGATAAATTTCTCCGGTAAATGTTGCTCGTGCTCAGCCTGATTTTGAATATTATTTAATAATCGATTACCTAGATCTTTAATATCGTAAGCTCGCTCACGTAAATATTCATCATCTAATGCTTCAAATTGCACAACATAGTCATCAACAACTAACTTCAAAGCACTTTGGGCATTCCAGCCCTGTTTGATTTTAGCTATGACTTCAACTTTAAAATTATCACTTTCGAGTAATTGTTTGTAAACATCAAAAATATCGAGACTACTATCTGAAATAATGGCTTTTAATTTTTCACTCAGTTGAAAAAACTCAGCAAGAGTTCGCGCTACCGCATCATCAAAAATGTTTAATTGCGCAGCAAAGTCACTGTCTTTATCAACAGCAATAGTGGATAAATCCGCTTTTGGATCAATAACCACCATTTTACCAATGGCAACACCTGGCGCGCCACCGATCCCCTTATGACGTTTACCTGGACTTTGATGACTATAACCGGCAATTAAACCTTGCGCTTCGCCACCAGCCAATGCGGAGGCAAGTTGGGCGGATAGCGTCACCAAGAATGCTTCTTCATTTTCGCTAAATACACGCGCGTGTTCTTGCTGAACGGTTAACACGCCCAAGACTTTACGTTGGTGAATAATAGGCGTACCTAAAAAGGCTTTAAAATGATCTTCTTCGACTTCTGGTGCATAGATAAAGTCGGGGTGTTGTTGTGCATTAGCAATATTGATAGGCTCTTCTCGCTGCCCTACTAAACCAACAAGTCCTTCGGTAAAGCCAATACTAGTGCGGCCAAAGGTGTTGGGCGCTAAACCATTAGAGGCCATCAACAAAAAATGCTGTTTTTGATGATCAGCTAAATAGACCGAACAACATTGGCTACCCAGTGTCTCTTTAACTTGTCCCACTAAACGTAGTAACGCTTGGTCTAGCTCTGCCGCTTGGCTAAACTCTAGCACTATTCGACGTAAAATCTTAAGCATTAAAATCCCTCTAATTTAAATTTTTACTCACTGATTCACAACAAGAACACGGATATAAAATAGCAAGGTCAATCTATATACTACAAATCGGGTCTATTCATGAAACCGATTATGTCATCCATGTTCATAACTGGGGAATTACTGCATTATTTTAGCAAGCTTCCTAGACAAATATTGGCCATAAAGTAACGCTGGAGCAGTTGTTGAGAATAACCATTATCTTTAATCAATACCTTAGTTACATTGATAATATAGTTATTTAGGTTCAGCTTGGTGCGATAGATTTTACCTCTAAGCCTTTTAATTATCCTTGAGTAGGCACCAACTTAATAGACTAGGGGGTTATTTCACTTATTTTAAACTAAATAGCTCACCAAAGTGAGCTATTTTACAAAACATATTAATAATCTAAGGTAACAATAATCAAGCACGACGTCGGCGACGTTCTTGACGATAACTAGGCATGGCAGCTAAGGCGAATTCTTTCATCACCTTGCGATAAACCTCACGTTTAAATGACACAACTTGTCTTACTGGATACCAATAAGATACCCAACGCCAGTCGTCAAATTCTGGGTGATTTGAATGTAACAAATCAACCGCTGATTCTGGTGCCGTTAATTTCAGTAAAAACCATTTCTGCTTTTGACCAATACAAACGGGTAAACTCTCGTGCCTAATTAACCTTTTTGGTAATTTATATTTTAACCAATGCTTAGTGGTCGCCACAATTTTAACATGCTCAGGTTTTAATCCGACTTCTTCGTCTAATTCCCGATACATAGTTTGCTCTGCGGACTCACCCTCATCAACTCCACCTTGTGGATATTGCCAAGAATGCTGACCAAATCGCCTTGCCCAAAATACTTGTCCCCTGTCATTGATTATTACTATGCCGACGTTGGCTCGATAGCCTTCAGCATCTATCACAGGAACTCCTGAGCGCATTAAATAATGCTTTGATTCTTCCACACTCTGCACTTTTGGGCAAACACTTATTAATAGAAATCGCCACTAAACATCGCTATTCACTATTGTTTGGTCATAACATTACTCCCTAGAGCAATTACAAAAAAATAATTATCTTGCTCAAGACCTGCTAGCTGATTGATAATATGCAAAACAAAGTTGATTACCGAGTAAGCATTGAGCAACACAAGCATCCCTAAAAGCGAAACCGAATTACTCGCCCGCGCCCAAGACCTTGCCGGGATGACGCTAGGAGACATTGCGAAATCGATCAATGTTACCGTGCCCAAGGATCTTAAACGTGAAAAAGGTTGGATAGGCTTACTGTTAGAGCAAATATTAGGTGCCTGTGCCGGCTCTCGGCCAGAGCCCGACTTCCCCCATTTAGGCATCGAATTAAAATCATTGCCAATTAATTATCAAGGTAAACCCTTAGAAACCACTTTTGTTTGTGTTGCACCACTGACCGGTTTAGTCGGTGCTTGCTGGCAAACCAGCCATATTCGTAATAAGCTTGCTCGCGTACTGTGGATCCCAGTGATATCAGAACGCACTATTCCGGTAGCTGAGCGCATTGTCGGTAGCGCTTTTATTTGGTCACCGTCGCAAGAGGAAGAGCATCTACTTGCCCTTGACTGGCAAGAGCTCACCGATATGATAGTGTTAGGTAATGTCGAAAAAATTCACGGTAAGCATGGGCAAGTTTTGCAATTACGACCTAAAGCCGCCAACAGCCAAGCGAAGACCCAAGCATTTAATCGCCACGGCCAACCTTTTATGACCTTACCTCGCGGTTTTTACTTAAAAACCAGCTTTACACAAGCTTTGTTAAACAAGTACCTAAGGATCAATTAGCAATCCGCGCATCAGTAATAGTTTAAAGATTTAGATAAAGATAAAATCCTAGCTTAAATTGATAAATCACGTTATAAATAAAGCAGACTGATAAAATCTAGGTGCTCTTACTTTCTTATGAAGTTTGGTAATAAATTTGACCGTTACATTGCTGTAATATTTTTCGCCACCATAGTTACGGTTATTTTAACTTCGTACTTCACCCTCAAAAACGTGATAAATAGTCATAATAAACAAGTACAAAGCGCAATCACACCTCTCTTCTCCTTGGTTACTAGTGAAATACTTCGACCATTAAATGTTGCCCATTTCATGGCTAACAATCAATTTATTATCGATTATGCTAATCAAGATAAAATAGAAAAAGACTATCTGGTTTCTTATTTAGATAGAATATCCAAATCATATAATATGCTGGCGTTTGCCGCCTTGGAAAAGCATCACCTTATGATTGACTCCACTGGCAAAGAAACTCGGTTAACCAGTAAAAACCCTGAATGGTTTCATCGTCTTAAAAGCTTACCAAATGACCAATTTACTGACATTGGAAATGCTGATGATCCCCATTTATATTTTGATAGTAAAATATTCAATCAAAACGATGAGTTTATCGGTTTTACTGGTGTCGCCATAGATTTAAATTATTTTGCCACTAAGTTTCAAGAATACAGCGATCGTTTTGGTTTTGAATTATATTTTGTTGATAAAAATAATATTATTACTTTATCATCCAATAGCATAATGAAATCTGAAAGCTACCACCGTAAAGGTTTAATGGCTCGACTAAGTGACTTCCCTTGGCATCAATCACTGATAAAAAACAATGGCACTGATAAAAACTTGAGCTCTGAAGTTATGTATACTACTCAAGATGGTTTGCTGATCTCTCAAATGCCAATTCAGGAGCTGAATTGGCGCATGTTTATAGTTTCACCACCCGCGGCACAACAAAGTGAGTATTGGAAAATATTTATTAGTAGATTTTTACTGTTTTTCTTTATTGCCGTTATTTTTTACTTAGCGCTTTTAAACATTATCAATTATTTAAAATCACGCTTAATTAAACATTCCGAAACTGATTATTTAACCCAATTGCCAAATCGTAGTCATATTCATTGGCGTTTTGATAACCTAGTCAAAACCAACAAAAACCTTTGTGTCGTTTTAGCCGACATCGATAACTTCAAACATATCAATGACACCTACGGACACCTAGTGGGTGACGAGGTTTTACGAATTGTATCTGAGCAGTTGTCATTCACTTTACGAAAAATTGACGTTGTCGGCCGATGGGGAGGAGAAGAGTTTGTTATGTTATTGCCAGAAACTACTGCCGAGCAAGCCCTTATTATCACTGAACGCATCAGGAAGAATATTGCCGCTATTTCATTTCCAATATCCACAACTAGCGGCTCTTTTACTACCACCATCAGTTTTGGTATTTGTCAGTTACCTCTACAAAATAAAACCATTAACGATTATATCGAAGGTGCTGATAAAGCCTTGTATGAAGCTAAAAATAATGGCAGAAATCAAAGTGTAATTTTTAACTAAGGGCTAGTTAACTTATAGGTATTAATTTATACAAGTTAAGCTACTCGACTCAATAACTCAATTACTTATAAAGTCCGTTAACCCGAGCGGGTATTGCACTGTTTAGCAAGTGAGTCAATTTATCGCTTAGCACGAACTTTAACGCTTTGACTTATACTAACAGTTCCCTGACTTGCAATGGTTTGCCAACGAGTATTGGCAGCTTCTAAGCAAACAAATTCATGCTCACCTCGGGCGTGTACATCAGCCATGGCTTGCGCCGTTTCGCCTGGGTTCCACAGCACCCATTGCTGACAGCCTTGACTACTCACTTCCAGCTCTCGTTGCCATTGATGATCAACTATCACCATACTTGCGTTACCATGATAAATACGGTCAATAGGACCACGACAATTATTTAATATCGATTTTTGTGCTAGCTCGCCGGTGAGCTTGTCATCAAAAGTCAGATGATTTAATGCCGGAATTTCAGTTTTATCTGGGCTACCAACGCAAAAGTAACTATGTAAAGCACCGGTATATTCTAAGGTGTGAGCTGACAAGTTTTTCATCTGCAACGTTTGCTGAAATGATTCAGCAAACACTAATGTTTGGGTTAATTGGCAAGCACCTGGCCAGTGCGGGGAAAAGTGCTCCCCCTGTAATGATAAGGTGATTTCAACGGCTGCCGCTGACATGGTAATATCAGCGACTTGCCATTGGCTTTGACGAGCAAAACCATGATTACTGGTTGTGGCAATATTGCCATTTGCCAATTTAACCTCGCCGCCAAACCACGGCCAACAAATAGGAATACCACCACGAATGGCTTTACCTTGACTATAGTGGCTGTCTTTGCTGAGCCAAAACACCGGTTGTTGGCCTTCAGGTTGCCAGCTCAAGACTTGGCCACCATATAAACTAACCGAGCCTTGGCCTTTTTGATGGACAAAGCGCAGTGCTTGTAAACCATCATCAAGCTGAATTTTTTCAATTCGACCGAATTCATTTTCTAACAATACTTGCAACATGCCTCTGTTCTCTTTTGCTTGATAACACTAACTCATCACATCAGCTCGATGTCTATAAGTTAAGTAAAATAATGCCGTAATTTCCGCTGACATTCTAGGTAATTAAAAACCTGGATGAAAGCATTAAAGCTTTCGTTGTCACCAACAGAGCGACAAAAAAGCCACGTTATACGTGGCTTTCAAATACGAGTTGAGTAACAATCAAGCTAAATTACTTGATATAAGCTCTCGGCATATCGCTCTTGGTGGTGTAGCGGTCACGCAGGGCATCTTGGCGACTGTCGGTGCTATATGCTTTACCGGAAATCCACAGCTGACTCACCTGAGTGCTTAATTCAAATGGGTCAGCACTCCACAGTACTAAATCAGCGGTTTTGCCGACGGCAATTTTGCCACTATCCAGATTAAAAGCCTCGGCAACATTGGCCGTAACCGACGCCAACGCCGCCTCACGAGATAAACCATTAGCAATGGCATTACCAGCATGGAAACGTAATTGATAAAGGTTATGGGTGTCACCATTAACGGCTAAGGCGACCATCACGCCTGCTTGGGTTAATTTTGCTGCATTTTCAAGAGAAGAGTGTAACGAGTCAAAACTGCCAGGCAAGTTATCTAACGCCGCCATTACCACAGGCACTTTTGCTTGCGCTATGTTATCGGCCACTAAAACCGCATCAGCAGCACCAACAAGTACTAAATCTAATGAAAACTCTGCTTTAAGTTTTAATAAAGTTAACAAATCGCTCGCACGATCAGCATAAGCCACTAAGGCTTTCTCACCTGAAAGTAATGCATTAATGACTAATTCATCACGACTCGGCTCTTTAGGCTCTTTTTTGTCTTTTGCAGCTTTAGATTGTTTTTTCGCTTTTGCTAATGCTTTCGTCGCATCTTCAAGCTTTGCTTGTAAATTTTGCAATCCTAAGGCGCGTGAACCTTTACTTTGAGCGCCTAAATCAATAACAACATTGTGATTACTGACTCGAACACTGTCAAACTCACCTGATAAGTCAGCAACAAAGGTTTGGCCTTTAAACATATCTTCGCCGCCACGAGGGGCGACAACATTACTGGTAATACCGCCTTTACGGCTATAAGGAATAACCGTAGAACGCGGATTAAACGCTAAACTGGCGTCAAAGGTAATATCGGCTTTTTTATCACTGGCATCACGACTACGTGATACAGCACCCACTTCCACCAAGCCGAGTTGATTCATAGCACCAATAAAGCCCGGCGTTAAAATTTTACCTTCAGCGTCAATGATAGTATCCGCCGTGATGGTGGCAGGGTTGATAGCCACCACTTTACCGTTTTCCACCACTACAGTGGCATTTTCCAACACACCTTGTTCGGTTACTGTATGCACTGTGGCATTGGTTATGGCAAAGCTTTCCGCAAAGCTCGCGCTTGAACTCGCCAGCGCCAAAGCAATCAGCGATGATGTAAATAATTTTAAATGTTTCATCTTCTTCACCTTATCTTTGACCTAACAGAAAATCACTTTTCGCTTGATATTTTTCATCAAAACGGTCGTATACTTTCGCACCATCAACAAATACTTGTTCAGCTTGTGCATACACACTAAATGGATTTTGATTCCAAATCACCACATCGGCATTTTTACCCGACTCCAAGCTACCGGTTTTTTCGGCAAGGCCCAAAGATTTTGCGGCATTGGCCGTGATCCAAGTAATAGCTAATTCAGGAGTTATGTCAAAACCATTATCGTTAGCACGATACATCACCTTGCCCGCTTCTTGGTTTAAACGTTGAATAGTATCGGCTGAGTCGGAATGTACTACGGCACAAGAGTTTTTCACGGCATCAACAATGGCGACATTTTCATGCACCATGTCATAAGCTTCCATTTTAAAGCCCCACCAATCTGGCCACATCGCGGCACAGTTGCCATTTTCGGCTAAGGTATCGGCTATTTTGTATGCTTCAATCGCGTGATGAAAAGTACCTGAGTTATAGTTAAACTCTTTACCTAAGTCGATCATCATCGCCATTTCTTCCGCTTTATAGCAATGGTTATGAATTAATATCTCACCATCAAGTACGCCTTTTAAGGTATCTAACTCAATATCACGCTCGGGCGCGCTTGGATTTTTACCCGCGGCATAGTCCGCGTCATATTTTTCCCACGCGCGTTTATATTCTGTTGCATCTGCCCACGCCATTCGATAGCCGGCCATATTCCCCATACGCGTAGACGGTAAAACTTTTCGACTGCCATAGACGCGTTTTGGGTTTTCACCACAAGCCATTTTCAAACCGTAAGGGGCGTCTGGAAACTTCATTCCTTGCATCGTATGACTGGGGACATTGCGCAAGGTGACACCACGGCCACCAAACAAGTTCGCTGAGCCGGGTAAGATTTGTAAGGTGGTAATGCCACCGGCGCGTGCGGCTTCAAAACCTGGGTCTTGCGGCCACACACTATGCTCAGCCCACACTTCCGAGGTATTGGGTGAGCTCATTTCATTGCCATCTGAATGCGATTCAACTGACGGGCTTGGATACACGCCTAAATGTGAATGCACATCAATGATACCCGGTGTTATCCATTTACCTTTAGCATCAATTTCAACGGCGCCATCTGCGCTTAAATTATTACCAATTTTATTAATTTTACCGTCTACCATCAAGACATCGGCATTATCCATACGGGTGCCCGTACCGGTTAATACCGTGGCATTTTTAATCAGCGTGGTTTGTAAAGGCAATGCTTGATAGGTACTCGGGTATGGGTTTTTATTGATCCGCACTTTTTCGTCTTGTTGTTCGCTTTGCAAACAGCCGGTTAAGGCAACACTAACGGCTGCCACCACTAGTGATGGTAGAAATTTTTTCATAAAAATATCCCTGTGTTTTACATTGTCGAACAATATGATGTTATTCAGACAATTTGTCTTATACCAATTTGATTAATTAAGTGTTCTACTTTTTCATCAGGAAAAAAGGCTAATAACAAGGTATAAAATTTAGTCAGTAGTTATGCTACTTATAAATTTTATAACACCGTCATTATTCACTTTAGCCATTAAAAATGAACAGATAATAAATCAACTTGGAATTATTATTGAGCGTAATTGATTGTGGCTAATAACCACGTATTAGCACAATATTATGAATGCTCGCTAACAACAAGTCCGCAAGCTAGAGGAAATGGGCAATTGCGTTGAATGGTATACTATCTGCGATAAGCGGGATTAGAGTTCAAAGTCGCCAAAGTCGAAATCTTTGCTGTTATCAATACGTGGCTTATTGGCGGCATCAAGTAAAGAGGCTTGTTTACTTTCTTCAAGCACCTGAACGACTTTCGCTTTTGCTGGCTGGGTTTTACGTTTCTTACGTTGTTGGCAACGTTTAATGACTTTTTGGCGCGCGTTAGAGTCTAAAGATATCCAATTTAAGCGTTCATCTCGGGTACGAAAACAGCCCAGACATTGACCTTTGTCATCTGACTGACAAATACCAATACAAGGACTAGGCACATCAAAAAACTCTAATTGCATCTATTCACACTACGTTTAACATTGACAAATTTAGTTACCTGATACCTTTGAGTATAACCCAAGAGCATCAGGCGTCTTACCTAGCCCAATTAACCTAATTTATCGGAAGCAATATGGTAATCAGGGTCTTCAATAACATTGATCTCTACTAAGCTACCGGCTTTCGTTAGCAATTGCGTACATTCTTTACTTAAATGTCTTAAGTGCATTTTTTTACCACGACTAATATAACGCTCAGCTAAGGTATCAATGGCTTCAATGGCAGAGTGATCAGCGACGCGCGAATTTTTAAACTCGACAATAACATCATCACTATCTGCTTCCAAATCAAATTGCTCTAAAAAGCTGGCGATTGAACCGAAAAATAGCGGCCCATTAACATCATAAACCGTCGAGCCTTTGCCGTCGATTGAGCGATGAACAACCACATGTTTAGCATGCTCCCAGGCAAATACCAAGGCTGAAACAATCACACCTACCACAACCGCGATAGCTAAATCAGTTGCCACAGTCACTGCCGACACTAAGATAATAACAAAGGCATCGGCCTTTGGCACTTTACCTAAAATACGAATACTCGACCACTCAAACGTACCAATAACCACGATAAACATCACGCCAACTAATGCCGCCAGTGGAATTTGTTCAATTAACCCCGAGGCAAACAAAATAAAAGCCAGTAACGCAAGCGCGGCAGTAACCCCTGACATTCGACCACGACCACCAGAATTTACATTGATCATAGATTGGCCAATCATCGCACAGCCCCCCATACCACCGAAGAAGCCAGTAACCGTATTGGCTGCACCTTGGGCAAGACACTCTTTATTACCTTTACCACGAGTACCGGTTAGCTCATCAATTAAGGTTAAGGTTAATAACGACTCAATCAAACCGATAGCGGCGAGGATAAGAGCGAATGGCAAAATAACTTGCAAGGTTTCAAAGTTAAAGGGCACGTTTGGAATACTAAATTGTGGTAAGCCGCCGGCAATTGAGGCGGCAGGGTCATTGGTCATATCTCGGACAAAATCAACCACGGTGCGGGCATCTAAATCTAGGCTTTGCACTAAAACAGTCACCACCACAATGGCGACAAGTGATGATGGCACGGCTTTGGTCAGCTTAGGTAAAAAGTGGATAATTGCCATAGTTAACGCGATTAAGCCCAACATAGTCATCATTTGACTGCCTTGCATCCACGCTAGTACGCCGTTCTCGTCACTGACTTTAAATTGCCCCAACTGAGCCAGAAAAATAACAATTGCTAAGCCATTAACAAACCCGAGCATTACCGGATGCGGCACTAAACGAATAAATTTACCGAGCTTAAAGACCCCGGCCAGTATTTGCAGTAGTCCGGTGAGTACCACGGTAGCAAATAAATATTCAACGCCATGAATAGCCACTAAACTCACCATGACTACAGCCATTGCGCCAGTCGCGCCCGAGATCATGCCCGGACGGCCACCAAATATCGAGGTGATTAACCCGACCATAAAGGCGGCATATAAACCCACTAAGGGCTCAACACCGGCGACAAAGGCAAATGCAACGGCTTCAGGGACTAATGCCAAGGCGACCGTTAAGCCCGATAAGACATCGTTTTTTAAATTTGCCACTTTACTGGCGTGTAATTCAAACATTTTTTTCTCTACTTTGATTAGCACATGAAAAATACAAGCCGGTGTTTGCTCACTGGCTTGTATTTAAATATTTTTGTTTTATACCCGAGATTACTCTAATGATTGGCAATCTAAACGAAAATCGTTATCTTTCGGGGCTAGGAGGCGCGGGAATACTATAGATTTGTCGGTAATATGTCAATATTTGCTCAAAATTCAATCATGAAGAGCAAGCAAATATCACAGCTAAACTGGCTGGTTTAATTTATAAAACTCAACCATCGATGTTAACCGCTAATGATCGACTCTCGTTCATTAAGAAAAGCTTTAATTTCATCACGAGAGCTGAGTATATGTTGTTTCAACATGGCAACAGCTTTTTCAACATTTCGTTCTTGGCAAAAAGCTAGAATTTCCTTGTGCTCTGAGCCTGCTTTAGAAATGCCGCCAGCCCATAACAAGTGCATGCGGATATAACGATCAGCATTTTTATTTAGCGTGTTAACTAGATCTTGGGTTTGTGGACGCTCTGCAGCTGAGTATAAGCAATTGTGATAATCTGAGTTAAGCTCACTCCAAGTATTGACGGCATTTTCTTTACCTAGCGCTTCATCGAGTCTTTTCAGTAATTGTGCCGCTTGCTCTAAGGTTTCATCGCTAATACGTAGCAATGAATTGGCCAGCAAATCGGCCTCTAGCATAGCGCGCAGTTCAAAAAGCTCATCAACTTGATCGGCATTTAACTCTGTTGCTGTTGCACCTTTATGAGGCTCAAAGGCAACTAAGCCTTCTCCTTCGAGCTGTAACAGTGCTTCTCTGATCGGAATACGGCTGACATTTAATTCGTTTGCCAGCGCTGCTTGTCTTAATGGTTGGCCTGCTTTGATCTCACCACTTAAAATCTTTTCTCTAAGTGTTTCAACAACTAATTGAGTTCTGGTTTTATATACTATGCTCATACTGGCCTTCCCTAAAAATATTACCGCTATTATAGAGAACCATACGCTAAACACAAAAAAAAAGAGTTATTATACCAATTCTATTAATAAATGGACCTATTATATCAGATGATTAAATAGCCAAATACAAGGTATTTATTTAACTAACGAGTTGTTCTAGCTATTAAATAAATAACAAAGTAGTTGGTGATTTAAACCAGTAACAATGACCAATTAAGTAGTGAGATTGCTCTGGACAGAATAAAAGGTCAATATCGAGTTTATGAAACAAAATAGTGCTACCGAGCAGCGGCCAATAACAAACAATGTCTTGGCTCACATGGTGATTGCGAATAGCACATGGTCAAAAGTGTTATCGCCCAATTAGATGCCCATCAACTATCACAGCTAAAGCATGACATCGTTTAGACTTAGCCCTACTTAAGCAAGTTGCTATATTCTACCCAGTAGCTTCAGCAGAGCGAAAGTTTATTTTATTATCGCCGACCTTATTGCCTGCTTTATTGTGCGCTAATAAATTTATTCTATAGCCATCAATTCTGTTATCGTAATCCATACATCAATCGGCCTAACCGCTTTAGTTCATACACAACATAATAACAACAAAGTAGGCCGAGATAATAAAAATAAAAGAGTAGTTGTATGCCCAAAAAACACAATAGCATCGCCTTAGTCGCCTGTCTTTTTGCTATTTTATCAGCAATATATATTAAGCATTATGTCGCGCCTCATTGGGTGGAACAAAGTTATATCTACGACATTAGTACCAACAGTAGTGGTGTTTCCAGTTATATTTATAAGGGTGAGAAAGTCATACTCGGTGCGGTTGTTGACTATCAAGACTCGCCCTTAAACCAGCGCAACCTTAACCATTTAACCAGTCCACCTCAGCTTGAGCAACAATGGGTTCAAGATGAAAAGCAGCAATTAATGCTGCTCAAACCCGCTTTTCACTTTGGCATTTGGTCACTACTTCCAGCATTGCTCACCATAATGTTATGCCTGTTAACGCGCGAGCCGCTAACAGCTTTACTTGGCGGCATAGTCGTGGGGGCAATTATGCTAGGGCGCTACGACTTAACCGATAAAGTCATAATTCCAAATCTTGCTAAAGAAGGTACCGCAGCTCTATTGTTACTCTATTTATGGCTACTGGGAGGCTTGTTAGGTATATGGTCTAAAACCGGTGCTGCACAAGCTTTTGCCAACTACATGACTAAGCATTTTGTTAAAGGTCGAAGGTCGGCAAAGTTGGTTTCATGGTGTCTGGGCATGTTGTTCTTCCAAGGTGGCACTATGAGTACTGTTTTAGTTGGCACAACAGTCCGTCCCTTGGCAGATAAAGCAAAAGTGAGTCATGAAGAAATGAGTTACATTGTTGACTCAACCGCCTCGCCCATTGCATCCATACTCGCCTTTAATGCTTGGCCCGCTTATGTACAAGCCTTAATATTTATTCCCGGCGTTTCATTTTTAGCCACGGAAACAGATCGCATTGCTTTTTTCTTCCAAAGTATTCCATTTAGTTTTTATAGCATCTTCGCGGTGATCGGTACTTTATTGCTAAGTCTTAACATCACGACTTTTTCAGGTAAACGAATACGTGCAGCAAAACTGCGCGCTGAAAAATACCAGCAATTAGATGCTCCAACGGCCACGCCGATGAGTGCAAAAGAATTACAAAGCGCAGACATTCCCGCCGGCTACCAACCCCACGTACTTGAATTTATTTTGCCATTAGTGACGTTAACCGCCATCGCCATTGGTAGCTTTGTGCTGCTAGGCTCACCTAAAATTAATTGGGCATTTGGTGCGGCACTGATACTTTCGGCTTTCATAGCCTTAGTAAAAGGCATGTCGTTAAACGAAGTCATAGAGGGCTTTACTAACGGTTTAAAAGGCGTGGTGTTCGCATCGGTGGTGTTAATGTTAGCGGTAATTATTGGCAGTATCAGTAAGGAAACTGGTGGTGGCTTATTCTTAGTGTCTTTGCTTGGCGAGCAATTACCATTTTGGTGCTTACCTGTGATCTTACAAGTGATCACTATGATCATTGCCTTTTCCACTGGCACAAGCTGGGGTACCTATGCCATAGCATTTCCATTAGCCATGCCATTAGCCTGGGCAATAGCTCAAAGCCAAGAGCTAGCAAACCCTGAGTTATTTATGATGCTATGTTTTGCGACTGTGCTTAACGGCAGTGTTTTCGGCGATCAGTGCTCACCGATTTCTGATACCACCATCCTCAGTGCAATGACCACAGGTTGTGATTTAATGGATCATGTAAAATCGCAATTAGTCCCGGCAACCCTTGCCGCATCGATGGCAGGGATACTATGGACCTTAACGGCTTACTTTTTTGTTTAGTACAATATCGATAAAGACTGGGAGACTCTTTTGTTAATTTTATTACGGCTAATTAAGATATGATCTTGAGTTCAGGGCTAGCTGATACGCTGCTGTTTTTCGGTTCTTTTTTTTGTAATGGAACTTTTACCACAAAGCAACAACCATGGTCGCTGGCAACAATTTTAATGCTACCGCCTAGCTTAGTATTGACTAGGTTATAGACAATATTCATACCGAGACCTGAGCCACCAAAACCGCGTTTTGTGGTCACAAAAGGGTCAAATATTTTATCTTTTACTTTCGCATCTAAGCCTTTGCCATTATCTTGATATATCAGTACTAGACTTTCTTCATTGGCTTGAAATTCAATAGAAATTTCACCGTCGATACGGTTTTCAAAACCATGAATGTGTGAGTTAGTTAAAAAGTTAGTTAATATTTGATTCCAAGCACTTGGGTACGTGACTAAGTTTAAGTCTTTATCAACTTGGATGTTAATGGTATATTTTTTTTGTTTAAATAAGGTTTTCACCGTATTAACAATGTCATTAACATGCTGAGCTAAATTAATTTTTATTTTTGGATCGGTATGATATTCAACCGCAACGGATTTAAAGCCGCGAATCAACTCTACCGCCTTGTTCAAACTACGTTCGATAATTTGTTCATATTCAACAAACAGATTCAAAATTGACGTTAATTGCTTTTTAGTTAATTTTTCATCAATTAGCGCCTGATTTAACTCAGAAGTTTTCTCTTTTAAAGCACTTACTGAAGTAACACATATACCCAATGGCGTATTAACTTCATGAGCAACACCAGCAACCAACTGGCCCAGCGATGCCATTTTTTCAGACTGTACAAGTTGATCTTTAGCTACGGTCAGATCATGAAGGGATTGTTGCAACTGCTGGTTGCTTTCAGCAAGCTTGGATGTACGCTCGTATACTTTAATTTCTAAATCACCATTGAGATTAATCAGCGCATTTTCGGCATCTTCTAGCTGAATAATATCGTCCTTCAGCGTCAGGCGCATATCGTTAATTGCCGCGACCAACTCGTCAAGCTCATCAGTTCGTTGACTACGATTTCCTAAGGTTAACGGCGTATCTATGCTTTCGCCACACATAGCTTTTGAATATAAGGTTATACGGTATAAATGACGGGTAATGAGCCAATGGACAATAAAAAACGTACAAAGCGCTACAATGAACATTTTAATAAATTCAGAAATAATAATGAAACCGGCTTTTTGCCACAAGTGCTGATAAATGTCTTGGTAGTCTGCAGAAATCAACATATTACCAATAGTATTACCTTCAAAAACAATAGGATAATTTTTGACTTTTTTAGCTTTAACGCTAAGGTCTCCTACTTGGTAAACTTTCCCAAAACTAGTGGTGATTTTAACATGGCGAATATCAGGTAAGCTGTAGATGCCTTTAATTTGTTGCTCTACTAAAGACTCATTAAAATCCCATAAACTCGTCGATATTGACTGATTAAAACTTAATTCAATATTATCAAAACGTTTATCTAACGCGGAAACGCCGCCTTGAAAGTCGACATATAATTGCAGGATGGTTGAACATACAGATAAAAAAGCACTGCATAAAAAAATATAAATAAAGACTCGTCGACTTAGCTTGCTATTAAAAGCACCTTTATTATCCATTACTTCATCCATGCGCTATTTTTTATCACTTATCTAATACCATGCTATATCGTAGCACTATTTAAATAGTAGTGAGCGATAAAGTCAAATAGCAAAATCATTAAATTACGCCATAAAGGTCATTAACGTCAGCAATATAGCTATTAATCAAGTCAGAAATATTTTATCTGTTAAAAAAACCTAATAGCGTTTTCAGGTGAACATACTGATAACTTGCCGCCATTAGTCACAATGGTCAGTTTTATTGGCAATGCTAGTGGCACACATGAGTGACTAGCTCAGTCATTGTCAACATAGCCGTAATAATCCCAGTGAGTGAGGCGAGTAGTGTTATTTTGTAATATAGCTAGCAATAGCGTAGCCAAGAGCATTAACAAGTTTTGGGAATAATAAGAAACGGTTAACGCGTATCAGCATTTATCGTCAGCATGATACCTTCTAAAGTAGCAATGCATCGTTAAAGCTCATTATGGCATGTGGAATATTTTATTAATATGATGCTTAGACTCCTTTGCTTTTAGCTTATGATTCATAAAAAGTGTCAAACTAAGCAAGGTGATTTTTGAGGTGTTGTCCGATTATCGCTAGTCATTTACCTTAGCTAAGGTATGATCAAGCAAATATTGTTAATGGCTTAGCTTCTATGAAAAATAAAATATGTTAACTATTGCTGAGTGTGAAAGCGCACGATTAAGTCGTGATGCTCGCTTTGATGGCAAATTTTTTACTGCGGTTATCACCACGGGTATTTTTTGTCGGCCAATATGCCCAGCTCGACCACCAAAACCAGAAAACGTAAGCTATTATGAAAGTGCTGAGTTAGCCCAGCAATCGGGCTTTCGTCCCTGTAAGCGTTGTTTTCCTCAATTAGCACCAAACTTGCCCTTACCAAGAAAAATAAAGCAAATTACGCAAGCGTACTACGAAAATAATTACAGTTTGCAAAAATGTGCCGCACAGTTAGGCATCAGCGAAAGACAAATTCGACGCACATTTGTCAAGTATTATGGCTTGCCACCGAGTGATTTTTTTCATCAGCAACGCTTGTTACTTGCGCATAAGTTGCTGGTTTCAACCTCTTTGAGCATTACCAATGTTGCGTTTGCCGCCGGTTTTAATAGCATACGGCGCTTTAATGAAGTGATGATGCAAAGCTATAAGTCTACGCCAAGTGATATCAGAGGCAATAACACCAGCAACTCAGATAATCCTGTGACTGTTTTATTACCGTATAAAGCGCCATTTGATTGGCCATTAATGTTGAGTTTTTTCCGTTCGAGAAAAATGAGCAATATTGAAGATATTAGTACTGAGCATTATTTTCGCACGCTTGAACTTGATGCCTGTCGTGGCTGGATAAAAGTTACACAACATGCCAGTAAAGATGCCTTAAATTTAACGGTTAAGTTAACGGATTACAGCTATTTACATCAAGTTATTACCCGTGTTCGTCGTATGTTTGACCTAGATGCGGAAATGGAAGTTATTCACCAGCAGTTAACAAAGCATGAAAAATTGGCTGAGGTTATTGAACAATTCCCGGGCCTGCGCTTACCCGGCTGTTGGGATATTTTTGAGTTTTCTATTCGGGCCATTTTAGGTCAACAAATCTCAGTCAAAGGCGCAACGACACTTGCACAGCGTATTGCCCAAAAATATGGCGATAATGTCGTTGCGCTCGAACAGCCAGAAGGAATTAATGTCAGTAAATATTTTCCTTCCATTGCGGCGTTAATGAACATTGATTACCAAGAAATCGGCTTAACACGCTCTCGTATCGCCACTTTACAAACATGGGTTGCGTACTTTCAAGAGCATCAGAGCATATTTGCTCAAGGCTTAACTATTGAAGAACTTGAGTCGGAATTAACAAAGTTAAAAGGCATTGGACCGTGGACGGTTAATTATATCGCTATGCGTGGCTTAAGTGACCCTGATGCCTTTCCCAGTGCCGACTTAGGCATCATAAAAGCCTTGACGGATAACGAGCAAAAACCAAAAAATAAAGACATTTTAGCGTTAGCAGAAAGCTGGCGACCATGGCGCGCCTATGCGGCAATTTATTTATGGCAGTCGCTGCAATTACCGAACGGCAACAGTAACAAGAAAATCAAGGAATAATGTCAGATGTATTATTGTATTTATCAATCCCCTTTTGGTGAAATTGCCCTAACCGCTAACGATAATGGCTTAAGCGCATTAGCTTTTCAAAGTGGCAAGTCACCGATAACACTTGCTGGTTTCAGCCAAGATAGCAGTAAATTTAGCGCCGTTATTCAACAGTTGAGCGAGTACTTTGCCGGCGATCGAAAGCACTTTGACTTGCCCTTAGCCCCCAGTGGCACAAACTTCCAAAAACAAGTGTGGCAGGCGTTAACTAAAATCCCTTGCGGTGAAACAAAAAGCTATGGCTGGTTAGCAAAAAGCATTAATAATGAAAAAGCGGTGCGAGCTGTCGGTACGGCTAACGGCGCTAACCCTATTGCGTTGATCGTGCCCTGTCATCGTGTTATTGGTAGTAATGGCAAGTTAACCGGTTATGCTGGTGGTTTAGCCTTAAAGGCCAAGTTACTAATGCACGAAGGTGCACAATTTAAACCTTAAAAGCGCTAAGCTAGCGCTAAAAAAGTTTGTATAAGCTGAGCAAGTAAAGTGCGGCCACTAAAAAACATTTTAGCTTGGCTAGCAAGAAAATAATTTTGGCAAATTATAAATACTGCTATGATAGCGCGGATATTTTATTGCTGTGGATTTGAGTGTAAATTTGGAAATTATTGTAGTTATTGCCGCTATTGCGGTTTTATTTTTGGCTTGGTTAATTTGGCAACTCATGCGCGCTAAGCACTTTACCCAATTTAAACGTCAAATAGAGCAAGAGCTAAAGCCTAAGGTTATTGCCAGTATTATTGAAGAAATGGCCGCAACTCGTTCAGACTTATTACCCAACACCCTCGCTCACCAAGAAGCCACCATCCGCTATTGGAGCGCATCGGCTGCGCGAGTTTTACAAGCGGCTTTAATGCGTGAAATTATTGATGAACAATGGCTAAAATCGACCGGGAATTTACGTAATAGCCAGCATTTATTTCATATTGAGCGAGATAAATTACACCGATAATTTTCCCTGCCAATAGCTGACTTGCTGGCGATAGCGTTTAGCTCACTTGGCAATTTCAGCGCTAGGGTATAATCCATAACTAAAAAAAGAGCTATTTAGCTCTTTTTAAATCAATCACTTATCCAAGATAAGAAAAACTACCCGAGTTTTTCAAACTGTAAGTCCCAGACACCATGGCCCAAGTTTTGACCACGATTTTCAAACTTAGTTAACGGGCGAGAGTCAGGGCGTGGTACATAATCATTGTTTACTGATAAGTTTTTATAACCTGGTGCAGACGTCATATCCTCTAACATACATTCGGCGTAATTTTCCCAGTCAGTGGCCATGTGGAAAATACCGCCCACTTTTAACTTTTGACGAATAGCTTCAACAAAGCTCGCTTGTACGATGCGACGCTTATGATGCTTCTTTTTATGCCAAGGATCAGGGAAAAACAACTGAACTTTTGCTAATGACTCATCAGGAATACAATCGGCTAAAACCTCAATAGCATCATGCTCGTATACTTTTAGGTTAGTGACGCCTTCTTCTTGCGCTAAAGCAATACAAGCACCAACTCCAGGACGATGCACTTCAACACCAATAAAGTTAAGCTCAGGCGCATTTTTAGCCATTTCGACTAATGACTTGCCCATACCAAAGCCAATTTCAAGCACAATAGGATTATCATTACCAAACAGAACACTCGGGTTAATCAAACCATCTTGATGATTTAATCCCATGATATCCCAAAACTGCTCTAACGCTTTTGCTTGGCCATTAGTCAGACGGCCTTCACGCTTAACAAAGCTGCGCACTTTTCTAATGTATTTACCTTCTTGCTCCGCTTGCTCTACGGTTTTATGGGTTCTTTCAGTCATAGTCGTTCTTAAGGAAAAATCAGAGCGCATATTATCCATGTTTCATTAAATAAATTCAAACACAAAGACGTGATGTACTAAAAACCATCCAGTTCGACAAGCCCGTCTCATCATTTAATAACTATATTAAGAGCGACTAAATCCACCAAAATACTGATCAGTTCAGTAAAAAGAAACCGTGACCACCTAGCAAGAAAATATTAAACTATCGCTTGTAGGCTTACATTTAATTCATGATAGACAACGGCTACTTAGCGTTAAGTAAGTGGAATAGTTGCTAAGATAAATCACCGTAATGAATGGACAAATAGCCATAGCAATATAATGTTGTCAATAAACCTGATATGCAAATGCTTCAAGCACAAACTTTGCTATCACCATTTAAATATAATAAGGAAACTACATGAAGTCACTTGCAGCGGCAATTTTGACACTAATGACTGCCACTAGCTTTAACAGCATTGCAGAAACACTATGGTCTGATACTAGTGCCACGTTTTTGCGTGGCAACCACTATGAAGTGGGCGATAATAACCGCACGGTATTTACGTTTGAACATGCCGCGGGTTATAGCTGGGGCGACAGTTTTCTATTTGTTGACCGCTTGCATTCAGCAAATGGTGATAAAGAAACTTACGCAGAAATAGCACCAAGGTTTCAAATTTCAGCTTATAAAAACCAAATTTTTGAAAATATTTATATCGCTACCACCGCAGAAATAGGCGACAATTTCACCCATTACTTAGTGGGTTTAGGCACCAACTTAAACTTACCTAAATTTAACTATTTTAATGTCAATATTTATCATCGAAATAACGACTCAGCAAAAAACAATCAGCAAGTCACGTTAACTTGGGCATTGCCGATTGGTCCCTTAACTTATGATGGTTTTCTTGATTATGTCATCGCTAGTGGTAATCAGCATTCAAATATGAATTTCACTTCACAATTAAAATATAACCTTGCACAGCACCTGAATTTAAAAACCAAGTTATTTGTTGGTGTTGAATATGCTTATTGGCTAAATAAATTTGGTATTGATGGCGTAGACGAGAAAAACTTAAATTTACTGGTGAAATATCACTTTTAAAAATATCTACATTCAAGCTAGCAAGCGCTAGCTTGAATTACATAACAGTGGGTAAAATTATTACTCAGCCCACCAAACATCATACAATGGACTGACAGTAACGGCCGTTGCACCATTGTCTGTTAGCCACTTTTCAACAATTTGCCGATGCTCTTCAGTACATTTACCTAGCTTTTGCGTACAAACTAAACCATGCCATAAAGTATCGCCTTCACCGCCAAAACCTAAACCGTTTGGATCAATGGCTTCATCGAAAAACTTAGTTAAAAATGCATCAACAGTTGCATTGTCTGCGCCATCTTCAAGTTTCCACGCAATATCAAAACCTAATTCTTGATACTCATCAACACGTAACTTTTTACGTAAACGATTACTACGATTTTTTGCCGCTATTTTCATTTTTAATTCCTTACGGTTTAGTTCAAAACCAAGCCTGTCTGGTTACTATGTGCGAGAGCATAGTGGCAATAGAAATTTTTGCAATGAAAATTTGAGCTTTATTCGCTACACTGGCGCCGCTATGACAAATAAAACTAAAATTTCAGCCAAATCTGCCCAAGTATTCAGCGACCAAGTCTTATCATGGTTTCAGTTACAAGGTAGAAAACACTTGCCTTGGCAGCAAGACAAAACTCCTTATCGCGTCTGGATCTCAGAAATTATGCTACAGCAAACGCAAGTAGCTACCGTGATCCCCTATTATCAACGTTTTATGGCAAGTTTCCCGAGCATTATCGACTTAGCCAATGCCGAAGAAGATGTCGTGTTGCATCATTGGACAGGGCTAGGCTACTACGCAAGAGCGCGAAACTTACACAAAACCGCCAAAATAATTCGGGACAAATACCTTGGCATATTCCCAGAAAATATTGACCAGGTGATCGCCCTGCCCGGCATTGGCCGCTCTACCGCAGGGGCAATATTGAGCTTAGCGCTCAATAAACATCACGCGATTTTAGACGGTAATGTCAAACGCGTATTAGCGCGCTGTTACAAAGTACAAGGTCATACTGGCCAAGCCCTTTATGAAAAAACCTTATGGCCGATCACCGAAGTACTGACGCCTAAAAAAGGTGTGGCACAATTTAATCAAGCCATGATGGACTTAGGCGCCATGGTTTGCACCCGCTCTAAACCTAAATGTGACATGTGCCCGCTACAGACAGGCTGCTTAGCCCATGCTAGTGACGAGCAAGCAAATTACCCACAAAAAAAGCCGAAAAAAATCATCCCAGAAAAAAGTACCATTATGGTGATACCACGGATTAACCAGCAAGTGCTGATGGAGAAGCGCCCGCCGGCAGGTATTTGGGGCGGCTTATGGTGTTTCTTAGAATTAGCAGACATTAGTGAGCTAGCGGATTTATTAGCAAAATTAAACCTCGAACAAACCGCTACCTTTGCCTTAGATAAATTTCGCCATACCTTTAGTCACTTTCATCTCGACATTGAAGCGATTGTGGTGGATTGTGAAGTATTACCAGCAAAAGAAATTAGCGAAAATAGTACATTGCAGTGGTATAATTTAGCCACAGTCGCGTCAGTGGGTTTAGCTGCTTCGACGCAAAAATTAATTAAACAACTTGAGCAATTAGCTGTTTAATTTATTTACCCAACCATCAATACAACAAGAGAGCTTATTATGAGTCGTACCGTTTTTTGCCAAAATTTACAAAAAGAAGCCGAAGGCCTTGGCTTTCAACTTTATCCGGGCGAAATTGGCAAACGTATTTTTGATAATATTTCCAAAGAGGCATGGGGCCTTTGGCAAAAAAAGCAAACCATGCTGATTAACGAAAATAAAATGAACATGATGAACCCTGATGATCGGGCATTTTTAGAATCAGCCATGGTTGCTTATCTTTTCGAAGGTAAAGAGCCTGAAATTGAAGGCTATACACCGGAGAAAAAATAGGTGGAATTTGCCATAAACTGGAAAATATTCGCCACTATTTTTGTCTCGGTGTTTATTGCTGAGCTGGGCGATAAAACCCAGCTCGCCACCATGCTATTTGCCGCAGATAAAGACGTTAGTAAATGGATGGTTTTCGGCGCTGCCTCTGCCGCGTTAATTGTAGCAACTGCCGTTGGCGTGCTAGTTGGTAGTTTTTTGTCCGCTTATATTGATGAAAAAATACTTTCTTATATCGCCGGTTGTGGATTTATCATCATAGGTGCATATACGTTATACACAGCGTAATGACGATAAACCGTATTAAAAACAGAAAAACTTCAGCGAAATTGCTCCTTAAAAGCACAATCCGTTGAAAAAAGCGGCAAACGAACATTTATTTAAAAAAAAGGGTTGACGGGGTAAACGAAAAACAGTTTAATACGCCCCGTCTTCAAGGCGCAGCCAAGAAGACAATGTACAGGACAATCATTATGGTTGTTAATGTGCCTCGATAGCTCAGTCGGTAGAGCAGAGGATTGAAAATCCTCGTGTCCCTGGTTCGATTCCGGGTCGAGGCACCATTTTAGAGTCAACAAGTTCCGTGGTTGATTCGGTGCCAAGATAGTTAATTCATAAGAACATAATTATCGCACACGTTTTCGTGTGCCGACTTAGCTCAGTTGGTAGAGCAACTGACTTGTAATCAGTAGGTCGCCAGTTCGACTCCGGCAGTCGGCACCATTCATTCAAGCCCTAGCTTCGGTTAGGGCTTTTTTGTATCTATCGATTGGTCGAATTCTATAGTAGATTCCAATAGCACCAATTAACTCTCCTACCCCACCTATTCTGCGTCTTATACGTAATTTAACCCTGTCATACAAATAAGTTAATAGGCACGAAACACACACCTTTTAGAATTCCCCTGACTAGGGCACTAATTTAAACTAGGGTAAGTATGTTTGGTTTGATTGATTTATCTATTGATATAACGTTTATTTGGTAACTTTGGCTAGTAAAAAAGGCTTTAATCCGTTGCTTAGGGTAATGGGGTTAGTGAATAGCCCACTAAAACTGCGAGTGAAATTTATTAGGGTAAATTAGTTGATGGTGTAAATATCCGAACTGGGTATTAACACCAGTGATATCAGTTGGTTTGTGCTGTTGTTGTTTATAGTTAACCAGTGAATAGCAGATAAAACAGATATATTATTATCAAACTGGTTTGTTGTATTAATAATATAT
>Ga0209344_10000741_pt1 | contig 51037 bp, 45 predicted proteins | sample Cruoilmetagenom6_FD_187293 | JGI IMG/M metagenome (GOLD analysis project Ga0209344, IMG submission 187293) | Oil polluted marine microbial communities from Coal Oil Point, Santa Barbara, California, USA - Santa Barbara Oil Seep Sample 6 (SPAdes)... | ecosystem: Environmental > Aquatic > Marine... | reverse complement strand
CTTCATGATCGGCGAAGACATTGGGGCCGCGGGGGGCGCCTTCAAGACAGCGGCAGGACTCTACGAAGAGTTCGGCCCTCGGCGTGTGCGCGATACCCCCATTTCGGAACAGGCCATTGTCGGTGCTGCCCTTGGTGCCGCCATCATGGGGCTTCGTCCCATAGCGGAAATTATGTTCGCCGATTTCGCCGGTGTTTGCTACGACCAGATCGTCAACCAGGTCGCCAAACATCGCTACATGACGGGGGGCCAGGTGACGGTTCCCCTTACTATTCGAATGGCCAACGGCGCCGGAACCGGTTTCGCCGCACAACACTCGCAGGCGGGGGAGAACTGGTTCCTTAACGTTCCAGGGCTGAAGGTCGTGGTCCCTGCCACCGTCGAAGATCTTTACGGTCTGATGCGAGGATCCATTCGCGACAACGACCCGGTGTTGTTCTTTGAACACAAGGGACTATTTGCGCTGAAAGGTGAAGTCCCAACCGGTGATGCTGCTGTGTTGCCCCTCGGTGTAGCCTCCGTCGTTCGCGAGGGAAACGACATCACCATTGTCGCGACTCAACAGATGCGGCACCGTGCGGTGGAAGCGGCGGAAGCGCTCGCAGCATCAGGAGTCCAAGCGGAAGTCATCGATCCTCGCACTCTCGTGCCGTTCGACGATGACGCTGTCGCTCGTTCGCTAGCTAAGACCTCGAGGCTGCTGGTGGTCCAGGAGTCTCCACAGGACGGAAGCTGGGGTGCATCGCTGGTCTCGCGCATGACAACACAACACTTCACTCTTATGGATGCTCCGCCATCGTTGCTCTCAAGCCCTGACTCGCCCGTGCCATACGCGGGTGTGCTGGAGGAAGCATGGCTTCCCTCGGTTGAGGCGATTGTGTCCAAGGCGAAGGAGCTCGTGGCGTTCTAGCGAATACCACATTCCGAGAGCGTCGACGATGCAACAAAGATGAGCGCCTAGCCCAGAAGGGTTAGGCGCTCATCTTTTGGTAAAACTGTGCGTGGTGAAGTCAGCGGTTAAGCGCTACGAGATTCTTCCTCGTCATCTTCGGCGTTGTACTCGTCGCCGTATGAACCTCCAGCGGAATACTCCGGCCACTTTTCGCTGTCTTCGGACACCGAAGTGTCGCTACCTGACCCGCTCAACTCTCGAGCGAGCGCACCGTAGTTAGTGTCGGGGCTGAAGTACTTCAAATCCCGAGCGACTTTAGTGTGCTTTGCCTTTTGACGGCCGCGTCCCATGCGAGACCCCCTCATACGTCTGTCCCGGTGCACTGACGGTGGTCAGCGAACGAGCGAACAGGGATGGATGAAAACTAACCCGTAGTTTAGCACGAGGGCGCCAATCGTCTTCTTGGGCGATGCACAGGTGGGTCTCTGGCGGGTAACGTTAGTAGGTGACTTCCCCCACTGAAACCGACACCTCTGTTGTTGTCATTGGCGCCGGGCAAGCGGGGCTATCGGTGGCGTTCTATTTGCGGCGTCTCGGCTTGGACCCCGGAAACGAGTTTGTGCTCCTTGACCGTGGCCCCGGTCCTGGTGGAGCATGGCAATTCCGTTGGGAAGCATTGCGAATCGGATCGGCTCACCGCATCAACGATCTTCCCGGACTCGACGAACTCGGGTTGAGCTTCGAAACCGCCGACCGCCACATGCCAGCCAAGAAAGTGGTGGCCGACTACTATCGCGCCTACGAAGAGCATTACAACTTCCAAGTGGTGCGCAACGCTGATGTCATTGCGGTCGAGAACTCCGGTGAACACCTCAACGTGACTTTCACTCTGGACGGTGAAGAGACCAAAACGGTGAGCACCATGATCGTGATTAACGCGACAGGAACATGGGGCGCACCGTTCATTCCCTGGTACCCCGGCCTGAAGTCTTTCAGCGGTCGTCATCTGCACACCAGTGAGTACCAGAGTGCTCGCGAATTCACCGACCAGAATGTTGTTGTTGTCGGTGGTGGAACGTCCGCCATCGGATTCCTGCTGGAGCTGGAAAACATAGCGAAGAGTTTGACCTGGGTGAGTCGGCGCCCGATCGACTTCCTTGAAGATGGAGAACTCAATCTTGAAGCGCGTAAAGAGGCGGTGCAGGCTCAGGATGAGGCCGCACGTGCAGGGCGCGCGCTGCCCAGCATCGTCAGCGGCACCGGCGTTCCGCGCACTCGCCGCATCCAAGCGGGAATTGAGCGGGGTGTCCTGACGCCCCGCCCCATGTTCTCATCCATCGAGCCCGATGGCGTGCGGTGGAAGGATGGCGCGTTCCAGTCAGCGGATGCCATCATCTGGTCGACCGGGTTCCGCCCGGAACTCCGCCACCTTGCGCCCCTGAAGCTTCGGGAAAAAGAGGGTGGTGTTGCGGTCGGACAGGGTGTCGCGTGGAAGGATCCGCGCATCTTCTTTGCCGGCTACGGGCCGCAGGCGTCCACTATTGGCGCGAATCGGGCCGGGCGGATGATCGCTAGGCAGGCCATCGCCACTCTCAGCAAGATGCAAGCCATGAAGGGCTGGCGCTAGGCCGCGGTCAGCCGTTAGAAGTCGGCCGCAACGCTACGAATAAGGGCGCGTAGTGCGGTCAGTTGCGGTCGAGCGTCGCTCGTGCGCCACTGCATTTCGAGCGGCAGTGTCGCGGGGTGCGCAAGCGGAATCGCGATGAGGTCTTCGGGCAGATGACCGATCAGCGCGGCGGAAACGAGCGAGAACGCGCGCGACTCTGAAAGCAGATAGAGCCGCGATCCCACAATGCGGGGAGGGCTTACGAGCAGCAACGGGCTGAGTCCACGCGACGTGCAGATCTCGAGTAGATAGTCGAAATACGCGGGGTTCTGCTCCCGCGGCCACAGCAGCAGCGGCAGGTCGCCGAGCTCGGGCAGTTCGAGGTGGGTGGCATTCGCCAGCGGGTGGTTGCGGCTGAGAGCCACGTAGACCTGCTCGCGCACGATCAGCTCGGTTTCGTAGCCTTCGGCGACGTCGAGGAAACGGCCGAGGCCGATGTCGGCATGTTCGCTGACAAGGCGCGCGGAGACGCCGCCGGTGTCGACAAGCACGTCCTCGATGCGCACCGAGGCGAGGCTCTGCTCGGCCCGGCTGATGACCGCGGGAAGCAATCGATTTACAACGCTCGGAGAAGCCACGATACGGGCGGTGCGGGTGCGGCTCGGTTCGTACAACTGCACATCGCGAACCACCTGATTCGCGTGCGTGAGTAGCTGACGACCCTCAGTTGCCATCGCTTCACCCGCCTGGGTGAGCGTTGCTGAGCGGCCCGACCGATCGAGTAGGGCCACGCCGAGAGCGCGTTCAAGGCGGCTTACTTCTTGACTTACGGTCGGCTGCGAGATCTCCAGTGCCTCCGCCGCCCGCCCGAAGTGCCCTGCCTCGGCCACGGCAACGAAAATCTCCACCTGACGCAGCGTAATTTTCATAGGCTAAGACTATCTAAACTGCATCCACTCTTTCTGGATTCTTTGCAATCGACTGGCTACGGTTGAAGTAGTGGCGCGCCTCCAGCGACGCACAGCGACGAGCACCAGCGAAGAAAGAGATTGACCATGTCTACACCCGTCATCCACGTTGCCCAGGAAGTCCAGGATGCGGTTCGTGAGAACCGTCCCGTGGTCGCCCTCGAATCAACCATCTTCACGCACGGTCTTCCTCGCCCGCGTAACCTCGAGGTCGCTCTCGAAGCAGAAGAGGGCTTGCGCGCCCAAGGAGTGACGCCCGCCACCATCGGCGTCTTCAACGGTGTGCCGACGGTCGGTCTGAGCACCGAACAGATCACGGAGCTCTCCAACACCGACAAGATTGCCAAGGCCAGTCTGCGTGACCTTCCGGTCGTTCGCGCGCTCGGCATCCATGGCGGCACTACGGTTGCGGCCACCGCATTCCTTGCCCACCACGCGGGCGTCAAGGTCTTCTCGACGGGTGGCCTCGGCGGTGTGCACCACGGGGCTTCCGAAACCTTCGACGAGTCGGCAGACATGACGACGCTCGCGCAAATCCCGATCCTTGTGATCAGTGCCGGTGTGAAGTCGATTCTCGACATCCCCGCCACCCTCGAACGCTTTGAGACCCTCAATATCCCCGTCATCGGCTACGGCACCACCAAGTACCCCGGCTTCTATGTCACCGACTCGGGCTTCAGCATTGGCTACTCAGTGGACACTCCCGACGAGGCAGCCGCGGTCGTCAAGGCTCGCGACGAGCTCGGTCTGCCGCAGTCGGTATTGCTGGCCAACCCCGTTGCCGCCGACAAGCAACTTCCTCCGGAGCAGCTCGACGACATCCTCACCCGTGCCTGGGCCGAAGCGGACAAGCAGGGCATCAACGGAAATGCTTCGACCCCATTCCTTCTCGACTTTATCCAGAAGGACACCAAGGGGCTCAGCCTCGACGTCAACGTTGAGGTCTACCGCGGCAACGTTACGCTCGGTGGACTCGTCGCCACGGCGCTCACCCGATAGCGGCGAGCCCCTCGTGCTCGGAATCATTGGCGACCTCGTCGAAGACGTTGTCGTCTGGCTGGCTGAACCACTAAGGCATGGCACCGATACCGCCGCGGAGATCTTTCACACCCGCGGCGGAAGCGGTGCGAATGTTGCGAGCTTCGCCGGGCGACTCGGCCCCACACGCTTTATCGGGTGTGTAGGCAACGACCACCTCGGAACCCTGCTCGTGGAGGGTCTCGAGGCCGAAGGTGTTGACGTGCGCGTGCAGCGCAAGCATGTCACCGGCACCGTGATCATCCTGATCGACCAAGACGGCGAACGCAGCATGGTGCCCAATCGGGCCGCTGCGACAATGCTCGATGAGGTTCCGGATGAGTGGCTCGACGGCCTCGAGCTGCTTCACGTTTCCGCCTACTCCTTCAACGGAGCGCCCGTCGGTGAGACCGTGATCGAAGTGATTCGTCGCGCTAAGCAACGCGGGATCTTGGTTTCGATCGATGTCTCGTCCACGGGCATGCTGGCGCAGTACGGCGTCGACCGGTTCCTCGATCTCATGGCCGACCTCAGCCCCGACTTCCTGATCGGCAACGCCAGCGAGATGGAATGTCTCGGAGTCGTCGTTAATGGGCAACCGGGCGCGATAGCTGCCAAGCTCACCAACACCATTGTCGTGACTAAAGCGGGAGCGGACCCCACACTCGTGCACGAGCCCGGACAGGAACCCCTGACAGTTGCGGTGCCTCCGGTGCCGGAAGTGCGCGACCTCACCGGTGCCGGCGATGCGTTCGCGGCAGGGTTCCTAACCTCGTATTTGGCCAGCCGAGACCTGCAGAAGGCGTGCGTGGGCGGTCACGCTTCCGCGGCGCTCGTGCTGTCCTCGCCGGGAGCATCGTCCGGAGCGGCCTCGAAATGACTCATCTCTTCGTGAAGATTTGTGGCATCAGCACCCCGGTTGCTGCCGAGGCGGTCGTCGAGGCGGGTGCCGATGCGATCGGTTTCGTCTTCGCGCCCGGCAGCCCGCGGTTTGTCACTGCCGAGCAGGTGCTCTCGCTCACTCAGGGCTTGGCATCGCAGATCGAGACCGTGGGGGTCTTTCGCAACCAGCCGATCGACGAGGTGATCGCCACCGCTCGCCGCGCCGACGTCGCGACGGTCCAGCTGCACGGCGACGAAAGCGACGCCGATTTCGACCGGCTCCGTGCCGAGGGCTTCGGCACCATCCGGGCTATCTCGGTGGAGGATTATCGTCGGCGCAGTCTCGCGGGCGAACTGCGAGCGGATGAGCGACTTTTGATTGACGCCGTTACTCCCGGTGCCGGGGCAACCTTTGATCCCGCGCTCTTGGAGGGCACCGCCCTGCCGGAGTCCTGGGTTCTCGCAGGCGGGCTCACTACAGACAACGTCGCCGAACTTGTGCGCACGCTGCAACCGGGCGGCGTGGACGTCTCGAGTGGCGTTGAAGCGAGTCGCGGCGTGAAAGACCTGGCGCGCATCCGCGACTTTGTTGCCGCAGCGCGTGCGGTTCACGACGCGAGCGAGATCAACCCAAAGTAAGTCGCTGCCGCGACTCCTATGCCAATGATGAGGTTGGCAAGCACGCTGATGACAGCGACCCGTATCCGCTTGAGTGTCACGTTCTGCATCGTCTCAACGCTCAGCGTGCTGAAGGTGGTGAGGCCGCCACAAAGGCCGGTCAGCAGGATGATTTCGAGATTGGTGTCAATTGTGCCGACATGCGCCAGTCCGGAGAGGGTGCCACCGAGAGCCGAGCCGACAACGTTCACAACAAGCACCGCCCAGGGAAAACCCGTGTACGTGGAAAACGCACGCGCCGTCAGATAGCGCAGCACCGCCCCGGCAGCTCCCGCTCCGAGGATCGCAAAGACAACGGCGGTGGTCATTCGTTTACCAGATCGGGGCGACTCTGGCGGGCGAGCCCGATGCGCAGCCCGAAAGCGGCCGAGGCGAGCCCAAGAACGAGAGTTGCGGTGACGTAGATGAAGGCGGGGAACCACTGATCGGCGTCGATCAGGTGAACCGCGGCCACGGCGAGAGCGGAGAACGTAGTGAAGGAGCCGAGTAGCCCAGCGCCCAACCCTGCGCGAGCCCAGGTGGGGGACGGCGCCCATAATTCGGCTACGACGAGTGCGAGAACGAAGCTGCCCACGATGTTGGCGATGAGCGTGGAGATGGGAAAGAGGCCATCATCCGTTGCGAAGCCAAGGTCGAGAGCGAAACGCATGCCAGTGCCAAGTGCGCCGCCGGCCGCGACGGCAGCAATGTCACGAATCATGTACTGCCTTTCGTGTGCCGATGCTCAAGCGGGTGCTGCCTACACGATCACCCTAGGGCAAGCGGCAGCGCTGCTGTGCCATCCACACCGCTCGGAGCCACCGCGCACAGTCCACGACTGAAGCCATGACCCGAATTGCTGCGCGCCGCCGTCGTTGGCCGTGGGTTGTGCTCATCGCTGTCTACAGTTCGACGAATCTCGCCGGGTAGCGCGCCGCCTCCAGCTTTCGCTTGACATTGACGCAACGTCAACCTCTACCGTCGAGGTATGGCACACGACACCACCCCAGCCAGCGAGCGTTCGATCAACGACGTCGTGGGCATCACGGGTACTACATCGCGCACGCTGCGGCACTACAACGACATCGGGCTCCTCAGCCCGAGCCGCGTCGGGGCCAATGGCTACCGCTATTACGACGCGGATGCCCTCGCTCGCCTTCAGCGCATTCTGCTGTTGCGCGAGCTCGGACTGGGCCTTGCGGCCATTGCTGAGATTCTCGCCGGGCACGGCGACGACCTGAAAGCGCTGAGTGACCACGTGCGGTTGCTGCAAAGCGAGAAGCGGCGCATCGATCGCCTTATTGCTTCGGTGACCAGCACCATTCTCAAGATCGAAGCAGGAGAGCCCCTCATGGCTGAAGAAATGTTTGATGGATTCGACCACACCGCTCATAAGGGCGAAGTGGAGCAGCGTTGGGGTACCGGCTCCTACGCGGCGAGCGACACCTGGTGGAAGGCGATGAGCGCCGCCGACCGCGCAGCGTTCGTGGCAGCGCAGAAGCAGCTCGCGGCCGACTGGACCGCTGCTGCCCAGCGCGGTGACGACCCCGAGGGTAGCGAGGCCCAGGGGCTCGCGCGGCGTCAGTTCGACGGCCTCGTCGGAATCCCTGGCACTCCCAGTGAGGGCAAGGCCGGGCCACCGCGCGAGTACTATCTCGGCCTCGCCGACATGTATGTCGCCGACCCACGCTTCGCCCGCAACTACGGCGGGCAGGCCGGTGCCGAGTTCGTGCGCGCCGCCATGGTTGCGTTCGCGGCCAAGCACTGGGGCTGAACCGTTGAGCCAAGTTGCTGCGATTGCGGCGCCGGAATTCACGCGCGACAGAACTACTCCGCCAGCGCAGCCGTGTTGGCCGGCGTCGCCACGCTGTCGGTCGTGACGGCAGCGGGCACCATCAAGCGTGGAATCGTGATGTGCACAATCGGGCCAATCAGCAGCGCAAACGCGAGGGTGCCCCAGCCGAGGTTTCCACCCAGGATCGCGCCGATCGTGAGGACCACGAGTTCGATGCTGCTGCGCACGATCCAAATCTTTCCGCCGTAGCGGTGGTGGATTCCGGTCATGAGACCATCGCGCGGCCCCGGCCCAAAGCGTGCTCCGAGATAGAGCCCGGTGGCGATGCCCAGCATCATCAGGCCGGCGACGAAGACGAGGATGCGCGGTGCAAGCCCGTCAATCTCGGGCAGAACCCACAACCCCACTTGCGCACTGGGCCCGACGAGGGCCACGTTGAAGATGGTTCCGATGCCGGGTTTTTGGCGGATCGGAATCCAGAGCAGCAGCACGATAAGCCCAATGATGTTGGTAACGAGGCCGAATGGAATGCCGGTAGTGATCGAGAGGCCCTGACCGAGCACGTCCCACGGGGCCACCCCGACTTGCGCCCGGATCATGAGTGCGATGGCGAAACCGTAGAGGAACAGTCCGACAGCAAGTTGGACGATTCGTCGTGCCATGGTCGCGCGGGGAGTCATAAAAGCATCCAATTATGAGATTGGACTCTGAACAAGAGGCCAATCGGACTATTCTGGCCTCATGAATAGCCTTTCTGCCCGCGCATTGGTCGTGATGATGGGCGAGTGGCGTGCAATCGGTTCGAATGCGGCCTATGTCGCGGTCGCGGACCGTATCCGCCTTCTCATCATGGACGGCCGGATTCTCACCTCCACGCGTTTGCCCGCCGAGCGAGAATTGGCCCTCGCACTTGGGGTCAGCCGCACAACGGTGTCGGCCGCCTACGCTGTGCTGCGCGAGGGCGGCTATGCCGAGAGCACGCGGGGCTCCGGTAGTGTCGCTCAACTGCCGCATCGCGCCAACCCGATTCCGGATACCGCGGCCCCGCAAATGCTTGATTTCAGCAAATCGACGATGTCTGCTGCCCCGGAAGTGGTCGCGGCATCCCAGCGTGCGGCCGAACAGTTGCCCTCTTACCTGGGGGAATCAGGGTTCGACCCGGTGGGGATTCCGGTGCTGCGCGAAGCGATTGCCCAGCGCTACGCCGATCGCGGATTGCCGACCAGTCCCGACCAAATCATGGTCACGCTCGGTGCCCAGCATGCGATCGCCCTCATTTCGCGCACGTTGATGTCGCGAGGTGACCGGGCTCTCATGGAGAACCCGAGCTACCCGCACGCCCTCGATGCTCTGCGTGCGGCCGGGGCCAGGCTGGTGCCGGTCGGTGTGTCGACAGACACCGGGTGGGACGCCATCGCCGTCGAGCAGGCGATTCAACGTACGAGCCCATCGCTGGCGTACCTCATGCCCGACTTTCACAACCCCACCGGCCAGTCGATGCCTGACGCGCTTCGCGAGAAGATTCTGACACTCGCAGCCCGGCAGGGCACCGCAGTCATCGCCGACGAGACAATGGCCGAATTCGACCTCGACGGCAACGGCACAAGGCTGCCATTTGCCGCGCACGGTCAAGCGATTTCGGTGGGATCCGTCGGTAAAACCGTGTGGGGTGGTCTGCGCACCGGCTGGATCCGCGCCGACCACGCCACCATCCGCCAACTGGTGCGCGCTCGCTCAGCCGGAGACCTCGGCACCCCTCTGCTCGAGCAACTCGTCGTCACCAACGTCATGGAGAGTTTTCCGACGATTCTGGATGCCCGCCGCGCCTCCCTGCGTGCCGGCCGCTCGCAACTCTCATCCCTTCTGGCTGAGCAGCTGCCGACCTGGCAGGTGCCACACACCCCCGGTGGCATGACGGCGTGGGTGGGCCTTGGCCAGCCGGTGAGTTCACAACTCGTTCTGGCGGCACGCAACGAGGGGCTCGTCATCGCGGCGGGCCCGCGGTTTGGGATGGATGGCGCCTTCGAACGCTTCCTGCGCATTCCGTTCAGCGGCAGTGCCGATGAGTTGGAGCGGGGCGTCTCGGCACTGGCCGCAGCATGGTCGACCGTGATGCGACATCCGTTCTCGCCAGCCAGCAGCGAGCTGGCGAACGTGGTGTGATGCTGCCGTTCACGGATCCGACGCAGAAGTAATCTCGTGAGAGTACGTGCCACGCGAGACGTACTGAGAGAATTGTTGTAACCATGAAGTGGTTTTGCGACCGCGCCCGCGTCTGACAGCAACGAAAGTCCCCTCGTGCACCTGCTCTCCGTTTTTTCCCTGCGCAACCGAGCCCTGATCGCGCTCGTGACGATCGTCATCGGAGTCTTTGGCGGAATCGCCTTGACCTCGCTGAAGCAAGAACTGATCCCGTCGCTGTCGCTGCCGCAGATCTTCATCGTGTCGACCTACCCCGGCGCCTCGCCGGCCGTTGTCGACAAAGACCTTGCTGCACCGATCGAGGCTGCCATTCAGGGCGTCGAGGGGCTCGAGTCGACCACGGCCACCTCCAGCTCCAACTTTGCGAACATCTCCGCGTCGTTTGAGTACGGCACCAATATTGCGACCGCCGAGCAGAAGATCCAGCTCGCCATTAACCGCATTTCCGGTCAGCTCCCGGACTCAGCCGACACACAAGTCTTTACGTTCAACTTCACGGACCTGCCGGTCGTGCAGATCGCCGTCTCAAGCGACCTCGATGCTCTCGAACTATCACGCAAGCTCGAAGCATCCACGCTCGTTGACATCAAGAAGGTGGATGGCGTCAGCGACGCAAGCCTGCTCGGCACATCTACTCAGCGGTTGGTTATCACCCCTGACCCCGAGAAGCTCTTCGCGAATGGACTGAACAATCAGGACATTCTGGCGGCGCTTGACGACAACGGTGTGTTGTTGCCAGCCGGCGAGATCACCGAGGACGGCCAGACTCTCACCGTGCAGGCGGGGCAGCGCATCACCTCCGCTGAGGGGATCGCGGCGTTGCCGTTGCTTGGCGGCACCAACAGCGAGGTCATCTCGATCGACGATGTCGCGACCGTTGAGGTGATCGATGATCCCGCAACAGGAATTTCGCGGGTCAATGGCGACGAAGCCCTCACAATCGCCATCACCAAGAGTCCAGCAGGTAACACCGTCGCCGTATCGCAAGCGGTAAACGACCTCATCCCCGAACTCGAAAGCGCTCTCGGCAGCAACACCCAATTCACCGTGGTATTCGATCAGGCTCCCTTCATCGAGGAGTCGATCGACAGCCTCACGACAGAGGGTCTGCTCGGGCTCATCTTCGCGGTCATCGTGATCCTGGTATTCCTGATGTCGATTCGCTCGACGCTGGTGACCGCGATCTCGATTCCGGCATCAGTGCTCATCACCTTCATCGGCATGCAGGTGTCTGGCTACACGCTCAACATCATCACCCTTGGCGCTCTGACGATCTCTATCGGTCGCGTGGTTGACGACTCCATCGTCGTTATCGAGAACATCAAACGTCACGTCTCAATGGGTGAACCCAAATTGCAGGCCATTCAGGCTGCGGTTAAAGAAGTTGCGGGAGCCATCACCGCATCCACCGTGACGACGATTGCGGTGTTCTTGCCGCTGGCGCTTGTCGGCGACATCACCGGCGAGCTGTTCCGGCCGTTCGCGCTCACAACCGCGATTGCGCTCGCAGCATCGCTGTTCGTTTCGCTCACGATTGTGCCCGTGCTCGCGTACTGGTTCTTGGGTAGCAAAGCGGCACCGCGCCACACCGAGCAGGCCGTTGAGCACGCTCATGCGGCCAGCCTTCCGCAGGATGAGGAGACCACAGCGCTGCAGCGTGGCTACCTGCCGGTGATCAAGTGGACGCTCAAGCGCCCGGTAGCCACACTGCTCGCCGCCGTACTGCTGTTGGGTGGCACGGTTGCACTTGTGCCGCTAATGAAGACCAACTTCATCGGCGACAGTGGCCAAAACACTTTGACCGTCAATCAGGCATTGCCTCTCGGTGCCAGCCTCGATGCTCGTGACGAGGCAGCGAAGAAGCTCGAAGAGGTGTTGATCGGGCTTGACGGTGTCGAAACCGTGCAGCTCTCCATCGGTTCCAGCGGCGGATCCCTGAGCGCTGCCTTCTCGGGTGGCGGAGACAACACGTTCTCCCTCACTACCGATCCCGAGGTCGACCAGGTGCAGTTGCAAAGTGAGGTGCGTGACGCTGTCGCCGACCTCGAGGATGCTGGCGAGATCACTCTTGCCGCCGCCTCAAGCGGCTTCGCATCCAGCGACATCGAGATCAACATCACGGCCACTAGCGAAGCCGAACTGCGCGAAGCATCGGATGCGCTGCTCGACCAGGTGCGCGACCTCGACATTGTCGCCGAAGCCACCAGCAACCTTTCGGAGCAGCAACCGTTCATATCGGTTGCGGTAGACCGGGAAAAGGCGGCAGAGGTCGGGTTAAGCGAGATCGCTGTCGGCGGTATCGTGGCCGGCGCCATGAACCCGAACGCGGTCGGCAGTGCCGTTGTCGATGAATCAACGCTGTCCATCTACATTGTGAATGATGCTGCACCGACGACGATTGAGCAGTTGCGTGATTTCGAGATTCCCAGCGCAGTCGGGCTCGTTCCACTCACCGATGTAGCGAGTGTCACGGTCGAAGACGGTCCGGCAAGCATCACGTCGGTGAAGGGCGTGCGTAGCGCCACCCTCAGCGTCACCCCAAGTAGTGACGATGTCGGTACGGCATCGGCGCTGGTTGCGACCGCTGTCGAGGAGGCCGATCTACCGGCGGGCGCGTCGGCTTCACTTGGCGGAGTCGCTACCGAGCAGGCGGATGCGTTCCAGCAGCTTGGGCTTGCCCTTCTGGTGGCCATCCTCATCGTGTACGTCGTGATGGTCGCAACGTTCAAGAGCCTGCGTCAGCCGTTGCTGTTGCTGGTGTCGGTGCCGTTCGCGGCAACCGGAGCGATTGCCCTCCAGGTGATCTCAGGCATCCCACTCGGTGTCGCATCGTTGATCGGTGTGCTCATGCTGATCGGTATCGTCGTGACCAACGCGATTGTGCTTGTGGACCTTATTAACCAGTACCGAGTGCGCGGGATGCGCGCCTACGAAGCGATCGTTGAGGGGTCGTCGCGTCGTCTCCGCCCCATCCTGATGACGGCGGCGGCAACAATCTTTGCGCTCATGCCGCTCGGAATCGGGCTAACCGGCGAAGGTGGTTTCATCTCGCAGCCGCTGGCGATCATCGTGATCGGCGGACTCGTGTCGTCGACGCTGCTGACCCTCGTGGTGTTGCCGGTTCTCTACTATCTCGTTGAGGGTGCCAAGGAACGTCGCGAAGACCGCAAGGCGGCGGGAACCGACCGCAAGAGTCGGCGGGCAGCGGGGAAGAAGGGCCCAGGGAATCCTGTGGTCGTGCCTGCGGAGTAGTCGTTCTGTAACCCCGACTTCCCTGCGCCGATTCGGTCGGCTGCGGAAAAGTCGAATTTCTGTCATTATTGCGGGAGCCGCTAGACAGGAGTAAGTCACGCATGCTCGACAACATTTCATCGTTCACCCTTCTAGCGACGGTGTTGCCAATCGTTTTGTTCCTCGTGGGTGTACTGCTCTTCTATGGGATTGTTCGAGCTGCCGTGGTGGGTGCCTTACGAGATCACCAGAAGTGGATGGAGCGTCGCTCTGGCAGGGCGTTCCTGCCGAAGTCGTCGCCCAGCGACGATGTCCTTGGCGACGCCCCTCGCGACCGCCGCGTCTAGCTTCTGGCGTGCGCGCCAACAGAGGCACCGGGTGGATCACTTTGCGAGGCACTCCTGCGTAATTTGAACAAATGTCAGTGCTGTCCGACAGAGTGAGTTCGTAACCACACGGGGGCATCTAGGCGACAGCGACCAGATGAGATCACTCATCACTCGGTCGGTAGTCGTGTGTCTTCGTGTGCGTGCACAACAACGTGCGCGGCGTGAAACACAGTGCACGCGTTTCTTTTCATCACCCGAACGAAAGAGGCTCTATGTCAGACGCCACGCCCACCCCCACACCCGAATCGAACCAACCCGCTCCCCCGACAGCCGCGGTCGCACCACCAGCACCACCAGCACCGCCAGCGCCTCCCGCCGCTGGCAAGTCCTTCATCCTTACCTGGCTTTTCTCTCTCCTGCTTGGTTTCTTCGCTGTCGACCGGTTCTATCTCGGCAAGGTCGGAACCGGAATCCTGAAGCTCATCACCTTCGGTGGTGCAGGCATCTGGGTACTTGTCGACGTCATCCTCACGCTGAGCGGAGCACAGCGTGACAAGGCAGGGAACGCTCTCGTTGGGTACAACGAAAACAAGAAGGTCGCCTGGATTGTTACGGGCGCCCTTGTCGTTCTCTCAATCGTCACATCGAGCCTCAGCGGGGGCAGCGATGAGGCATCCGAGGCTGCCGACTCAAGCACTGTGGCCGAGAGCGCAGATGTCGAGCTGCCAGAATCGGTTGAGGAAGCGCCAGCCGAGCCTGAAGCGTCTGCGGTTCAGGATTGGGCGGATGACGCCTTCGGCATCTTCGAAGCTGTAACCGAAACAGGCACAGGTGACAGTCTTGTCGATCTCCCCGCGGGGGCTGCCGCGGGAATCGTCACCGCCAGCCATTCCGGCGAATCGAACTTCGCGGTATCCGTGCTCAACGAAGATAACGAGAGCACGGGCGAGCTGTTGGTAAACACGATCGGTGACTATGCCGGAACGACTGCTTACGGATTTAACGCTATCTCGGAGGGCGTAACGCTCCAGATCAAGGCAGATGGCGCGTGGTCGTTGCTGATTGCTCCCGTATCGTCAGCTCCCGAATTGGCAGAGTCAGGTACCGGTGATGCTGTGTTCCTGTATGACGGTGACGCAGCCAAGCTCACGGCCACTCACTCTGGGGATAGCAACTTCGTAATTATTGAAGAAACCAACAAGGCATTTGCGTTTGGCCTCCTCGTCAACGACATCGGTTCCTACACCGGCACCGTTGCCTTGAGCTCGGGTCCTTCGGCGATAGCCGTGGGCGCCGACGGTGCCTGGACGCTCGCAGTCGACTAACCAGAGGCTGGGGTCAAGCGGCGGCGTCGCTTGATCCCAGCATCCGCTTTGTTCTCGCTATTGAGCGCTTGATGGAGTAACGTGGATAAGTCGGCTCAAGACAGCGCGAATTTTCGCGTATGGGTTTGTAAGTCTTGCGGGCCGGTTTGCCAGTCCATCCAACTGGTGACAATCACACGAATGTATGTGACGGCCTCGGTCAAAGACTGCCCGGGTTCAGTAGTGCAGCGTACGAATGCTCAAGCTAGTTAGTGCCTAACTAATTAGTTGATGGGTGTTGGCGTGCGCGCGTGCTCCACGCACTAGATGTGTTCCATCTAAGAACAACCCGGAAAGTACAATGCCTAATTTCAATAAACCTGCCACCGGTCGTGGCAACAAGAATTTCAAGTCTGCCGCTCCCAAGCGCAGCGGGTCACGCAGCGAAGGCCACCGCGGATTCCGCCCAGATCAGGGCGAAGCGCCCAAGCGTCGTTGGAGCGCGGATGACCGTGCCGCACGCACCGGAGACCGTCGCCCCGGTTCGGCTCGTCCCAACCGCGACGATCGTCGCCCCGACTGGACTCCTCGCGAAAAGCCAGCACGTGGTGGACGTCCCGAATACGGAGACCGCAACGAACGTCCCTCATACGGTGACCGTCCGCAGCGCAACGAGCGCGGCGCCTACGGTGACCGCAGCCAGCGTGACTCGCGCCCCGAGCGGGGTGGCCGACCGTCCTACGGTGACCGCAACGAACGTCCGCAGCGCTCTGAGCGTCCCTCTTATGGGGACCGCCCCGACCGTGGTGGTCGTCCGGAGCGCGGTGGCTACGCTGGCCGCAACGAGCGTCCCTCGTACAGCGACCGCAACAACCGCAACGAGCGTCCGCAGCGTGGCGAGCGTCCCTCGTATGGAGATCGCCCCGACCGTGGTGCTCGTCCCGAGCGCGGTGGCTACGCCGGTCGTTCGGAGCGTCCCGCATACAACGACCGCGGTGCATCCGCTGGACGCGGTGAACGTCCAGCCTACGGTGACCGTCCCGACCGTGGTGGCCGCCCGTCGTATGGTGACCGCAACGAGCGTCCGCAGCGCTCTGAGCGTCCGTCGTACAACGACCGCAACGACCGCGGAGGTCGTCCCGAGCGTTCGGAACGTCCCTCCTACAACGACCGCGCGCAGCGCACGGAACGTCCCTCCTATGGTGACCGCCCCGCGCGTGGCGGACGCCCGTCGTACGCTGACCGTAACGAGCGCCCGCAGCGCTCCGAGCGTCGCGAAAGCTCCTACTACCCGAACCGTGACGCGAAGTCATCGCACGACATCCAAGAAGATGTTGTTCTCGAGCGTCTCGAAGCGAAGGTAGTGACCGCCAGCGACGTAGCAGGCAAGACCTTCCTCGATCTCGGTATCGGTTCGAACATCTCGCGCCAGCTCGCATCGATGGGGGCAGAGTCCCCGTTCCCGATTCAGGCCGCAACAATTCCCGATGTTCTCGCCGGCAAGGATGTTCTTGGCCGCGGAAAGACCGGCTCTGGCAAGACCATCGCCTTCGGTGCTCCCCTCGTTGAACGCCTCATGGAGAACAACGGTGGCAAGGACCGTCAGATGGGTCGCAAGCCGCGGGCCCTCATTCTGGCCCCGACCCGTGAGCTTGCTCAGCAGATCGATCGCACCGTTCAGCCCATCGCCCGCAGCGTCGGCCTGTTCACCGCGACGATCGTGGGTGGCGTTCCGCAGTACAAGCAGGTTGCCGCGCTTCAACGTGGTGTCGATGTCATCATCGCGACACCCGGTCGTGTTGAGGACCTCGTCGAGCAGGGTCGTCTCGACCTCAGCCAGGTGAAGGTCACCGTTCTCGATGAGGCGGACCACATGTGCGACCTCGGGTTCCTCGAGCCCGTTCAGCGCATCCTGCGTGAGACCAGCGATGGCGGTCAGAAGCTGCTGTTCTCCGCAACTCTCGACAAGGGTGTAGCCACGCTCGTCAAGGAGTTCCTGGTTGACCCGGCCGTGCACGAGGTCGCTGGTGAAGACCAGGCTTCCTCGACGATCGACCACAAGGTCCTACTCATCGAACAGCGCGAAAAGCGTGCCATCATCCGCCAGCTTGCTGGTGGCGACGGCAAGACGCTTGTCTTCACGCGCACACGGGCTTTCGCGGAAGAAATGGCTGACTACCTCGAGGATGCCGGAATCCCGGCCACCAGCCTCCACGGTGACCTCAACCAGTCACGCCGTACCCGCAACCTGCAGCAGCTCACGAGCGGTCGAGTCAACGTGCTCGTCGCCACTGACGTTGCTGCCCGTGGCATCCACGTGGATGACATCAGCCTTGTCATTCAGGCAGACGCGCCCGAGGAATACAAGACGTACCTGCACCGCGCTGGCCGTACCGGTCGCGCCGGAAAGGTCGGAACCGTTGTCACGCTCATCAACCGCAACCGTCGTCGCAAGATGGACGAACTGCTCGGCCGCGCCGAGATCGATGCAGAGTCGATCGACGTAGTGTCCGGCGATGCTGTTATCGACAGGCTAGCCGCGCTCTAGTCAGCGTCGAGCTCAATCGAGCAAAAGAAAGCCCCGGATGCCCCACTTACGTGGTCGGCATTCGGGGCTTTCTGCTTAGAGCGCCCGTGCATGCGGCCTAGTTGTCGACCGAGGTGCGGCCGGAGACTGCTTTCCGTACGGCGGCGATTCGCGCCGTGAAGTTGTCGGGAACCTCCTCGGGCAAGGAATGGGCGGGGAACCAGCGCACGTCTTCGCTTTCATCGCTAACCGCGACGTCGACATCCGCAGCCGCGAGTGCGACGAAGCCCACGTCCCAGTGAGCGGCGCATGCGAAACCGCCGTGCAACTCGTGCCGGTCGAGATCGACGATCGCGTCGGACAGCAAGGTGAGGTCCGCGATGCCGGACTCTTCTCGCGCTTCGCGCAGTGCGGCATCCGCAACCGACGCATCCTGGGGTTCGAGGTGGCCGCCAAACTGCACCCAGAACTGTCCCTTACGGTGAAAGCACAGCAGCACATGCTCGAAGTCGGGGGAGAACACGAAGCAGGATGCGGTGACGTGCTCGGGTCCTCCGTCACGCCGAAAGGCTTCCGTGCCTCGCGACGCGACAAAAGCAAGGTAGGTCTCGCGGGCGGTCGAAGCAGGGCTGGCGGCGAGGCCGGCCAGAAACTCATCGACAATCACTCGGCAATTATGCAGCATAAACATAAACGTGGCGGTCGTCGCAAAAGTGCCATAGCATGGGGCTATGACGGATACTCACAACGAGCGAGCTCTAGAAGAGGAGATCGTCACCGACTTCAGCAAGCGCATGTCCTACGGCTCATACCTTGAACTCGACACACTGCTGAGCGCGCAGACTCCGCAAAGCAAACCCGAGCATCACGACGAGATGTTGTTCATCATCCAGCACCAGACCACCGAGTTGTGGCTCAAACTCGTGATCCACGAACTGCTCTCGGCTCGGGCCCTTATCGCGAGCGACAACCTGTCAATGGCGCTGAAGCACATCGCGCGCGTCAAACACATCCAGCGCACCCTCACCGAGCAGTGGTCGGTGCTCGCGACCCTCACCCCGAGTGAGTACTCACAGTTCCGTGACTACCTGGGGAGTTCATCCGGATTCCAGTCCTACCAGTACCGAGCGGTCGAGTTTCTGCTCGGCAACAAGAACGCGGGCATGCTGAAAGTTTTCAAAGCGCAGCCCGAAGCCCATGCCCTGTTGAGCAAACTGTTAGCCGAACCGAGCGTGTACGACGAGTTCTTGCGCTATCTCAGTCGCCACGGGTATGACATTCCCGATGCCGCGCTCAATCGCGATGTCACCCGCGGTTACGAACAAAATGATGAGCTCATCGACACTTTCCGTCACATCTACGACAACGAGAGCGAACACTGGCTCGCGTACGAAGCCTGTGAAGAACTCGTCGACCTCGAAGACAACTTTCAGCTGTGGCGCTTCCGCCACATGAAGACGGTGATGCGGATTATCGGGATGAAGCGCGGCACCGGTGGCTCAAGTGGTGTCGGGTTCCTGCAGAAGGCCCTCGACCTCACCTTCTTTCCCGAACTGTTCGCCGTGCGCACAGAAATCGGGCTCTCGTGAACGCCCCCAATTCCGCGGCCGCCACACCGGCAGCTGCGCACGCCGTCGACTACGCGATCGCTGGCTACTGGCTGCGTCAGTGGCATGGCCCCTCAACGGTGCGCGTCAGCCCCCACGGCATTCGACCGATTGCGGAGGGCGCCCTTCCCGGCGCGCGCCCACTGCCGGGGGTGCTGCTGCCCGGCTTTCGGGATGCGCACGTGCACCTTGGGCTGGTCGAGCCGCGGGCTCTCATTGCGGGGGGCCTTGCCGCCGTTGATGACCTCGGCGGCGACCCTGATCGCTTGCGGGAGTTCGAGGCGGACGACGCGGTTCCGACGCTGAACTACGCGGGCGCCTTTATCACTGCCCCCGGTGGGTACCCAGCTACGAGAGCATGGGCGATGAATCTCAATGTCGCCGAAGTTTCCACGGGCGAGAGCGCTATGGAGGCGGTCGCCCAGCAGCTTGCATCGGGCGCGACCATGACGAAAGTGACGCTCGACTCCGACGATGGGCCAGTGATCGATGACGACACTCTTCAGGCTCTCGTGGAGTACGCGCACAGCCGGGGCAGTGAAGTGGTAGCCCATGTGCAAGGCGCCGGTCAGGCACAGCGCGCCTTTAGCGCGGGCGTTGACCGCCTAGCGCACACCCCTTGGACCGAGCGACTCGACGACCGCCTCATCGAGGAGATGGCGCAGCCGAACTCTCGATTCTTGTCGGGACGTCACTCGTGGATTAGCACGCTCGACATCCACGGCTACGGGCAGCGCGGCCCCAGTTTCGACATCGCGAGCGACAACCTGCGTCGTTTTCACAGCGCAGGAGGAACCGTTCGCTACGGCACCGACATGGGTAACGGCGATCTTCCACTAGGCCTCAACCAGCGCGAACTCACCGCACTACAAGATGCCGGGATCCGTTACGACGCGCTGCTACGCGCCCTCTGCCTGCCCGGCTTCGGCAACACCGTGAGCTACATTCCGACAGTGCCAGACGCCGACACAGATCTAGCATCGTGGCTGATGTCGGCAGTCGTCGTGTCCCCGCGAGAGCTTCTCGATCCGGGATTCGCGGATGCCGTCGACCACAGTATGAGTGCGTGTAGCGGCAATGCTTCCGCGCTAGCAGAAACAGCTCCCATCCCCACCCCTTGGAGGAATCCGTCATGACCGAACTACCCCTCCACAGCGCCGCCGAACTCGACGCTGCCGACCCACTGAAGGATTACCCAAGCAAGTTTGTGCGGTCGGATGAGGTGCGAGCCTACCTAGACGGCAACTCGCTTGGGCGGCCCACCGCGGCCAGCGCAGCTAGGCTCGCCGAGTTCGTCGACCAACAGTGGGGCGGCCGCCTCATCCGAGGGTGGGATGAAGCGTGGTACGACCTGCCGTTAACCCTCGGCGATCGCCTTGGAGCCGCCACGCTTGGGGCCGCTTCTGGCCAAACCTTCATCGGTGATTCGACAACGGTTGTGCTCTACAAACTCATACGGGCGGCCCTCGGGGCGCGCCCCGACCGCAGCGAGATCGTCATCGACACGGGCAACTTTCCCACTGATCGCTACCTGGTCGAGGGCATTGCCGCAGAATTGGGCAAGAACCTCCGCTGGATTGACCCCGCAGCAGACTCCGGAGTCACCGTCGACGATGTGAGAGGCGTGCTCGGCGAGAACACCGCCCTGGTCGTTATCAGCCATGTTGCCTACCGTTCCGGCCATCTCGCCGACATGCGCGGCATCACCACCCTTGTCCATGATGCAGGCGCGCTCGTGCTCTGGGATCTTTGCCACTCCGCGGGAGTCATCGACACCCGCCTTGACGAGTGGGGCGTCGACCTTGCCGCCGGATGTACCTATAAGTATCTGAACGGTGGCCCCGGATCGCCCGCTTTTGGGTACGTCAACGCCGACCATCTGGAGTCGATGACCCAGCCGATTCAGGGTTGGATGGGTAGCAGCAATCCCTTCGAGATGGGGCCAGGCTACGCGCCCCACCAAGGCATTCGTCGATTCTTGAGCGGCACACCATCGGTTGTCGGTGCGCTCGCCATGCAAGACATGCTCGGTCTGATCGAGGAGGCCGGCATCCCGGCGATCCGAGCCAAATCGGTTGCGCTCACCGAGTACGCCCTCGCCCTCGTTGATGAACTGCTCGTACCGTTGGGCGTCACGGTCACCTCGCCCCGCGACCCCGACGAACGAGGCAGCCATGTGACAATCGACCACGAGAGCTTCGCGAAGGTGAATTCGGAACTGTGGAAACAGGGGATCATCCCTGACTTCCGCCGGCCCCACGGCATCCGACTTGGGCTATCACCGCTCAGCACGACGTTCGCCGAAGTGCAGATCGGGATCGAGGCGATTCGCGCACAGATGGTCAAATAGCGTCGCATGATTCTGGATGACTTCGACTCCCGTCCGGGGAGTGCTACGTCGCTGCTGCGCACCTTCATCGGCTCGCAGTTGCGCGAACTCGGCGGCTGGATTTCGTCCGCTCACCTCGTGCACATCATGGCCGCGTTGGGCGTGCCGGTCAACGGTGCGCGGAGCGCTATTGCGCGGGTGAAGTCCAAGGGCCTCCTGGTGCCCGAGACGGTTGATGGACAACAGGGGTACCGGGTGAGTGCGCACGCCGTTCCGATGCTCGAAAACGGCGACCGGCGTATTTTCGGTTTTCGCCAGCACGGTGAAAACGATCCGTGGTGCCTGATCTCGTTCTCGATCCCGGAGTCGCGTCGTGATGCCCGGCATCAGTTCAGGCGCCGCCTCACCTGGATCGGTTGCGGCATGGTCGCTACCGGCCTGTGGATTTGTCCCGCACCGCTCAAGGCTGAAGTGTTGAGCATCCTCGACGACCTTGAATTGCGTGAGTGCGCAACCCTCTTCGTGACTGGGCGCCCGGAGTCGAACCGCTCATTCGCGGATGTCGCTGAGCAGTGGTGGGACCTAGAGCGGCTAAGACAACTGCATGAACACTTTCTCGCGCAGCATTCCGATCAAGTGGAGTCCGTCTCAAGTGATGCGGAAGCCTTCGAGCGGTACATCCATGCTCTCGACCAGTGGCGTGTGATCCCTTATCTAGATCCTGGTTTGCCAAACTCGGCGCTGCCGGAGGATTGGCCGGGCCAGGCGAGTCTTCAACTCTTCGCGCGCATTTCACGCTCCTTCGGGGCCGCCGCACGCGCGTTTGCCGGTGCGACCACGCGCTAAGAGGCGAGCACTCCGGCTAGCTAGTCGAACGCTAGGAAATAGATCCCGCTGTGGTGGGGCCCTTTTTGTCTGTTACCCAGATGGATGAAATAAATTTGGCTCGTCGATTGCTAGTAACTATGGTGAGCAAACTCCCATCGATCACAAACCCACGAAGGAATCACTGAATCATGGCTAGTCGCATCTATAAGAACGTCACCGAACTTGTCGGTAACACTCCGCTGGTTCAGCTGAACTCCGTAACAGACGGTGCCGGGGCAACGGTGCTCGCAAAGCTCGAATTTCAGAATCCGTCGGCCAGTGTGAAGGACCGCATCGGTGTGGCCATCATCGACGCAGCAGAGAAGTCCGGAGCGCTCAAGCCCGGCGGAACCATCGTTGAGGGAACCAGCGGAAACACCGGAATCGCGCTCGCCATGGTGGGTGCGGCTCGTGGCTACCGCGTTGTGCTCACGATGCCAGAAAGCATGAGCAAGGAACGACGAATGCTGTTGCGCGCGTTCGGTGCTGAACTCGTTCTCACTCCGGCCGCGGACGGAATGCGCGGAGCTGTCGAGAAGGCAGCCGAGATCGTCGCCAGCACAGAGGGTGCCGTTGCAGCGAAACAATTCGCCAACGCTGCCAACCCCGCGATCCACCGCGCAACGACCGGACCCGAGGTCTGGGCAGACAGCGATGGTGCCGTCGACATTTTCGTCGCTGGCATCGGAACGGGTGGAACCATCAGCGGTGCCGGTGGATTCCTCAAGGAGCAGAAGCCTGGGCTGCAGGTCGTCGCGGTGGAGCCCGAAGAATCGGCGATCCTCAACGGTGGAGCGCCCGGCCCCCACAAGATCCAAGGAATCGGCGCCAACTTCGTGCCTGAGATTCTTGACCGCGACGTCTACGACGAGGTCATCGATGTCAACATCACCCAGTCGGTCACGATGGCGCGTCGTCTCGCTGCTGAAGAGGGCATCCTCGCCGGAATTTCCTCCGGAGCGACAGTTCACGCTGCCCTCGAACTCGCCAAGCGCCCCGAAAACGCCGGCAAGACCATCGTGGTCATCGTGGCGAGCTTCGGCGAGCGCTACCTGTCGACTCTTCTATACGAAGACCTCGTCGACTAATTCCGCTCTAGCGGACTCGGGTTCGCCTCCGACAGTTTCGCTTGAGCCACTTGACCGCCGACCACCACTACAGACGGATCACCCTATTGTTTGCTAGAACCCGTGAAGACATCGCTGCTGTGCGCGAACGCGACCCTGCTGCCCGCGGTGCCTTCGAGATTTGGCTGACGTATTCGGGGATGCACGCAGTGTGGGGTTATCGGTTCGCGCACTGGTTGTGGACCGCGCGGGCACTGTTCCTCGCTCGCGTGGTCTCCCAGTACGTACGCTTCCTGACCGGGGTCGAGATCCATCCAGCCGCCCAGCTCGGTCGCCGAGTGATTATCGACCACGGATCCGGTGTCGTTATCGGGGAAACCGCGATCGTTGGCGATGATGTGTTGATCTACCACGGGGTGACCCTCGGCGGTACGAGTTCACGCGGGGGCAAGCGCCATCCGACACTCGGCAACGACGTCGTGGTTGGTGCCGGCGCCGCGATTCTGGGCGATATTACGGTCGGATCGGGGTCGGTGGTTGGGGCTGGTGCTGTGGTCGTTGCGGATGCTCCCGCCGATTCCCTCCTCGTCGGTGCACCCGCCGTTGCCCGGCCCAAACGCGGCACGGCCGCGCCGAAAGATGGTTTCAATTACACGGATCCCGCCATCTACATCTAGTTGATTGTGGGCATACCGCGACGAGGCTAGGCGACGCCAATGTCTCATTCGCGTTGCAGTAGACAGTTCAGTCTCGCAAACGCTTGCATTGCCTACGACGGTGACCTAGCGTGACGTTTGAGCATGCGCTCACCCCCTTTTCGTGAGAAGGCACGCTCTGAGCTGCAGGAGTTCCCCCGCGTGCTGCTCGGTGTGCGGGCACAACCTCAATGAGGAGGATTCGCATGTTTACCCCCCACTACCGTCGAGCAGTCCTTCCGATCGCCACTCTGGGGATCGCGGGTCTGGTTCTCTCCGGTTGCGCAACAGGATCCAGTGGTTCCGGCCCCGGAGATGCGGGAGACGCCGACGGGGTCGTGACCATCTACGGCACCATCTCCGACACCGAAGCGGAGTTGCTTGAAGAATCATGGGCTGACTGGGAAGCCGTGAACAACATCGACATCCAGTACGAAGCCAGCAAAGAGTTCGAAGCGCAGATCAGCATCCGTGCTCAGGGCGGAAACGCTCCCGACCTCGCGATTTTCCCCCAACCAGGTCTTCTCGCCGACCTTGCATCGCGCGACTTCATCCAGCCCGCGCCATCAGGCGTGCAGTCCAACGTCGAACAGTACTGGTCCGAAGACTGGGCCGCTTACGGCACAACGGGCGACACCCTCTATGGGGCACCGCTGATGGCCAGTGTGAAGGGCTTCATCTGGTACTCGCCATCGCAGTTTGCCGACTGGGGTGTCGAGGTTCCCGAGACATGGGATGAGCTGCTCGCGCTGACTCAGACCATTGCCGACACGACAGGCAGCGCTCCATGGTGTGCTGGATTCGGTTCAGATGCCGCATCCGGTTGGCCCGGGACTGACTGGGTAGAAGATCTCGTTCTTCGCCAAGCCGGCGCCGACACCTACGACAAGTGGGTATCGCACGAGGTCCTCTTCTCCGACCCGGCCATCGTTGCGGCCTTCGAGTCGGTGGGCGACATCCTGCTGAACCCTGATTTCGTAAACGCGGGATTCGGTGACGTGAAGTCGATCAACTCCACCTCGTTTGGTGACCCGGCGCGAGCCCTCGGTGACGGCAGCTGTGCGCTGCATCACCAGGCATCCTTCTATGACGGGTTCATTCAGGATCCCAAGAACGGAAACGCGACGGTCGGACCGAATGCCGACATCTGGGCATTCGTGACCCCCTCGGTTGAGGCGGGTGGCAACGCGGTGACCGGCGGTGGAGAAATCGTCGGTGCGTTCTCGAACGACGAAGAAACGATGATGGTGCAGGAATACCTGTCGAGCCCAGAGTGGGCGAACAGCCGGGTGAAGCTAGGCGGTGTCATTAGCGCCAATAACGGCCTTGACCCGGCCAATGCAAGCAGCCCCATCCTGCAACAGGCAATCGAGATCCTGCAGAATCCAGACACGATCTTCCGCTTCGACGCATCGGACCTCATGCCGGGTGTTGTTGGCGCTGGATCCTTCTGGACAGGAATGGTCGACTGGGTCAACGGCAAGTCGACGGAGGATGTGCTCTCCACGATTGACGCCTCGTGGCCGTCTGAATAGACAAGACCGGTAGCGAGTGTGGGCCGGAGGGTCTTCGTTCCAGCCCACACTCCTGCCCCCCCCTGGCCGTCACTCGTGAGTAGAGTCGAAGACGTAAGGCCAGTGCAGGGGGACACAGCAGCAGAACCACAGCCGTCAAGAGTTCAGTGATGCACTCGAAAGGTCACCAATGTCAGCTTTCCTTGCTTGGGTTGCCACTCTCCCCGCCCTCGCGCAGATACCGCTCGTGTTGCTGGCATTTTTTGCCGTCATCGGGCTCCTCATCTTCTTTCTGGAGATCGCGCCACGAGGCGGGCGAAAATACACGATCATTCGTGCCGCCGCCTGTGTGCTCATCCCCACCCTCGTTTTCCTTGCGCTCGGTTCGGTGCTCTGGGCGGCGGCGGTGGCCGCCGTTTTTGGCGCGATCTTCTTCATCCTCGACTACCGTTCGAAGCAGGGCGCCGGGTATCTGTTTCAACTGGTCGGCTTTCTAAGTCCTGCGATCTTCCTGCTGGCGATCGGCCTCATCTATCCGTCGATCCAGACAACAATCCAGGCCTTCATGAATAGTCGAGGAACCCGTTTCGTGGGTCTCGACAACTTCATTTGGATCTTTACCCAGCAGACCGGTATCCGCACCGTGCTCAACACCGTGGTGTGGGTGCTGATCGTTCCCACAGTGTCGACCATTTTTGGTCTCGCCTACGCCGTGTTCATTGACAAGTCCCGCGGCGAAAAGATCTTCAAGGTGCTCGTCTTCATGCCGATGGCGATCTCTTTTGTGGGAGCGAGCATTATCTGGCGTTTCGTGTATGCGGTGCGGCCGGGTGACCAAGAACAGATCGGTCTCCTCAATCAAGTCGTGGTGTGGCTGGGGGGCCAACCCGTCGACTGGCTTTCCAATTCGCCGTGGAACACCCTGTTTCTCATCGTCGTGCTCATCTGGATTCAAACCGGTTTCGCAATGGTGATCCTGTCGGCGGCGATCAAGGGCGTCCCTGCTGAACAGCTCGAGGCTGCTGAACTCGACGGGACCAACGCTTGGCAACGCTTCGTGAACGTCACCGTCCCCGGCATCCGAAGCTCTCTCGTCGTTGTGCTGACGACGATCTCGATTGCCTCCTTGAAGGTCTTCGATATTGTGCGCACGATGACCGCTGGAGCGAACGAGACGAGCGTGATCGCCAACGAAATGTACTCGCAGTGGCAGGGATTCGAAGTGGGGCGTTCGGCGGCTTTCGCTGTCGTGCTGTTCCTGATGGTGCTTCCGATCGTGATCTACAACGCGAGACAAATCCAGAAGCAGAGGGAGATCCGATGACTGCCACAGTTCCCGGGCGACTTCCGCTCGATAAGAAGAGCAAGAAGCAGTTGGCCCGCGGTGAGCGCAATGGTGCGGCCACCCGCGCCAAAAAGAAGCTGACCAGCCGGGGCGCCACTATTGCGGCACTGATCATTGCGCTGCTCTGGACGACCCCGACATTCGGTCTCTTCATTTCATCGATCCGCCCGCCGGAAGAGATTCTGCGCAACGGCTGGTGGACGATCTTTCAGAACCCAGGTTTCACCCTCAATAACTACACCGAGGTGTTGGCGGCCGGAAACAACACCCTGGATCTGGCAGGCGCGTTCATCAACTCGATAGCGATCACCGTGCCCGCCACGGTGTTCCCGCTCGTCGTGGCGAGCCTCGCCGCATACGCCTTCGCGTGGATCGATTTTCCTGGTCGAAACTGGATGTTCATCGGTGTCTTCGCCCTGCAAATTGTTCCGCTGCAGATGGCGCTCGTGCCCCTGTTGAGCTTGTTTTCTCGAGGGTTCTCGATCGGTGACGTCGAACTGTTCTCGAGCCTCAGCGCATCAAACTCCTATTCCCAGGTGTGGATTGCGCACACCATCTTTGCGTTGCCGCTGGCGATCTTCCTTCTGCATAACTTCGTCTCGGCCATACCGGGAGAGTTGATCGAGGCGGCCAGGGTGGATGGCGCCGGTCACGGCCAGACCTTCTTCCGGATCGTGCTTCCGTTGACGATGCCCGCGATCGCGTCGTTCGCGATCTTCCAATTCCTCTGGGTGTGGAACGATCTGCTTGTCGCGCTGGTGTTTGCCGATGGACGGGTCGCGCCTATGACGAAGCTTCTAGCGGAGATCACCGGTAGTCGCGGTCAGGACTGGAACCTGCTCACCGCCGGTGCGTTTATCTCGATCTTGGTGCCGCTTATCGTGTTCTTCGCTCTGCAGCGTTATTTCGTTCGTGGACTGCTCGCTGGTTCCACGAAGGGGTAGCCGGTCGAAGGCCCGCGTCAGCCACCCACCACAAGCAGCACACTTGCGGCAATTCCCAACGCGATACCGAGGTATTGAAGGCGGGCGATCCGCTCTCGCAAGACGATAGCTGCAAGCAGCACGGTGCCGGCCGGGTAGAGCGCCGTGAGCACCGCGATTACGGAGAGGTCGCCGGTGCGAACCCCGGTGATGATCGCCATGTTCGCAATCACGTCGAGGGTTCCGCCGATCATGGCGAAGAGGATTCCGCGACGCCAGAGGGCAGGACGGGTGGGCGCAGGCGCTCCGGCTCGTTTGCGCCTGGTCAGTGCCGCCAGGCCGAAGAAGAGCGAGAACATGAGCAGCGCGTTCACGACGCGGTTTCCGAGAACGGGGATGATGCCTGAGTCGTCGGGGGCGGCATCCAGAATCACAAAGAACAGTCCGATCGCGGCACCGGCCCCCACCGCCATCACGAGCGCTCTCGCACTCGGCCGCAGGGCATCCTTCTCCGGAACAAACCCGACAAGAACGACGGCGATCAATGCAATCGGAACCGCAGCGAGACCGAAGGCTCCCAGTGATTCCCCTCGCAACAGACCGACCGTCACCGGCACGATCGCCGACATCACCGCGGTCACCGGGGAGAGGATGCTCATCGGCCCTATCGCGAGGCAGGCGTAGAGCAGCCCGATCGCAACCGCACTGTTGACGCCTGCGAGGGCTCCGTACAGAACGGCTTCGGTTGACCAGACCGCGGGCACGAACGGGAAGATCAGCACCAGTGCGGCGAGGCCAGCAGCGGCTCCGACGGCGGTGGCCAAAATGGGGCTGATTCGCTTCGCAGCGATCCCACCAAAGAAGTCGGCGGCACCGAATGTGACCGCGCTAGAAAGTCCGAGGAATACGGTGAACATGGTGCCTGTCGCTGCGGGGACGAATCAAGCCAATGGTAGTGGCTGCGCCTAGACTTCTCGGCATGGTGTCTGCCCAGTCTGTTCTCGAATCCACCTTTGGCTACGACTCGTTCCGGGGGCAGCAGGGCGCGATCATCAACACGATCATCGGCGGTGGAGATGCCCTCGTGCTCATGCCAACGGGTGGCGGAAAATCGTTGTGCTACCAGATCCCCGCGCTCGTTCGCGAAGGCACCGGCGTTGTCATCTCGCCGCTGATTGCTTTGATGCAGGATCAGGTGGATGCTCTCGCCACCGTGGGCGCGCGTGCGGCGTTCCTCAACTCCACCCAGTCCGCCGAAGAGCGCGCTCGCGTCGAGAATGAGTACCGCGCCGGTGAGCTGGATCTTCTTTACCTCGCGCCCGAGCGCCTCCGCGTCTCCTCCACCGTCGAGTTGCTCAAGCAGGGTCAGATCGGGCTCTTCGCGATTGATGAGGCGCACTGTGTGTCGCAGTGGGGCCACGACTTTCGTCCCGACTACCTGCAGCTCGATGTGTTGCACGATCTGTGGCCGACCGTTCCGCGGATTGCGCTCACGGCGACCGCGACGGAAGCCACGCGCAAAGAGATCGCCCAGCGACTGAAGCTCACCGACGCTACGCAGTTCGTTTCTAGTTTTGACCGGCCCAACATCCAGTACCGCATTGAAGCGAAGGCGCAGCCGCTGCAGCAATTGCTCACGCTGCTGAACACCGAGCACTCGGGCGATGCGGGCATTGTGTATTGCCTCTCACGGGCCTCGGTCGAGAAGACCGCTCAATTTTTGGTCGAGAACGGCATCCCCGCGCTGCCGTATCACGCGGGCCTCGACTCGCGAGTGCGGGCCAGCAACCAGAGCCGCTTCTTGCGCGAAGAGGGCATGGTGATGGTGGCCACGATCGCCTTCGGCATGGGCATCGACAAGCCTGACGTGCGCTTCGTGGCGCACCTTGACCTGCCCAAGAGCGTTGAGGGCTACTACCAAGAAACCGGGCGCGCCGGTCGTGACGGCCTGCCCGCGACGGCCTGGTTGGCGTACGGGCTGCAGGATGTCATGCAGCAGCGCCGCATGATCGACCAGTCGGGTGGTGATCTGGCTCACCGTCGCAACCTGAGCGCGCATCTCGATGCGATGCTTGCGCTGTGTGAAACCGTGGAGTGTCGTCGAGTTCAATTGCTCGGCTACTTCGGCCAAGCTTCGACGGCATGCGGCAACTGCGACACCTGCCTGTCTCCACCCGAGTCGTGGGACGGCACTGTTGCGGCCCAAAAATTGATGTCCACGATCGTGCGACTGGAGCGTGAACGCAACCAGAAGTTTGGGGCTGGGCATCTGGTCGACATCCTCATCGGCAAGACCACCCCGAGGGTGACGCAACAACGTCACGATGACCTAGCGACGTTCGGAATCGGTTCGGATGTCTCCGAGCAGGACTGGCGTTCGGTCGTGCGGCAGTTGCTCGCGCAGTCGTTGTTGACGGTACAGGGGGAGTACGGCACGCTCGCGATCACGCCCGAGAGCGCGTCGGTGCTGAACGGCGCGCGCACTGTGAAGCTGCGCAAGGAAGCACCCCGCAAGTCGCGGGGTGGCGGTGCAAGCGGTGGCGCCAAACGCAAGGTTGCCGTTGATCTGCCTGAGTCGGCGACCGACCTGTTCGAGAACCTGCGAGCGTGGCGTGCCGGGGTTGCTCGCGACAATGGGGTGCCCGCCTACGTGGTGTTCGCGGATGCCACCCTGCGGGGAATTGCCGTCACCAAGCCCGAATCGCTGGCCGAGTTGTCCGAAATCAGTGGCGTCGGGGCGAAGAAGCTCGAGACGTATGGCGCTGCGGTACTCGCAGTTGTCGCCGGCGGTCCGGGTGAGGCCGAAGCTGGAAGGGGTGCTGTCTCGCCGGCTGCGCCCGCGTTCGCGGCAGCGGCCTCTCCTGCGCATCAGTCGCGACCGGCGGCGCAGAGACCTGGTGCATCGCGCCCGGCCCCAGCCCGCGCCACCCCGGTTCCTGGCGACGAAGACGACATTCCGTTCTACTCGGATGACGACGCTCCCTACGACGGGCCGCCCGAGTTCTGACCTTTTCGTCTCAAGTTAGGTGTGCCATACTTAGGTAATGCTTACCTTAGAGCGCGAGATCGCGAAGGACGCCCGCCCAGGCTATCGGCCATTCGCCACCCGCGTAGAAAGCATCCGCGAACTGTCGCCTCACTTCAGGCGCGTAACCTTCACCGGCCCGGAGCTCGAGACATTCGGCACTGACGGTTTCGACCAGCGCATCAAGATTATCTTCCCTCTGCCGGGCCTCGGTCTGAGCGACATCGGCGCGAACGATCCGCAGACCATCGCCGACGGCACTTGGTACGCGCGCTGGCGCGCACTGCCCGACGAGGCTCGCAACCCATTCCGCACCTACACGATTCGCGCAGTCCGACCCGAGCTCCGTGAGATCGATGTCGACATGGTCTTCCACGGCGCCAACGGCCCCGCCGGGCAGTGGCTAGCGAACACGGTTGTCGGCGACGAGGTCATCATCGTCGGGCCCGACGCGGCGAGCATCCACTCCGGCATCGGTATCGACTGGCATCCCGGCCCCGCCCGCACCGTGCTCCTCGCGGGCGACGAAACTTCCGCGCCCGCCATCTGCAGCATCCTTGAGCGCCTTGACCCCAGCGTGCAAGCTCACGCCTTTATCGAGATTCCGGATGCCGCAGACCAGCCGCCATTGAACCTCACGAGCAACTGCCACGTCACATGGCTACCGCGGGGAACGCAGCCCGCAGGCTCCGCGCTCGACCCCGCCGTGCGGGCGTGGACGAAAGCCAACGCGTCACTCGTGTTGCCCGCACTCTCACCGGCCGCGCAACCACTCGGTGACATCGATGTGGATACCGAGCTTCTGTGGGATTCGCCGGGTGAAGCATCCGGAAAGCACTTCTACGCCTGGCTTGCTGCCGAGGCCTGCGTCATCAAGATGCTGCGGCGTTTTCTCGTGAGCGAGACCGGCGTTGACCGCAAGCAGGTTGCATTCATGGGGTACTGGCGTGACGGCAAGTCCGAAGCACAGTAGCTCGCACCAGCGCACCAGACCATGACCCAGATCGCTCCGAATTCGCGCGCCACGCTGAGCCTGCGCGCCCAGCGTTGGGTCACCGTCAGCGTCGCCATCAGCCTGCTCCTAGTTGTGCTCGTGCTGAGCCTTGCCCTCGGCGCTCGCGGTGTCGAGTTCTCCCAAATTTGGCAGGCTCTCTTCGATCCCGAGGCAGGCAATAACGACCAACTGGTGATTCGCGAACTGCGGTTGCCGCGCACGATCGTCGGCTTGCTCGCCGGTCTTTCGCTCGGCGTCGCCGGGGCCGTCATGCAGGGCGTCACCCGCAACCCGCTTGCCGACCCTGGGCTTCTCGGCGTCAACGCGGGTGCCTCGCTCGCGGTCGTCTTCGCGATCAGCGTGCTCTCGATCACGAACCCCACCGGCTACATTTGGTTTGCCTTCGCCGGAGCCGCTGCTGCCGCCAGCGTCGTCTACGCGATCGGCTCCCTCGGCCGGGAAGGAGCAACCCCGGTCAAGCTTGTGCTTGCCGGAACCGCGGTCACCGCCGGTATCACCTCCGTCATCTCTCTCGTGCTCATCTCCGACACTGACACCCTGAACACCTTCCGGTTCTGGTCAGTCGGATCGCTCGCCAGTCGTGACCTTGAGGCCGTGCGCCTCACGATCGGCTTTGTGATCGCCGGTGCGCTCCTCGCGATCATTTCTGGGCGGATGCTCAACCTTGTCGCCCTCGGAGATGACCTCGCTCGCGGTCTCGGCCAGCGGGTCTACGTTGCACGCGCGGTCGCCGCTGGAGCCGTCGTATTGCTCTGCGGCTCGGCCACTGCGCTCGCCGGCCCCATCGTGTTTGTCGGCCTCGTGGTCCCACACATCGTGCGCCCCTTCACGGGCCCTGACTACCGCTGGATCATTGCCGTCTCCGCGATCGTCGGCCCTAGCCTGCTGCTCATTGCCGACATCGTGGGCCGTCTGATCGTTGCACCGTCTGAACTTGAGGCTGGCCTAGTGGTGGCCATCATCGGTGCTCCGGTCATGATTGCGCTTGTGCGCCGTGTGAAACTGGCCGGGCTGTGACGCGCACGCGGCGCATCTCAGGCGTCCTCATCCTTGTTGCCGTGGCGCTTGCTCTCGTCAGCATTGCGGTCGGGGCCTATACGCTCACGCTGCCCGACCTGCTCGTGACTCTTTTCGGCGGCGGCACCTCCGCTGACCAGTTCATCGTGTTCAAGCTGCGCCTGCCGCGGGTGCTGCTCGCGATTCTTGTGGCGGTCGCATTCGGTCTTGCTGGTGCTCTCTTCCAAAGCCTGTTGCGCAACGCCCTCGCTAGCCCCGACATCATCGGAATCAGTGGGGGAGCTAGCGTTGCAGCGGTTCTTAGCCTGCTCGTATTCGGCGCGACCGGCCTGATCGTCTCGCTCTCCGCCCTCGTCGGCGCTCTGCTCGTCGCGTTCACGATCTACCTGCTGTCGTGGCGCTCGGGAATGAACGGCATGCGTTTCGTGCTCGTCGGCGTCGGCATCGCGTTCATGGCGCAATCTGTGATCGGCTATCTCATTACCCGCGGCGATGTGCGCGACGCGCAGCAAGCCCTCGTCTGGATGGTGGGCGGGCTCGGCGGTGCCAGCTGGGACGACATCCTCATCATGGCCGTCAGTCTCGCTATCTTGCTCCCCGCCGTCTTCATGCTTGCTTCCCAGCTACGGATGCTGCAGCTCGGCGATGATCTTGCTGCCGGTCTCGGGGTCTCCGTGCAGCGATCGCGGCTCGCCCTCATCGTTGTGGCCGTCGCCCTCGTCGCCATTGCGACAGCGCTTGTGGGGCCGCTCGCCTTCGTCGCCTTCGTCTCCGCGCCGATCGCGCGCCGGATGGTGCGCGGGGGAGGCCTCGCGCTGGTGCCGAGTGCTCTCGTGGCGATCGTGCTCGTGCTCGGCGCCGACTTTGTTGCGCAACACTTGCTCACTGCGGGAACCCAGGTGCCGACCGGAATTGTCACCGGCATCGTGGGCGCCCCCTATTTGCTGTGGCTCATCTCCACCACCAACCGCGAAGGACGTGCATCGTGACCCAGGCTGACGCGCCCCAGAAACGCCCAACCCATGCGCTCCGAGCCGAGAACGTGACCCTCAACTATGGCGGCCGCGACATCGTGGCGAACTTGAGCGTGGAGATTCCTGACGGCAAGGTCACCGTGATTGTCGGCGCCAATGCCTGTGGCAAGTCGACGCTGCTGCGCGGACTGTCGCGGTTGCTGCGACCGGCTTCTGGGCGCGTGATGCTCGATGGGCGCGACATCCATTCGGTGCCGTCGAAAGAGATCGCGCGGGTCGTGGGCATCCTGCCGCAGTCGCCCATCGCACCGGAGGGAATCACGGTCCGCGACCTTGTGGCTCGCGGGCGCTACCCGCATCAGGGCTGGTTTCAGCAGTGGTCGGCAGCGGATGAGGCAGCTGTCGAGCACGCGCTCGAAGCGACCGACACCGCCCAGTTAGCATCGCGGCGCATCGAGGAGCTCTCGGGCGGACAGCGCCAACGCGTCTGGATCGCGATGGCCCTCAGCCAGGATCCCGACATTCTGCTGCTCGATGAGCCCACCACGTTCCTCGATGTTCGCCATCAACTTGACGCCCTCGACGTGCTGGCCAGACTCAATCGTGAGCGGCGAACGACGGTCGTGATGGTGCTGCACGAGCTGAACTTGGCCGCGCGCTACGCCGACCACATGGTGCTCATGGCTGGCGGCCGGATCATCGCGGAAGGCGAGCCGTCCGAGGTCGTCACGGCCGAAAGGATGCGTGAGGCATTCGGCTTGGAGTCCCGCATCATCGCTGACCCGGTGTCTGGTTCGCCCATGGTCATTCCGGAAGGGCGCGTATAGCGGCCATCGCCCATTCCGGCCGCAGTATCGCTGCCGGGAGCCGGCGAGCACCGTGACGGCTTGCACAACTGCTTAGGTAAGCCTATCCTTACTAAGCACGAATCAGAAAGTTGGGGCATCTTCCCGTCCCGCTCGTTCGACCAAGGAGTTCAATGTCACGCCGTCCCCGTCTCGCAGCTTTTGCTGCAGCCACCGCAGCCCTGCTCGCGCTAAGCGGTTGCGCCGCCTCGACCCCGGAGGTCACCACGGTCGCACCGGAGACATCCGATGAGTTCCCCGTCACTATCGAGCACGCTTTCGGAGAGACCGTGATCGAGAGCGAGCCGCAGCGCGTACTCACTCTGGGTTGGGGCAGTGGTGACGCCGTACTCGCCCTCGGCGTCGTGCCAGTTGGCATGGAAGCTCAGAACTACGGCGGCGATGAGAAGGGCGTACTTCCCTGGGCCGCGGAGGCTCTGGTCGAACTCGATGCAGAGACACCGCTGATTTTCCCCGCCACCACGGATGCTCCAGCCTACGAGCAGATCGCCGAAGCCGCTCCCGACCTGATCCTCGCGACTTACTCGGGAATCACCGAGGAGCAGTACGACCTGCTCAGCGAGATCGCGCCCGTTGTTGCTTACCCTGAACTGCCGTGGTCCACTCCGTGGCGCGATGTCATCAGCATCACAGGCACCGCCCTCGGCCAGTCGGCTGCAGCGGATGAGGTTCTGGCAGACATCGATGCTCTCGTCGCCGAGAAAGCGGCCGAGAATCCAGAATTCGAAGGAAAGACCGTCGCGGCCACCTTCGACGTGGGCGGAACTTTCTACGTCTACAAGCCTGCCGACCCCCGCGTGGAGTTCTTGCTCGACCTCGGTCTCGAAAACGCGCCCGCCGTTGACGCTCTGTCGAACGGTGACTCCACCTTCTTCTACACGCTCAGCTACGAGAAGCTCGACGAACTCGACAGCGACCTGCTGATTGCCTACGCCGAGACTGAAGAAGTCGGTGACATCTTCGCCGCGCAGCCTTACGCGCAGAGCATCCCGGCCGTCGCCAACGGTGGCCTTGTCTCCGTCAATGGTGCATCGCTCGTCGCATCGGTCTCCCCGCCCACCGCACTCTCGTTGCCGTGGGGAATCGACAGCTTTGTGGATGCGATCGCTGGTGTATTGAAGTAGCGCAGCATCGCCTGATGCCAGACGACAAAGGCCCCGCCGACGGAAACGTCGGCGGGGCCTTTGCTGTTGTGTACTGAACGCCTAGTTGGCAGGAGCGGCCGGAGCCTCGCCAGCCGCTGCAGCAGCCTGCTGCTCAGCAACCTGCTTGTGCACCTCATCCATGTCAAGGTTCTTGACACCCTCAATGACCTGCTCAAGGGCGGGTGCCGGGAGTGCGCCGGGCTGTGAGAACACGAGCACACCATCGCGGAACGCCATCAGGGTGGGGATTGAGGTGATCCCTGCGGCACCAGCAAGTTCCTGCTGAGCTTCGGTGTCTACCTTGCCGAACGTGATGTCGGAGTGGGTTTCGCTTGCGGCCTCAAAGATGGGCCCGAACTGCTTACAGGGGCCACACCATTCGGCCCAAAAATCTACGAGCGTGATTCCGTCTTTAGTGACCGTCTGGCCAAAGTCTTCTGCGGTGAGAGTGATAGTCGACATAGTTACATCCTTTCACGGAGCCCAACAACGTCACCTGAGTAAAGATTCCCGCGCCCCGATTCCGTCGATCCGCGAGACTTCCCACAACGCTACGGGAACTGATTTGCTGTTTCCCACAAACGGATGCGGCGGGCAGGCATCCGCTTAGTTGGCCGTGAACGAGACACTTTGCTGACGCACGCAAGGCTCGTACGTTGTGGTTACCGAACTTTCACGAATCGAGATGCCATGACCCAGGTTCACGACCACACGGCGACCGAGTCGACGCCGGACGACACAATCCCTACCAGCGACGACGCTGTCACCCCCGCGACGACCGACTCAGCCGCTGAGACCCCCACCATCAACGTCGAATGGTTGGGCGAATACTTATTGGGCAAGTGGGCGAAGGCCCGCAAAGAGTCCCGCACGTTGATGGCGAACCCCGAACTGCATCAGGTGAATGGGCTTTCGATGGCCGATCACCGTGAGCGGGTGTTGAGCCAGATGTCGATCCTTGTCGACAACGACGCTATTCAGCGGGCGTTTCCCACGGAACTCGGCGGCAAAGACGACCACGGCGGCAACATCGCGGCCTTCGAAGAGGTTGTGCTTGCCGACCCGTCGCTGCAGATCAAGTCAGGCGTTCAGTGGGGACTCTTTGGTGCTGCCGTCTTGCACTTGGGAACGAAGCAGCACCACGACAAGTGGCTGCCCGACATCATGTCTCTGAAGATTCCGGGTGCGTTCGCGATGACCGAGATCGGTCACGGCTCGGATGTTGCGAGCATCGCCACAACCGCAACCTTTGACCCCGAAACCGACGAATTCGTTATCAACACGCCATTCCGGGCTGCCTGGAAGGACTATCTCGGCAATGCGGCGCTCCACGGCAAAGCCGCCACCGTTTTTGCTCAGCTCATCACCAAAGGTGTCAACCACGGTGTGCATGCGTTCTACGTTCCGTTGCGCGATGACAACGGCTTCCTCCCCGGAATTTCGGGGGAAGACGATGGCCTCAAGGGTGGGCTCAACGGGATCGACAACGGTCGACTTCACTTCGATCACGTTCGTGTGCCCCGCACCAACCTGCTCAACCGCTACGGCGACGTTGACGAAAGCGGCGACTACAGTTCGGAGATCGAGAGCCCCGGTCGTCGGTTCTTCACCATGCTCGGTACGCTTGTCCAGGGCCGAGTCTCTCTCGACGGCGCCGCGGTGATCGCGAGCAAGCTGGCCCTCACCATCGCCATCACGTACGGCTCGGAGCGCCGACAATTCACGGCATCCAGCGACACCCACGAAGAAGTGATTCTTGACTATCAGCGCCACCAGCGTCGCCTGTTGCCGCGTCTGGCCCAGACCTACGCGATGTCATTCGCGCACGAGGAGTTCCTCGAGAAATTTGATGGCGTCTTCTCCGGTCGCACCGACACTGCGGATGACCGCCAAGACCTCGAGACGATCGCCGCAGCGCTCAAGCCGCTCAGCACGTGGGCCGCGCTTGACATCCTGCAGGAGGCTCGCGAGGCGTGTGGTGGTTCCGGTTTCATGGCCGAGAACCGTCTCACCCAAATGCGGGCCGACCTCGACGTGTACGCGACGTTCGAAGGCGACAACAACGTGCTGCTGCAACTTGTCGCAAAGCGACTGTTGACAGATTATTCGCGCAAGTTCGCGGGTGCTACCCCGGGAACGCTCGCCCAGTACGTCGCCGACCAGGTCGGTGATGCGGCGGTCAATCGCACGGGACTGCGTCGTTTCGCTCAGAACGTGGTCGACTTCGGGTCAACCGCTCGGTCGATCGGCTACGTGCGGGACACCGATTCGCAGCGCCAGCTGCTCACCGACCGGGTCGAAACGATGGTGGCGGATGTCGCCGGCAAGTTGCGGTCCGCAACGAAACTTCCGCAGGCCGAGGCCGCGGCGCTCTTCAACAGTCACCAGAACCAGCTCATCATGACGGCGTATGCCCATGCCGAGCTGCTGCAGTGGGAAGCGTTCACTCAGGCTCTCGAGAAGATCGAGGATGAGGGCACAGCCCAGGTGATGACGTGGTTGCGCGACCTGTTCGGTTTCACCCTGATCGAAAAGAACCTCGCGTGGTATCTCATGCACGGTCGCATCTCGACAAACCGCGCTCAGGCGATCACCGACTACATCGACGACCGTCTGTTGCCGCGCTTGCGCCCTCAAGCGCTTGACCTCGTCGCCGCATTCGGGCTGACCGACGATCTGGTGAGGGCACCAATCGCCAGCGGGGATGAGGCTATTCGCCAAAATGAGGCGCGGGATTACTATGCCGACCGTCGTGCTTCTGGCGAAGAGCCTGTTCACGAGAAGGATCTGAAGCAGAAGAAGAGCCGCTAGGGGTAGCTCCGACCGGCAGATTCGCCGCCCTCCGAGACGCCGCCCTCGGAGACGCCGCCCTCGGAGTCGTCGTCACCGCGGCGAACGCCATCGAGCCGAAGGCTGGCGAGGAATCCAAACGCAAGAAAACCGGCGGCAACGAGTGCGGAATATCGTGTCGAGTCGGTGAAGGCCTGACGGGCGTCGGCTGCGACATCCGGTGACTGAGCGTCGAGTGCGCTGATGCCGGTGCCCGCAGAATCGACGACGAGATCGATAACCTGGGTGCGGGCTTCGGCGGGGATCTCCGTGCGGTCGGCGAGCTTAGCCTCGAGTCCATGGCCGAGGCTCGCGAAGAGCACCGTGCCGAGGATCGCGATACCGAGCGCTGAACCGATTTGGCGGGCGGTGCTTTGGGTTCCGGAACCTTGGCCCGACTGGTTGAGCGGCACATCCTTGAGCACAACGCTCGTGAGCTGGGCGGTGGCGAGACCCACACCGAAGCCGTAGATGAAGAGCCCGGGGGCGATGTGCCACCACGCAGCATCCGGGCTCAGCGCGAACGCGACGATCAGCACGCCCACGATCTCGGCGCCGATTCCGACCCGCACAATCGTGACGGGGGTGACCTTGTTGCCGAATGCGCCAGCAAAGCCGCTCGCGACGAATGAACCGATAGCGAGGGCGAGGATGACGAAACCGGCCTGCAGGGCGTCGTAGCCGAGCACGTTTTGCAGCCAGAGTGGCAGTGACAGGATGATGCCGAATTCACCGAGCGAGACAATCATCGCCGCGATATTTCCATTACGAAACGACGGAATTTTCAGTAGGCCGAAAGCGAGCATTGTCGATTTGCCGGCACGCTCGCGAGCGAAGCCCCAGCGTACGAACACGATGCCGCTCACGAGTGCGAGAGCAAATGCGAAGGGAATAGGGGAGATATTCCATGACCAGAAGCTGGGTGGGGTGTCACTGATGAACCAGCCGTAGCTTCGACCCTCGATGAGGGCGAAAACCAGCGACGAGAACAGCACGACGGAGAGAACGGCACCCACAGCATCCACGCGCCGCTGCGCCGAAGGCTCCTTCGATTCGATCGTGAAAATCAGGATGCCGACGACGATGACGATGCCGAGTGGCACATTGATGCCGAACGCCCAGCGCCATGAATAGTAGGTCGTGAGCCAGCCGCCGAGAAGCGGCCCCACGGCAGCCATGCCGCCGATCGTCGAGCCCCACACGGCGAATGCGATGGCGCGCTCCCGGCCGCGGAAGGTGGCGTTGATGGTGGAGAGCGACGCCGGCAAGATCATGGCCCCACCCACGCCTTGCACCAGCCGCGATGCGATCAACAATTCGCCACTGGCGGCAGTTGCCGCGAGGATCGAGGACAGCGCGAAGATGACCACGCCGATGAGAAGCACCCGTCGTCGCCCATAGCGGTCGGCGAGGGTCCCAAAGACGAGCAGTAGCGCCGCGAAGACGAGGGTATAGCTCTCCTGCACCCACTGCACTTGAGTCGAATTGAGGGTGAGATCTTCAACAACTGAGGGTATTGCGACATTGACGATCGTCGAGTCGACGATGATCAGCGCAACGGCAATGCTGATGAAGAGCAGCCCCAGCCAGCGTCGCCGGGATGACGTGACCGCGCTCATCCGACGCTCTGGTTGGCCCTCAGTCGTACGACCGTGAACACGGTGGCGCTAGTGAGCACGGCGGCCACGACCACGATCGCGGCCACAGCCGTGGGCTGCGAGATGAGGTCGCCGCTGAGGCGCCCCACGGCGACCCAGGCTAGGCCCCAGCTGAGCGAGAGTGCCGGGGAGAAGTGTGCTCGTCCACGAACGGTGAGCGCAATCCCGATGGCGCCCGCGACGAACACGATGATGACGCCCCACACATCTTCGGAAACACCAAAGCCCGTGAACCCGACAGCCACAAGCCAAGCAGTGATGTTGGCTGCAGTGGCAACACACACCCATCCGAGGTAGAGGCCGACGGTGCCATCAGTGACGATGGCGTCGATGGCGCCGGCCGCGGGCAACCTCACGGTGATCAGGTACGCGCGGATGAGGACGGCCAGCAGAAGGGTGATTACGGGAACGCTCAAGGCGAGCATGTCGAATTGGATCGAGAGAATCCACGCCGCGTTGAGCACGAGCGAAGCCGCGACCCAGTAGCCGACGCGGCGGTGCAGCTCAGTGCTGGACTGCTTGGGTAACATCTGCCACACGGCGTAGCCGATAAGGCCGAAGTAGATGACGCTCCAGATGCCGAAAGCGGATCCCGCGGGGGCGATGACGGTCGCATCCGCGCTGAGAGCACCACCGGCTGCGTCTTGGATGGGGGTGCCGCCGGCCGCACCGGAGCCAACGAAGGCTCCAATGAGCGCGAATGTTGCGCTCGCGGCGACGGTTATCTGCCTGACCACGTCTTGGGGCTCACGCATCACGATCTCCTTCAGTTGGCTCTAAGCCTAGGTCTCCCGTGGTGGAGTTGACCGAAGAATCGCTGCACGGTGGGTGTCGTTCTGCGTGACAGTTAGTGCGTGAACCCGGCGAGCAAGCTCGGCACCGCGAGGTTGATGAGCAGGATGACGCCGGTGAGGGCGACGATCGCGCCCGTCACAACCAGAACGGTCTTGCCGAGAACGGTGACAACGGAGATGGTCTTCATGCTTCAACAATATCGGACTCGGTGCCGCCCGAGGCGGAGGCCCGTTCGAAGGAAGGCTACGACGCCGAATCCGAGGCCATCGCGTATTCGGCAAAGATCTCGCGCACGGGGCGATCCGGGTTTTCTAAGGTCTCCCGCAGGCCATCGAGCCAGGTTAGCGTCTGCTGTGTCTGGCGCAGCCACAACCAGTGCATTGCGTGACGGTTGCGCCACACCCTGGTGTCTTCGCGGACTTCGTCCCACGTGTCCAGCATGTGTTTCAGGCTGAGCTCACGCCGGCGTTGGAACGCTATCTCGGCATCGAGCAGGTATCCGGCCTTCGTGTCATCCAAAACCCACATCGAGAGCAGCCGCATCATTGCATCGTCACGGATGCCGTGATCAGGTTCGTCTCGGAGCAACCAACGGCGCAGTTCTTCGATCCCCGTGTCGTTGATGACGTAGCTGGTGCGTCCTCGGTCGGTCCGTTCACTGATGTCGATGAGCCCGGCGGCTTCCATCTTCGTCAGTTCGGAGTAGACCTGTGAGGGGCTTGCATGCCAAGCCCGATCAACGTCGTCGGCGAAGCTCGTGTTGAGGTCGTAGCCGGTGCGTGGAATCCCCCGAGAGAGCGCGGACAGGATCGCGTGTCGCAGTGCCAAGAGGCCTCCTCAGATTCGAGTCATCGTCAAGTTAGATTATGGATCGTGCATGATCAAGCCGGGGCGCGATCCAAAATAGTCCTTTTCTGAACTATACAGCCGGAGCCTAGTCGTGGAATTAATTTCGGCGTAACAAGCTCGAAACAGGGCTCCTGTCTAATTCCAATTGTGGACTACAAGAATTTGGCACATAACCGGTTTATCCGGTTCGTTGGGGCGCGACTGCTCCTGACGGTCCTCACCGCGTTCTTCGTCGCGGCGGTCGTCTTCTTCGCGATCCGGGCGATCCCTGGTGACCCGGCAATCACCATCCTCGGCACCGACAGCACTGCAGAAGAACGCGCTGAGCTGCGGGTCGTGATGGGCCTCGAGCAGCCATTGCTCGTGCAGTTCTTCGGCTGGCTCGGTCGACTCATCACCGGTGACCTGGGCTACTCATACAGCCAAGGTCGGGCAGTCAGTGAGATCGTGGGCCCCGCACTCGAAAACACGGCGCTGCTGGGAGGCGCCGCCACGCTCATCGCTGTCGTGCTTGCCCTCGTAATGGGCAACCTCGCGACATCCTCGGTGCGGGCAGTGCGACGAACCATCGACTGGGTTGAGGCGTTCTTTCTCTCTGCACCGCAATACTCGGTGGCGTTGCTGCTGCTCATTGCCTTCGCCGTCTTGCTTCCGCTGTTCCCCGCTGGCGGACTTCGGAGCCGCGGCGACGGTGGATTCCTCGACGTAGCGGCACACCTCGTGCTGCCGGCGACAGCGCTCGCTCTCGCTCCAGGGGCACAAATGGCTCGATCGTTGAAGACGTCGATCGCCACCCTGCAAGCAACCGAACTCCTTCCCGCACTCCGTGCACGCGGCCTCTCCCCGTGGCGCCTCGCGGTCCACGCCCACCACAACGCTCTCCCCCCGATGATTACCGTTCTAGGAATTCAGGTCGGCACGATGCTTGGTGGCGCACTATTCGTCGAAAACATCTTCAGTATTCCGGGACTAGGTGCCCTGGTGGTGCAATCGGTCGCCCTGCGTGACTACACGCTCGTTCAAGCGGTAGCGCTCTTGATCGCCGTCGTCTTCGTGCTGGTCTTGCTTGTCTCCGATGTCATCAACGCACTGCTCGATCCACGAATCCGGGTGGGGCGAGCATGACCGAGATACTCACGAAAGAAAGGAGAGCCGACGTGGCTCCACCTACACAGACGGTCACGCCGCGATTTCGACGTCGCGCCCTCCTGACGCGGCTTCCGTTGCGCAGTCAGGTTGCGCTCGTCCTCGTGGCGTTCGTGGCGCTAATCGTGACTGCGGCCCCGGTGCTCCCCATCGCCGACCCCTTCACTGGTTCGCTCTCCGACCGACTTCTGCCGTTCTTCAGCGACGGCTACGTGCTCGGAACGGACAGTCAGGGCCGCGACATGCTGAGCCGCCTCGTGTACGGAACGCGGACGTCGCTCATCGCAGGGGTCGTGCCGATCCTGATCGCGACATCCATTGGTCTGGTCATTGGAACAATCGCCGGGCTAGCAGGCAAAAAAGTGAACACCATCCTGATGCGAGCCGTCGACGTTCTGTTCGCATTCCCCGGTGTGCTGCTGTCGCTGTTGCTCGCCATCACCCTCGGAGTCGGGCTTGGAACGCTGATCATCGCGCTCTCGGTTGTGTGGATCGCGCCGATCGCTCGAATCGCAGAAACCGAGGTCACGCGAATTCGTGACCTCGACTTCGTCACCGTCGCACGAGCGAGCGGTGCAACGCTGCCATCCATCCTGGGGCGCCAGATCGTGCCGGTCGCTCTGCCCGCAGTGCTCGCCTACGCGACGTCGCTAGTCGGTGCCAACGTGGCAATTGCTGGAGGACTCGGATTCATCGGGCTCGGCGTTCCCTCACCCGAACCAGAACTCGGATCGATTCTGCAAGAAATGCAGGTTGCCATTTACAACAACCCCGGGCTTGCACTGGCACCGGTCATCCTTATCGTCGCGCTCTCCATGCTCTTTCCGCTCGTCGGGGACGGGTTCCGAGAAGCCATCTCCGGACGGGGGCAGGACTCATGAGCGTAGGCACCACCTCTACCGCGAACGGCGGCCAGCTAGACGCCACCACGCCATTGACACTTGACGCCTCAAACGTCTCCGTCGCATTCAGGTCAGCACGAGGCGGCTGGAACACTGTCGTTGACTCCATCGGGCTCGGCCTTGAACGATCACAAGTCACCGTACTTCTGGGGGAATCGGGCAGCGGAAAGACAGTCTTCGCTCGCACCATCACCGGGATGGCGCACCCCGCAGCGAAGGTCACTGGGACCGTGGAGTTTGATGGCGTCGAGCTGCTGGGCGCAGACCACCGGGCGCTGCGCCGGCTGCACGGCGATCGAATCGGCATGGTTCCGCAGGACCCCAACGCCTCGCTTGATCCGATGCGACGCATCGGGGGTCAAATCACCGAAACGCTGCTGCAGCATGGCAAAGTTCCCAACCGCGCTGCGGCACTGGCACGCGCGACAGAGTTGCTGGAACTCGTGCAAATCACGGATCCCGCGCGGGTGCTCCACAACTACCCTCACGAGGTATCCGGTGGAATGCGCCAGCGCATCGCCATCGCCATCGCCGTCTGCTGCGAACCAGAACTGATCATCGCTGACGAACCATCGAGTGCGCTCGATGCCTCGGTCGGGGTCCGCGTCGTGCGCCTCCTCGATGATCTGCGCGAACGACTCGAAACGACGATCCTGTTCATTACCCACGACATCGGCATCGCGGCACTGATCGCCTCCAAGCCGCACGATCGCGTCGCCGTCATGCTCGGCGGCCGAATCGTTGAGCTCGGGTTCGCGCATCAGGTGTTGCGGAATCCACAGCACGAGTACACGCGAGCCTTGCTTGCGGCAGAGCCTTCCGGCCACACCCCTCGAGGCCAACTTGCTGTTGTTCCCGACGAAGTGCGGATGCGACGCGATTGGGGTCCGCTGCGTGATGTTGAGCCAGGCCACGCGGTGGCCTCGAACCTCGAGGAGGCGACAGCATGAGTACAGTTTTAGCTGCAGAAGGCATCGTCAAGCGTTTCGGCGCATTCACTGCGCTCGATAACGTGTCGTTCCAGCTCGAACGTGGGCGCACGCTCGGCGTAGTCGGGGAGTCTGGCAGTGGTAAGTCGACGCTCGGGCGCATCGTCATGCGATTAATGGCACCCGACGCTGGCGTGGTCACCCTCGGTGACGAGAACCTCTTCTCCATGGGGCAACGCCAGCTGCGGATGGCGCGCCGGCGAATCCAACTTGTGCCGCAAGATCCGCGCCACGCGCTCAATCCGACAAAGACGGTTCAGCAGTCCCTGGCGTTTCAGCTCCGTGCACAGGGAGTACCGTCCCGTGAGTGGGCAGGCCGCAGCGTCGAACTGTTGGCTCGAGTGTCGCTGACCGCTGACTACCTCCACGCCTATCCGCACGAAATGTCGGGCGGACAGGCCCAGCGTGTGGCTATTGCCCGGGCGATTGCTAACAACCCAGAGGTGATCGTCGCTGACGAAGCGGTGTCCGCCCTCGACAAGTCCGTTCAAGCGCAGGTGCTGAACACGTTTGCAGACTTGCAGCGGGACCTCGGTGTTGCCCTGTTCTTCATTAGCCATGATCTCGCGGTCGTTGAGCATCTCAGTGACGATGTGCTCGTACTCAACCGTGGTCGCGCCGTCGAGTCTGGACCGACTCGTGCTGTGTTGGACGATCCGAAAGACCCGTACACCAGGGTTCTTCTGGACGCGAGACATGGCACGGAGGCCGTATGACAGGCGGAAGCACAGCAGCACCCCCCTACGACACAAGGAGAGACATGTATTTCACTAACACCCGCTCGCGGCGCGTTCTCGCGCTCGCGGCAGCGGTTGTGTCTTCAGCCCTCGTCCTGACCGGCTGTGCCGGTAGCGACAGCGGCAGCAGCGACACAGTCGAACAAGAGCTCATTATCGGCTCGCAGATGGCATCATTCCCCAGCCTCGACACCGGTGCTATCACCACTTTCGGCTACGAGGGACAGCGTCTCATTGGAAACCTGATCTACGAAGGTCTCACTAAGCGCGACGTCTCCGACCCCAATGCGCCTGCAGGTGTGGCGCCAGCTCTTGCATCGTCATGGGAAATCGCGGACAACGACCTTGACTACACGTTCTACCTCCAGGAGGACGCGACCTTCCACGATGGCACCGAGTGGAACGCTGACGCGTTGCTGTACAACCTTGAGCGCTACATGAACGAAGATGACCCGAACTACGATTCAGTTCTGGTCACCTACTACTCCGTGCTGAACTTCATCGACACGGTCGAAAAGGTGGATGACCTCACGGTAATCTTCCACCTCAAGGAGCCCTTCGCCTTCTTCCTCGCGGACCTCTACAACGTGTACTTCGCTAGCCCGGCGTCGCTGGAAGAGTTCGGATCCGAAGGCCAGGCCAAGAACCCGGTCGGAACCGGCCCGTTCGTCTTCGACGCACTCGAAGAGAACCAGTCGATCTCGTTCGTCCGCAACGACGACTACTGGGGCGATGTGGCCAAGCTTGACCGCCTCACGGTCGAACTGATCCCTGACGCTGCAGCACGCACCGCAGCTCTTCGCTCCGGTCGCGTTGACTGGATCGAGAACGCTCAACCCGATGACTTCGCCAGCCTCGAGGATGCCGGGTTCATCACCATCGGCAACGCGTTCGACTGGGAGTGGTCATGGCAGCTGATGACGGAAGAGGCACCGATGGATGACATCCGCGTGCGTCAAGCCATGAACTACGCCATCGACCGTGAAGCCATCGCGCAAGACCTGTTGAGCGGCACCGCGTCCGCTGCGTACCAGATGTTCGCCCCGGCAAGCCTCTACTACGACGAGGCCGACGACATCTACAGCTATGACCCCGAACTCGCGCTCGAATTGCTTGCTGAGGCCGGATACGAAGATGGCGTTGACATCACTGTTGGTTACATCACCGCGGGATCTGGTTCGATGCAGGCCAAGTCGATGAACGAAGCACTTCAGGCTCAGCTCTCCGAGGTCGGCATCAACGTAACCCTCGAGCCGGTTGACTTCTCGGGAATGTACGGCCAACTCGGTGAAGGAAACACCGGGTGGAATGCCGCAAACCAGGCGTTCAGCCTTGAGCAGCCCTCAAGCTGGAACGGTTTCTGGTTCGGTTGCGACGGCAACCTTTTCAACTACTGCAACGAAGAGGCCGACGCCGCATACGCGCAGGCAATTGTGACCACGGACGAAGAAGAGCGCGCCGCGCTCCTCACCGAGGTCGGACACCTTGTCACCGAGGACGCCGCATGGTTGTTCGTCGCTAACGACACTGCACCCCGTGCAATGTCAACTGACGTCGAAGGCTACGAGCAGCCCAAGAGCTGGTGGATTGAATTCACCAACGTTTCGATGGTTGGCTAGGTTTCACTAGCTCCCTCAAAACCGGTCCCGCCTCATGGCGGGGCCGGTTTTTTGCGCGCTCCGTGGGGAGGCGCAATATACCTCTTACTCCAAACCGGTCGATGCCCGGACGGTCGTCAGGCGCACACGCGCACAGTCGGCCAGCCTCCCACCCGCACCACGGCACACCAGCAGCGCACCGCCGCCTAGCTGCGTCGTTAGAGTGTGCCCGCGCTCTCTACTAGCCGCTCGAGGTGTGCCTTCTCTGCGCACGACCCGGCCGCTTGCGACCGCTCCCGGTGCGTGCACTGCTCGGCTCGCCGAAACGGCGCCTCCAGAGACTGATTCACACCGCGTCGCGGCAGAGTGGAGATTCTCACGGCTCTTGCGCGAGTGTGTGGCCCCGAGGCCACGTATCCCGAGGTCACGTAGCCCGAGGCCACGTAGCCCGAGGTCACGTATGCCCCCAGGCTATGTTCTGCCCAGGCTATGTCTGCCGGGACCGTAGGCCGTAGCCGTCAGGCGCTGACGGGTGCCCTGAGCGTTTCTTCGTCTCGCACCTGCGGCTCTGCCTCGGGAGTTGACGGCCGTTTGCCGCGTGCTCGATCGAAGATGGCGAGAACGGTCGCGACGAGTAGGAATACCGACGTCAATGCGATCGCCAGCGTCGGACCCAGCGTCGGCTGCCCGGCGAGCGTGGTGGTGTACTCGTAGCCGTAGTAGATGATGAGCGCGAAAGCGATTCCAACGGCCGATCCGAAGCGTTGCGAGAACTGAATCAACGACCCGGCGACGCTTGCTCGATAGTCAGGGACCTCAACCAGCGTCCGGGCCTGGTTTGCGGGGCCAGCGATGGCGTTTCCGAAGGAATTGACAACCAAAATGATGCTGACGATCAACGGCAGTAAGGCAACCGGTACGCTGCCGAAGACAATCGCGATCCCGGCAAGCGAGAGAGCACCCATACCGGTTCCGATGGCGATGAGGCGGTAGGTCGCGCGTTGGGGAAGTCTCCCGGCGATCCACGAGCCGATGATTGTCGCGACGGCGGCTGGCAGCATCCACAGTGCGGTTTGGAGGGCGGTCTGCCCCGCAGCCTGCTGTAGACCGATGGTGATGATGAGTGTGCCGGCGGTCGCGGCAGCGTGCATGAAGCCTGCCACGATCACGCCAACGGTGAGGTGTCGAAATCCGAAGAGGAGGGGATCGACGAGAGCTTGGCGTCCGGAGCGGGCGCGGTGGCGTTCGTAGAGTACGAAGGCGGTCGCAAACATGGCGCCGACGGCGGTCAGAACGAACGTCAACCATGACGCGGGTGTCTCGACCGAGATGGTGCTCAACGGGCCAGCCAAGAGTACGACTGCTGGCGCCAAGAGCACGAGTCCGATGGTGTCGAAACCGCGACGCTTTTCGCCCTGTGGCTCGCGAATCACGAAGACCGCGACCGGCAACACGACGACGCCAATGACGACATTGAGCCAGAACAGTGCTCTCCACGATTCGGTGCCGCCGACGAGTTCCATGAGTACACCCGCAATGACGGGGCCGAACAGGGCTGTAGCGGCGATCGTTGCGGCCAAGGCTGCCAGCGGTTTCGAACGTTCTTCCGGGGGGAAGATCCGCTGGATGAGCCCTAGGACCTGGGGCATCAGGATTCCGGCCCCGGCGCCCTGCGCGAGGCGGCCCCCGATCAACCACGTAATGTCCGGTGCGAGCGCACAAATCACGCTGGCGCCAAGGAACAGAAAGCCGCCGACAAGGAAGACCGCTTTTCGCGGGAGCACGTCGCCGATTCGCCCGGCGGGCAACAGCAGCACTGCGTACGCAAGGGTATAGCCGACCATCATGACCTGGATGGTCGAACCTGACCCTCCGGTTGACTCCTGTATCGCGGGAAGGGCGACTCCAACTTTTGATACGTCGAGAATCGTGAGGGCTGCCGTCGCGGCGAGTACCGCGAAGGTCGCCCAGCGTCGTGGTGCGCGCCGCGGGGTAGTTTCGGAATTGCCAGCGGTCACGGGAGCCTTTCGTTTGAGGCAGCATCGGGGTCTCGTACGAGCGCAAGAAGCCCGAGCAGAAACATAAAGGAAACAGCAATACTGTACAACAATATTGGAGTACGATTACACACTAAAGAGAAGTAGAGAGCGAGAGTCCCATGACCGACCGGACAGCCATTGTCATGATCGACATGCAAAACATGTATCTGGAGCAAGATCGACGTGATGCCCTTGGCTGGCCGCCGATCTGGAACTTCGAAGCCGTCGTTGCCGAGTGCGCGGCGATGCTGGCGGATGCGCGCACGAAAGGCATCCCCATCATCTACACGCGCCAGGTGAGCCGCCCAGACGGAGCCGACACGACTCCGAGCATCCGTCGCCTCACAGCGAAGCTTGAGGACGCCGCTGAAGGGCCCGGCTTCGAGCCGAACGACTGGTCGTCACAGATCCTCGATGCTGTCGCGCCACAGCCGGGTGACATCGTCATCGAGAAGCACCGCTGGGATGCCTTCTTCCAGACCGACCTCGACACCATCCTGCGCAACCTAGACGTCCGTCGAATCGTCGTCGCCGGTCTGCAGACCAACGTCTGCATCGAAACCACATCGCGTACCGGCATGATGAAAAACTTTGAAATCGCCGTGCCCGAGGATGCTGTGTCTACTGACGGCAAGTCGCTACACTTCAACGCCCTCGATGCCATGCGCGTTCTGTACGTCGAGGTCGCCCCGTGGCGCGAACTGTTGGCACCAGGAGCACCCTGGGACCGCGCCTTCACGACACCAAACTATGGCCGCATCGCGGAGGACTAACCGTCATCCGATGTGTTGAAGTTCGCTCGCCTCTGACCGAGTGACCGTGCAAGAGACAGCTGCCCTGTCGCGTGAAACCTCCACGCGGCAGGGCAGCTTTTTGTCAATCGGGCAATCACTCGGGAATCAGCCTCCTCGACGGGTGCGGCACAAGGTCGTAGCCTCTAGTCACGGCCCCATGAGGAAGAGCAGGCGATGACCAGACGCGCGATCGGGATCTTGCTCGTTGCTGTGCAGTTTGTGCTGATCGTCGCGGTCGTTCTTCTGCCGTGGATCGATCCGCTGTGGCCGCGGGACGCGGTCGTCTTCACCGTCGCCGGAGTGCTTGCGCTTGTCGGAGCTCTCATTGCCGTGCTGGGGGTTCGTGGGCTTGGACGCTCCCTCACCGCGAGCCCGGTCCCGCTCGACAGATCAGAACTGGTGACGGACGGCCTCTACGGGTGGGTACGGCATCCGATCTACAGCGGGCTCATGCTCGGTGTGCTTGGTATTGCGCTCGCGGGGGCCACCTGGTGGCATGTGGGTGTGTGGTTGGCTCTTGCGGTGCTGCTGATGGCCAAAGCGCGCTGGGAGGAGCGGATGCTCGTCGAGCGTTACGACGGCTACCGCGCCTACGCGCGCCGCGTCGGCCGCTTCATCCCAGGAATCGGCCGCCTCCGCTGATCCTCCCGGTGCCTGCGTACCTTCGGAAATTCAGGAAAAGCCGGTTCGGCGACGAGATAGGCACCGCAACCTTGCGGGGTCTGCTGGGGTCGGTCTCGAAATCTCCTGAGTTTCCGGAGGGGCGGGGCGGGGAGAGGCGGGCGTAGGCACACAAAAAAGACCCTCGCCCGGTAGAAGCCCGGGAAAGGGTCAAGTGGCTCCGACGGGCGTCGATCCCGTGACCTCACGATTTTCAGTCGTGCGCTCTACCAACTGAGCTA
>Ga0209344_10000740_pt1 | contig 51052 bp, 47 predicted proteins | sample Cruoilmetagenom6_FD_187293 | JGI IMG/M metagenome (GOLD analysis project Ga0209344, IMG submission 187293) | Oil polluted marine microbial communities from Coal Oil Point, Santa Barbara, California, USA - Santa Barbara Oil Seep Sample 6 (SPAdes)... | ecosystem: Environmental > Aquatic > Marine... | reverse complement strand
AAGAAATTGTGTGATAACGATGTTTAGGGTTGTCATGGTGTAGTTCCAGCATGTCCAATAATTTGGCAAAGGCTTCCTCCGATGCCCCTTTGGCAGCTTCGTATTCTGCACTGCCAGGTTCTGGCACTATAAGGGTGTTTGTAGTATAACTATCCAAACGGAAAACGTTCAAAAAATAGAACTCACAGTTAAGTCTTGCATAAAGATCCAAGGCATAGCGGGTGGCGTTCAGGGCATTTTTGGAGAAATCGGTAGGAATTAATATTCTTTTGTCCATGGCAATGCTTCTTTCGTTTTATTAAAAATAATACCCTTTCGAGACATTTACTATGACAACGGTCAGTCTTGGGAAGGGAGAATGAGGAATGGGATATCGGAATACATGCTTAGATCTTTTACCACTGGTTCCCGGGTAAGTTTTTCAAAAAGATTGCGCTTTTCATGAACCATGGCGAACAGGTCCACTTTCAATTTTTCCAAAAAAACATCTATTACTTTGGCTTTGTCGTCAAAATTCTTGATCCATTGAAATGAGTGTCCTACCTTATTCAGTCCAACTTCCAACTTTTTTCTGTTCTCCTCCTGGCTCTTGTTCAGTATATGTTGTTCCTGAACGTGAACGACTCTGATAGTTGCATTGGACAAAGAAGCAATTTCCAAGAGCTGGTCAATAATCTCTTGGCCGCAATCCTTTCTCAAATCGGTAACAAAGGCAATTTCTTTAATGGGATGAAAATCCATTTCGCCTGGAATGGCCAATAGGGGGCATTTTAAATTATCGGCAACCTTAATGGTATTGCTCCCAAAAAACACATCGGTTGCTTCTGTAAGTCCTTTGTTTCCCATAGTTACCAAATCGATCTTAAGCTCCTCTATTTTTTTCGCTATGATATTTACCAAGTCGCCTTTTTGGGAAATGGTCTTGAAGGTATGTAGGGGATTTTCATTGTCCAATACTATTTTATGCTTGGTATGCGTTAACTTTTCCTTGGACTCGGTTTCCAGTTCCTTTAGATGTTTTTTGATATTTAGGATGGGGAGTGTTCTGCCGGGGGAAATGGTTAGTTCCGAATAGGTGTTTAGAATATAAAAAGTACAAGTTTCCGATGCTAAAAGTTTTGTTGCATAGAATAGGGCACAATAGGCATTATTGGAAAAATCGGTGGCAACAAGTATATTTTTCATTATCTACGATTTAAAATTGTGGAATTACCAAAAACGGTATGGTAACGTGAAGGCCTATTTTTTTGATCACTGGTTCAATAAAAAGTCGCTCCATAAAGGTATGTTTGTTCTGTACCATGACCAGGAGGTTAATTTTTTCCTTGGCCTGGAAGGTATTGATGGCGTCTATAATTTCATTATTGGGTACATCATGGAATAATGCCTTGTGGCCCAACATTTTTTCAAGGCCTTTTTTTTGTTTTTTTTGATCCGGCGTCAGTTCATAGCCTGTGGATACGTGCAACACATTTATTTGGGATCCATGCTCATTGGCTATCTCCAAAAGTGGATTTAACCTCTCGTGTTGGTATTCAATTTCATAGTCGGTAGGAAATAGGATTTCCAAAGGATTCTCATACTCGAAATTGGGGGGTACCACCAATACTGGGCAGTTGGCCTTTCGTATTACATGTACGGTATTGGTTCCAAAGAGGATTTCCTCGGCCCCTGTGGCGCCTTTGGTGCCCATTACTACCAAATCTATACCTTCGGATTCAACGGTTTCCAACACTTCGTTCACCAAGGTGTTAAATGCAGTTTGAACAACAAAGCTATGATTAGGATTGTTGTATTCCATTTCAAAATCACTTTTTAGTTTCTCCAGTTGGGTCATGGACGTTTCCTGCATTACGTCACCCAAGCCTATAAGACCCGGACTTCCAACTAGATATTCCGCATTGTATACCGGAGGTAAATAGGTATTCACAAGATAAAATTTACATTTGGTATTTTTAAAGATCTTCAAGGCATAGCCAACAGCCTTAATGGAGTTGTCTGAAAAATCAGTGGGTAACAATATTCTTTTCATGGTGCTTTTTACTTTAATATGGTAAATCTAAAGCGGAAGAATTTTGAAAACCATGATATTCGTCAGTTTCATATTCCCTCTGTTTAGGTAATTTTACTTTCTAAAAATTAAATTATGAAGGACAGTTTTAACAATATAATCAATTCCGATACCCCGGTGCTAGTCGACTTTTACGCGGATTGGTGCGGACCCTGTAAAATGTTGGCGCCCATTTTAAAACAGGTAAAGGACGAATTGGGAAGTACCCTAAAAATTATAAAGATCGATGTGGACAAGAATCAATCCTTGGCCAACACTTACCAAGTAAGGGGAGTACCCACCATGTTGTTGTTTAAAAACGGAAAGCAGGTTTGGCGACAATCCGGAGTACTTCAAAAGAATGACATTGTTGGGGTAGTGCAAGAGCATATTTAAAGGGATACCCCAAGGATTGCCCCGCAATTGAGATCCAACATGCTTATTCGTGTACTATTAGAAATGGAATCTTGGTATGGTAACTGATTTTTTCGACCGCTGGTTTAAATAGGATGCGCTCCAAGAAGTTTAGGTTCTTGGCCACCATAACCAACATATCCAAATCCCTGCTTTCAACGAATGCCTGTACCGCATCATCCAAATTTTTTATGGTAAGGGTATGAAAGGAATGTTCATTTTCCCTAAAATAGTTCTTTATAAATTCCTTGTTCTTCATTTGTAGATCACTGAGGTCCTTCCCTTTTTGAGACACATATAGAAAGCGCAATGCGGAGTTATGCATTACCGCAAGTTCCTTGATATGGTTCAGCACCTTTATATCATAACTTAATTGGAAATCTGTGGGAAACCCTATTTCACGTGGGTTGTTATATTCAGCGTCCTCGGGCACGGCCAAAACCGCACATCGTACTTTGGTAAGGACATTGCCCGTATTGCTTCCCAGGGAAACAGCTTTAAGGCCACTGGCACCTTTAGTTCCCATAATGATCAGGTCTATATTTCTGTCCTTTACTTCTTGCTTTATATGATCTGTAAAAAACCCGTACAATGCAGTAGTATTAAAGCTATGCTTAGTGTTTAAGGGCAGACGTTCGATCTCATTAAGCAAATTTTCCAATTTCTCCTTACTCTCCTTTAGAATATTTTCCTCCAAGAGTTCTGCCGAGGCATACATGGCTGCCTCACCACCGGAATTATAGGAAATAGGATTTATATGGACGATATGAAAAGTACATCTGGTTTTGGAATACAATGCTGTTCCATACTTAATGGCATTCCACGCATTATCAGAGAAGTCGGTAGGTATCAATATATTTTTCATAAAAGTTGATTTAACGGTTCAATAAGGTTCCCTTTAACGAACTAAAATTAATTGCTCTTTATTTGCTCCCCAATGACATATATCATATTGGCTGTAATAATTTCATGATGATAGCAGTCTTCAGGGTTCAATTAACGGAAATATTAGAAAAGGTACTTCGGTATTGAAAGCTACCCTATTAATAACGTTTTCGTTGGTAAGTTTCTCGAAGAAACTATGCCAATAATTTACCATGGCTATCATTTCTATATTGTCATTTACATGGGTATAGTTATTTATTGCCCCTGAAATATTCTTATGTCCCTTAATTTCTTCAAAACCGTATTTTATGTCAAGGAACCTTTTGGGCAATAAATCCTTGGCAGTTTGTTGGTGGGGGTGCAATTCTTTACCGATACCGATATGCACAATGGTAATTTTAGAGTCCCATAATTTAGCCAATTCCAAAAGCGGTACCAATTCTACCTCACTATATATATGTTCAAAATTTGTGGCAAAGGCTATTTCCTTCGGGGCCTCAAAATCATATTTCCCAGGAACGGCAATAATAGGGCAGAAGTCTATTTTTTGTATCACCCTTACCGTGTTGCTGCCCATAAATACTTCTTTGAGAGCAGAGGAACCTTTGGTTCCCATAAAAATATATTGTACATCTTTATCTATGGTGGTTCTGCCAATGGCGTTTACCAAGGAGTCGGCGATACTCAATCCGTTGAAGGAGTGCAAGCTATTTTTGTTTACCGATTTCAATTCGTCCATTAGGGATTTTATGTCTCTCTGGGATTCATCTTTTATAGCTCTAAATAAGCGAGTGTCTTTAGCCTTGCCCATAGTACTGCTCAAATTGGACGGGCCAACTTCAAAGGCATGTAAAATATGGAAAACACATTCCACTTTTTCAAATAGGTATACCGCGTAGTCTATGGCATTGCGGGCGTTTGCAGAGAAATCCGTTGGCAGGAGTATATGTTTTGCTTTCATACTTTTTTATTTACCGTGTATTTGGGGCTACCCTGTGCAAATAATTCAACCTGGAGGGTGTAGCCTTTAGGGGTTTAATAATAGTAAGACCGTTTATGAACTAATTTTTGGAAACATGGGACCATATCAATGGTGGAACAGCTTTTGATTGTCTTCCTAGGTTTGCCCGGGAAGGAACAAGACCGGCACCATGGAATGGAAGGCTATTTTTTTAACAACAGGCTCCTCTATAATTCTTTCCCAAAAGCTATGGTGGTATCTCACCATGGCAAGTAGGTCTGCCCTGGATTTGTTGACATACTGCTCAACACTTTGCACAATATTGGTGTCGAATCTTACTTCATTAAGGGAATATGTGGTATCGGTCAATCGTTCTTCCAGAATATGCAGGTTCGTTTTCTGGACATCGGTGAGAATAAATTCTACAGCTACATGGATTACCTGTATTGTTGCATTCCAAAGGTTTGTTAATTCTGTCATGGGCAATAGCCCAAACTTTTCAAACTTTCTAGTATAATCCGTTGGAAAGACCAGTGTTTTTAACTTTTGGAAGTTATAGTTCTTGGGCACTACTATTATGGAAATATTTTTAAGTTGTTTTAAGACTCTTACCGTATTGCTTCCCATAAAGATTTCCTTTGCCCCGGTGACGCCTTGGGTGCCCATTACTATGAGGTCTATGTCGTTATTAGAAACTATATCCTTAACGGATCCTTCCAAAGTGTCGGATTTGGAAATGGTTTCAAAAAAGTGGTTCGGGTTGTTGTGGTTTTGATTGAGGTAAGCTGAAATTTTATCTAGTTCCTGGGCCGAATACTGTGCTAGGGAGTCATAAATGACGCCCAATCGCTGTTGACTTTTTTGCCCCAACATGTTCATGGCTTTTGGTTCATAGGCATGTAAAATGATAAACTTGCATGGGACATCCGCATAGAGTTTTAATGCTGTAAATATGGCATTCCAGGCATTGTCGGAAAAATCGGTAGGCAATAGAATTTTTTTCATCCTTTTAGCTTTTAAAATTATCTGGGTAGATTCTGCATCACCAAAAATGGCAGTTTTAATCGTAGCCCAATTTCGTCTACCGTGGATCTGTAAAGCATATCCTCCAGGAATGAATGGCGCGAGTTTACCATGACCAATAGATTGATGTTATTTTTTTTAATGTAATCCATTATAGCTTCCGCCTTATTCTTGGTGGGGCGTCGTTCAAAAAATAAATACGCCTCTGCCAAAGATTCCTTAAGGAAGCGTTGGTTATCTATCTGTCTTGTGCTTAAATCATCAAAGTCTGAAAGGTGTAGGCAATGTATTTCCGATTTAAATTCGGATGCCAAGGTGTTCAACAACTTCAATTCCCTTCGCTTGTAAGGCAGCATATAATCTGTGGGAAACAATATTTTCTTTGGCTGTTGGAACTTATAGTCCAGTGGTACAGCGAGCACGGGGCACTGTACGTATTTGAAAACCTGCACTGTATGGCTGCCGAAAGTAATTTTTTTGTCGGCAGTTTTACCTTTGGTACCCATAATTACCAAGTCTACATTTATTTGGTTGACAAAATCATTGACAGCATCTACCAAGGTGTTGAATGCAGAGAGTGTTTCATAAGAGTGTTTTGGGTTGTTCTCCCTAGCGGTAAGTTTTTGAATCAGGTCTTTTAATGCCTCATCGGTATTCTTTTTTACCGTTTCTTTTTGCACTTGTATGGAGGATTCCCCATTGGTCTTGTACGGACCATAAACCTCGTCTGCATAAGCGTGCAAAAAGTAGAAATTGGTGCGTTCACATTTATATAGATTTAGTGCATAATCTATGGCATGCATTGCGCTGTTGGAAAAATCGGTAGGAATCAGAACTGTTCTCATAGGTTTTCTTTTGTGTACTTACCAAAGTTATTGGTAGCGACCTATAAAACCTATGACATTTATCAGTAGCCCAACATCGATTTATTTGGATAAATTTATTCGTGCAAAACCAGTAGGGGAACGCTGGTCTGAAAACTAATCTTTTTAATGGTGGTGTCGAACAGCAGTTGTTGAAGGAAGTTGAGGTTTTTGGCCACCATGATTACCAGATCTATTTTCTCGTTGACCACAAATTGTTCAATGGCACTTTTAACCCTATCGTGTTTTAGATGATGGATGCTATGCGATTTTTCATAAAGCTCCAACAAATAGTCCTTCAAATAGGTCATATTCTGATTTTGGACATTGTTTAAAGGAACACCGGGCTTGGAGACATTAACAACTCTTAGCTTAGCTTGGGTGAGATGGATCATTTGGGATATTGCCTCCAAAATAGAGTGGGAATAGAAGATATTGTAATCGGTAGGAAAGGCAATTTCTTTGGGATTTTTTTGAACGGCCTTTTCTGGAATCATCAATAGATTACAGGGTACTTTGGTCAAGACATTGCCGCTATTACTCCCTAAGATGGTTTCTTTTAAGCCCGAGGCCCCTTTGGTGCCCATGACAATCAAATCTATCTTTTTGTCCAATACGGTCTTGCGAATAATATCTATGAGATTTCCAAACTCATGGAGGGCAATAAAGTGATGTTCCTTATTGGTGCTAAGGGTCTTTATGTGTGCAAAGGTAGCAGCAAGGTTATCCCTATGGGGTAAATTGGCTACTTTGGGCGGCATAATAAGGGAATTGCTATCCACACCGGATTGACTCAATGCATCAACATGGAGTACGTAAAAATTACAGGGAGCATCTTTAAACAGCTTTATGGCGTATTCAATGGCATTTCTGGAATTTTGGGAAAAATCGGTGGGGAACAGTATACTCTTCATTCAATATTATATGTCCATTTGGAAGCAAAATTATACTTAAGGCCAAAAATGAAATATGACATTGGTCAGTTTGAATAAAATAAAGAGTAAGAATATACTTAATTTATGTACTGCAGGGCCTTTAATTCCTTGATACGGATATTCCTTCCTTCGATATCTATGAGCCCTTCTTTTTTGAATCCGGAAAGCGTACGAATAAGGCTTTCGGTAGCAATACCGGCTACACTAGCCAAATCATTTCGGGAGATTTTAATGGGGTCTTCGGTTTTTTTATTCATTATTTCTGCAAATTGCAACAAGGTTTGGGCGGTTTTTTTACGAACGGAACTGTAGGCCATTTGCAACAATTGTTGTTTTATGTCCTTAATATTTCCAGAAAGCAGTTCCATTAGTTCCAAGGAGATATTGTGGTTCTTTTCCAGTACTTGCTTTAAATTTTCCTTGGAAATTCCGGCCAGTTCCGTATCCTCAATGGCAGTTGCCGATTCTTGGTATGGAATATTGTCTATAAAGGAGGTAAATCCCAAAAAGTCATCGGCCCTATAAAGGGAAGTAATCAGTTCTTTTCCATCCTCGTCCATTGTATGGCATTTTACTACCCCTTTTAGGATAAGATATATTTTATGCGAATAGGTACCTTCTAGGTAGATGGAGCTTCCTTGGGGGAAACTACTAGGTTCGCCATTGTCGTCAAAAAAATTCTTCAACTCGTTCAAGGTACGAATCTGATCTTCCGAGTTGGAGGGGTCTGATTTTGCGTCCTGTGCCATTCGCCCCAAGAGTTCCACTTTGGCCAAACGACTTTCAATGGCATTTACGAGGTCTTCCTCTTCAAAAGGCTTGGTAAGGTAATCGTCCGCGCCCAGATCCATTCCTCGCCGTATCTCTTTGTGTTCGGTTTTGGCAGATAGGAATATAAAGGGAATATGTTTGGTTTTTTCATCTGACGACAGGTCTTTCAATACACCATAACCATCTACTTCCGGCATCATAATGTCACAGACGATAATATCGGGTAGTTTTTCCTTTGCCAATTGAATACCAATTTTACCGTTGGGGGCGGTAATCATACTATAGCCTGAAAGCTCCAAAAGCTCTTCGGTGTTTTCACGTAAGGCCCTATCGTCCTCGATCAATAGAATAGTCTTCATTGTTCTTTCAATTTATATTTTCTAAAGGGATCACTATGGTAAAAATAGATCCTTTGTTTTCTTCACTAGTGAATTCAATGGTGGCGCCAAGATTCTCCAAATGCTGTTTGGCAATGTTGAGTCCAATGCCCGTGCCTTGGTTCAATAATGCATTTTCCGCCCTGAAATATCGATTGAAAATATGTTTTTGGTCCTCGACAGGAATACCAATCCCACGGTCTATGACTTTAATTAATACATTGTTTTTTTCCTTACTGACCGCTAGGCTAATGGTTGTATCTTCAGGGGAATATTTAATGGCATTGTGGATCAGGTTGGACAAGGCCAGTTCCAATGTTTTTTCATCAAATCTGATAAAAATGTCGTCGATGTTCTCTGGATATTGAATGGTTTGGCCCGCCTTAAGGAGCATGTTGGCACCATAGACTACCTCGTTTATAATTTTGCTTAGGGGGAAGGTTTCGATCTTGTAATTTACCTTTCCGGAATCCAAGCGTTCCACGGAAAGAAAATCGGTTAAAATGGTATCCAGATAACGTACTTTGTTCTTTATGGTTTCCACATGTTTGTCCCGTTTATCCTGTTGGTGACTTTCGGTATACTTGGCCAATAAGGTTATGGAGGTAAGTATGCTGCTCAAAGGGGTTTTGAATTCATGGGAAACCAAGGAGAGGAAGCGAGTTTTAAGTTCGTTCAATTCCTTCTCTTTGGCCAGGGCTTCGGTAAGTTGTTTGGTGCGTTCCTGGACTTTTTTTTCTAGTTTTTCGGTATAATTCCTACGTTCCGTAATATCGAGGATTATGGCAACTATAACATCCCTTTCACCAAATGTGGATAGCTGCAAATGTACTTCCACGGGATATATGGATCCGTCCTTTCTTTGATGGTCGGTTTCAAATTTCACCTTGTCCCTTGCCCCGGAAAGCAAAGGCTCTATAAGCCCTTGGAATTGTGTTGCATCCATATAGGGCTTTATATCCAAAGGCTTCATGGCCTTAAATTCCTCCAAGTCATAGCCCATATTTCGAAGGGCCTCTTTGTTTACACTTACAAAATGTTGTGTAAGGGCATCGAAAACGTAAATTTCGTTTAAGGACTCATCAAATATTCTGGCCCAATGGCTAAGTTCCCTTTCTTTGATCTTACGTTCGGTAATATCTATTACCAAGGCCATTACATAGGTTTCGCCATATAGCTCAAAAGGGTTTAGGCCCGCCTCAACTGGAAATTCCTCGCCGTTTTTTCGTACTCCATGCAAATCCCTTCCCTTACCCATTTGCCTGCGTTCACTTTTTTCGATAAAGTCTTCCACATGGTCTCCATGATGCTTGTGGAACCTTCTTGGAATAAGGGTGTCCAAGGGTTTTCCGAGGAGCTCGCCCTTATTATAACCAAACATTAATCCGGTAGAGGAATTAGTGGCTACTATAATCTGTTGGGTATTTACAACAATAATTCCTTCGGATACCCCTTCGGAAAGTAGATTGAATATGTCACTGTTTTTTTGAAAGGCCTGCATTATCCAAAGATAAAATTTTTAAACTGATTATTGTCATATAAAAAAATAGGGTTATGCGCTAATTTTAGCTTGTTATCTTCAACAATAAGAAAATGAAAAATTCAAAGGCAATAGGTAAGAAATTGTATGAAAACCTTGGAAAATTATTCTATGCCATCGCCAAGGCAGACTCCCGCGTTCATGGTAAGGAAATAAGCAAGCTTAGGTCGTTCATTAGAAAATACTGGTTGGAGGTTGATGGGTTGGAGGATGAATTTGGTACGGACGCGGCCTTTCAAATCGAATCGGTATTCGATTGGTCTATGGAAAATAATCTGGATAGTGAAGTGTGCTATGAAAGTTTTAAGGAGTTCTATAAAGACAATGGGGGGTTGTTCACCGCGTTTATCAAGGTGCTTATTTTGGATACGGCCCATGCCATTTCCAATAGTTTCGCAGGAAAAAACAAGGCAGAATTGGTAATGTTGGGCAAATTGGAACTTTTGCTAAAGAAATAGAACTTTGGATGGGGTTGGGATTCCGATTCCTGTTCAGATCTTAAATGTCATAACCGGTAGTCCGGCTTTGTTTGCAATATCCTCACCAATACTTCCAAGCAAGAAATGTGAAAGGCCTTTTCTGCCATGTGTTGGTAGTGCGAGGAGATCAAAATCTTCGGTCTTGCTGAAATTCAGTATGCCAACTTCCACGCTGTGGTCATTGTATACCTCTACTTTGGATTTGGTGTCCCCGGCCTTCAACATAAATTTGGCTATGCGATTCTCAGCTTCAGGTGTACTCAAAAAATCCTGATAGGGGGTGTTGATGTAGACCAATTTTAGTTTGGCCGAAAATTTTTCTGCCATTAGCTTAACATTTTTATACGCCACGATCATATCTTCCGAATAACTGCAGGCAAATAGGATATTTCGTATGGTGAAATTGGAATTTTGTCCTTTTATAACCAAAACGGGGACATCGGAAGTGCGTACTACCTTTTCGGTATTGGAACCGATAAAAATTTCATTGAAGCCCGTACTGCCGTGCGAACCCATTACGATCAGATCTATATTTTGTTCCTTGGCAACATTATTGAGTTCACTGAATACCTTGTAGTTCTGCACTATTTTACGAATAGTGATATCTTTTAAATAGGGTTTGTCCAAGAAGCTTTTAAATTTTTTCTTTGCAAGTCCCATAAAGTATTTGGCTTCCTCATACTCCAATAAATCATCTTCGGCAATCACTGCTTCTGAAATTCCCAGCATATGGATTAGGGTAATATCCGCGTTTTGCTGTTTTGCAATGCCGGCAGCTACCTCTAGGGCATAGGCGGAGTGTTCTGAGAAATCTACTGGTACCAATAAGTGTTTCATTATATTTTGTTTAAGGTTGTACTCCTCTTAGGTCTATTTTTGTCAACTCTGTCAATTTATTAGTGAAACTCAATTTTGAGAAGTCGGTAAGACGCACTTAAAATTGCAAGTTCAACTAATCCCGCCTTTTTCGGCGAGATCTAGGTTCAATACCTTTTATTAATGGGTAGTTGTGGTCCCCTTTGCAAAATCGTCAATTGTGGTTGGTCCAGACCCAAGTGATGGTATAAGGCTTTGATCTACCGAAACAAAAATAAACAGTAGCCGAACCATTTAAAATGACATTGGTCACTAACCCCAATTTTAATTAAAACATTTTGAGGATACTTGGACCGGTAGGGCACAACATTCCTTTATGCTTTGTATGCACTTTATAAAACCTTTAAAAAGGGCGGGGGACCGAGCTGGTAAAAGTTATTTTCGGATTACTGACATTGGTCATTTTATACTGAATTTTCATATACTACTTTAGTGGAAATAAAATTCAAAGCCATGAAAAAAATTATAATAACAGTATTTGTAATGTTAATGCTTCCCAATGTATTCCATTCCCAAACCATTAAAAATATTGATGAAATAGCTCCATTTAGTGAAGGACTCGCGGCTGTTCGACAAGGGGATCAATGGGGGTTTATTAACGAAGAAGGTCAAATGGTCATTAATTTTCGCAGCGACATTTATTGGAACCGTGATGCCGATACCACAAAAAAGGATATTTCAGGGGTCCAATATCCCATGTTTAATGAAGGAAGGTGTCTGATCACCAAAATGGTGGAGGATGGTGTGCCCGTTTACGGATTTATCGATACCAAGGGAAATGTAGTACTGGAACCCCAGCTGCTAAATGTTTACCCCTTTGATAATGGTTTTACCACAGGGGTTCTTTTTGAGAAATCCATGAAGGGAAAAAATGAATTTAATCTAGATATTTACGAATTTAAGTTTCACGATGTTATGCTGGATACTTCAGGGGAAATTGTGGAGTTCTTCAATAGAAGGAACAATATCCAAATGACCAAAAAAAGGTACAGGAGGCCTTCGGTAGGGGTAAAACAATTATCGAAAGGTTTGGTCGGGGTATACTCCCAGGATGAAGGTTGGGAAGTGAGGAAAATAACTTTAAATAATTGATTATGTTAAGATTAAAGGATAAAGTTGCCGTTATTACGGGTGGTGCTGGAGGAATTGGATTGGCCACGGCTAAATTGTTTTTACAGGAAGGTGCCAAGGTTGTAATTGTGGATATCGATAGGGAAGTTTTGGAAAAGGCAACCCTGGCCGTAGATGACGAGAATTTGTCTATTTGTGTTGCCGATGTTTCAAAAGCGCTGGACAACGAAAAGTTTGTAGAGACAATCCTTGAGCGTCATGGGAGGATAGATATATTTTTTGCCAATGCAGGGATTGAAGGTACTTCCAAACCAATTGCCGAATATCCGGAGGAGATTTTTGATAAGGTAATCGGGGTCAATCTTAAGGGGGTGTGGCTAGGTTGCAAGCATGTAATTCCAAAAATGAAACAAGGTGGAAGTGTAATAATCACTTCTTCCGTGGCTGGCTTAAGGGGTTTTTCCGGATTGGGGGCCTATGTGGCCAGTAAACATGCCGTAGTAGGCTTAATGAGGGTAGCGGCCAAAGAAAATGCCAACCGTAATATTCGCGTGAATACCATTCATCCGGGTCCTGTCAATAATAATATGATGAGACGGCTGGAAAATGATATGTCCCCTGAAAGTCCCAATGATATTATGAAAGGCTTTGAAGCAGCGGTACCTTTAAAACGATATGCAGAATCTAGTGAGATTGCGGCTATGGCGCTTTTTTTGGCCTCGGACGAGAGCAAATATATCACAGGTACTACCCATGTAGTGGATGGGGGTATGTTAAGTTAAACAGTTACTTTTCTATTTTATACTCAAGTCCACCGGTAAATTATAGCTTTTTGATGTTTGGGTATGGGCTAAATAAGGACGTGGTCAACAACAGCATTCCCACATATGATAATTGTCATTGTCTAAGTCGCTTTACAGAAATATCTTCATCAAAATTTTGATTATGAAGGGTTTTTTAAAGTTGGGAAAGGTGGCAGGTATCCGATTGGAGGTACATTGGACATTTGCCTTATTATTGATTTGGGCTGGTTTTATTGAATTTCGAAATAGCGGAAACCTGGAAAGGGTAGCAGTTAACCAAGGATTTATTTTGGTGTTAATGGCTTGTGTAGTACTCCATGAACTGGGTCATGCCCTGACCGCCAGAAAATTTGGGATTAAGACCCAAAGAATTATATTACTGCCAATTGGTGGTGTGGCCACTTTGGAAAAAATGCCCGAAAAACCTGGGCAGGAACTGCTTGTAGCCTTGGCGGGCCCAGCCGTTAATGTAGTAATAGCCATTGTATTGGCTCTTATAATTCCTGTTAAGAGTTATTTTAATTTTGATAATATTTTGGTGGAGGAGATGCTCTATGCCCCCAACCTGCAGAATTTCCTTTTTTATCTTTTTATAGCCAATGTAATGTTGGTAGTGTTTAATCTTATTCCTGCATTTCCGATGGATGGTGGTCGGGTACTTAGGGCCTTATTGGCCTTTAGATTGAGCCGAGTGGAGGCAACAAATATTGCAGCCAGTATTGGCCAGGCCTTGGCCGTTGTTTTCTTTATACTCGGATTTTTCGTTAACCCTTTTTTAATCCTGATTGCCTTTTTTATCTTCTTCGGGGCACGTGGCGAGAACCAAATGGTGAAGCAAAACTCCCTGCTGCAAGGGCATCTGGTAAAGGAAGCTACATTGACCAATATAACGGTACTGCGTCCGGACAATAATGTGCAGGAGGTTATAGATATTCTTCTGGCAAGTACGGAAAAGGATTTTGTGGTAGCCCAGGACAAGGATATATTGGGAATAATAACCCAGAAAGATATAATTAAGAACGCCAAGACCCCTTCAATTCTGGTAAGGGATATAATGGACAAAACATTCACGGCAGTTGATGAGTCTACAGAAATCCTTAAAGTATTGGAATTGGTAGGAAAGGAAAAGAAGAGCTTTTTTCCCGTTACACGGAATTCAAAGTTAATAGGTGCCATAGACATGGTCAATATTGGGGAGTTTATTTTGTTTAAATCTGTATCTTGGAATAAAATAGATAATTCATGATCATACACGGTTTAGGGGAAAGAAATTCACTACTTAATAAATTTGTTTCGGAAATTAGGGATGCCAAGATACAGCTCGATAGCATGCGCTTTAGGCGAAATATTGAACGTATTGGGGAAATTCTGGCCTACGAACTAAGCAAAACCCTGAACTATAAGGACCATACAGTTGTAACCCCTCTGGGAACCAAAGATATGTCCATTCCCATTGATGATCTGGTGCTTTGTTCCGTTTTACGCGCCGGACTTCCTTTACACCAGGGTTTGTTAAATTATTTTGACAATGCGGAAAATGCTTTTATTTCGGCTTTTAGACACCACCGTGGAGATGAGGATGCTTTTGAGGTCATAGTGAATTATTTTGCCGCTCCATCCTTGGAAAATAAAACCTTGGTACTTACTGATCCAATGTTGGCCACCGGTAAAACCTTGGAAAATGTTTTAAATGCCTTAAGGGACCATGGCAGGCCCAAGCAGATCCATATTATATCGGTAATTGGTTCCCAATCAGGAATAGACCATATTACGACAGTTTTTCCAAAGAACACCCAATTGTGGATAGCAGCCATAGATAATCGGTTAAATAGTAAAGGCTATATTGTTCCCGGTATTGGGGATGCTGGGGATTTGGCTTTTGGGGTGAAACTATAGCCAACCTTCTTTCTGGAGATCCAAAGCACTATCTTAATTTTCCCTTGGCCCGTTTTACCATCTTCACTATTTCATACCATAGCACAGAGACAATGCCTACAACAACAGAAATCCCCAGTTGACCTCCGCTTAAGGCTTCAAATTGAAAAAATCTTGTAAATGGGGGCATATAGAGTAGTAGTGCCGATAAGATCAAGGTAATCCCAATAATCAAGGGGACCAAGTTGTTCTTATATTTTAAAGTAGTCCAAATGGAGTAGAGGAAAGAGCGGTTTATCAAGGTCAGGAATATATTGGATGAGATCAATACCATAAACACCATCGTTCTAGTCAGCGATTCATTATATCCTTCATAAACGGCGTATTGGTATACCGATAAGGAACCCAAAGTAATTACCAATCCCTGTACGATACTGGTTATCAATTCCTTAAAATTAAAAAATGTTGTTGTAAATGGCCTTGGTTTTTGGATCATCGTATTTTTTTCCATGGGCTCGTTTTCATAAATGATGGAACAGGTGGGTCCCATAATCAATTCCAATAAAATAACATGGGAGGGTGAAAAAATGGCGGGATAGGCCCATCCCAATGCCAGGGGGATAAATACCGTTAGTATGATAGGGATATGGATGGATATGATATACTGAATGGCCTTTTTTAAATTGCCATAAATTTTTCTGCCCATGGCAATGGCATCGACCATTTTGGAAAGGTCATCGTCTACCAAGATCAAGGAGGCGGCCTGTTTTGCAATTTCGGTTCCTTTTTTGCCCATGGCTATACCAATATGTGAGGCTTTTAGCGCGGGTCCGTCATTTACACCGTCTCCCGTCATGGCCACTATTTCCTTATTGGCTTTTATGGCGTTTACAATTCTTAATTTGGCTTCTGGGAACATACGTGTAAAGATCTGGGTTTCCATGACCTTATGTTGTAGTTCCCCATCCTGTAATTTCATAAGTTCTTCCCCGGTCATGCTTTTTTCGTAGCCGGGAAAATCAATTTGTTTGGCAATGGCCATAGATGTCGCGGGATTATCACCTGTAACTAGTTTTACCTGTATTCCAGCCTTGTCAAAATCTTTAAGTACTTGGCGAATATTTTCCTTAGGAGGGTCATAGAAGGCCACTAAACCCTTAAATTCAAATTGAAAATCCTGTTGTTTTTCAGGAAAGTCGAACCCTTTTAAATCGGCCTGTCCCACCCCTAACATACGGTATCCTTCCTGCCCTAAATTGTTCAATACGTCAGTGATCTGTTTTTTTTGGGCATCCGTAAGGTTGGAAGATTCCAAAAGAGCTTCCGGGGCCCCTTTGGCAGCAATGATACGGTTGCCTGCACTATTTTCGAATAGATGGGTCATCATAGGAGGTTTTCCGCTTAGGGGATACTCATGTATCATTTTATAATTGGGCCGCTGGTCCACAGAGGCAATGCTACCATAGGCCTCATGCAAAGCCTTTTCCATAGGATCGAAAGGTATTGGCTCACTGGCCCACATCGCTATGGTGACCAACTCCTTTTGATAAGTATTCAGAGGGGCATTGGCCGAAACTATCTCTCCGGTATCCAGGGTGAAGAGTTTTGCAAGTTTCATTTTATTCTGGGTTATGGTACCTGTTTTGTCCGTACAAATAACGGTGGCACTTCCCAGTGTTTCCACAGTTTTCATTTGTTTTACAACAATGCCCATTTTCATCAACCTATAGGCGCCTAGGGCCATAAAGGTGGTAAAGGCCACCGGTATTTCTTCTGGCAGCACACTCATGGCCAAGGTCAATGCCTTTAACAAGCTTTCCAATATCTCCCGTGTTTGCAGATAATTGATTCCCCAGACCAAGAGAAAGATTATACCGCCCCAAATGGACATATGCTTTACGAAATTGGAAATCTGTTGTTCCAAAGGTGTCCTTTCTTCTTCAATACTTTCAAGACTTTTTCCAATTTTACCCAATTTTGTGCTGTTGCCAACATCTGTAATGGTGGCGATTGCCAACCCACTGGCAACTGTGGTACCACCAAATATCTTATTGTCCAATTTTGAAGCATCCTTAAAAACAGAAAACGATTCCCCAGTAAGTATGGATTCGTTTACGGAGAAATCGTTGGAATGTACAATGGTGCCATCCGCAGGAATGGTGTTGCCTTCCTCAACCATGAGACTGTCGCCCACAACCAGTTCATCACTGGATATTTCTACAACCAGGCCGTTCCTAATAACCTGACTATTGGGTTGGGTTAGATTCTTTAATTTTTCCAGGGCCATCCTACTTTTGGAGTCTTGGTAGAGGGATATGGAAGCTACCAGGATTATAGCGACGACCATAAATATACCATCACCATTATTTCCTGTTATAAAGTAGATGGAGGAAGCCACCATCAATAAAATGAGCATTGGTTCTTGAGCTATACTTTTTAAGGCATCCAAAAAACCATTTTCCTTTTTATAACTGAGGCTATTTTTGCCGTACTTTTTCCCGGAGCTCTTTACCTCCTCATCCGTAAGCCCTTTGATGCCAAAATCGATTGGATTGATCATATAATTGGATTAGTGAATTATGCCAGCTCACCTTAAAGAAAACAGTAATCGCATATGAATGAAAAGGGATTAACAGCCTTGTTGGAGCTCAATGATAATGATACTGTAAAAATAAATTTAAATAAATTTAGAGAGACTGACCTATGTCATTTTTTTACATTGTTCTTGAAAGTAATTTAGGGCTATAATATATGTATAACCCTAAAAAACACAGTATTATGTCACTTGTAAAATTTAAAAGAAGACCATTTGGAAATTTAGTGAACCAGGATTTTTTTGATTTGGACGATTTTTTTGATAATCGTGCTTGGGGAAGGGATATGTTGCCCGATAGTTTCTGGAACGGGAAAAGATCGGAACCAGCTTTGAATATTAAGGAAACCGATGACCATTTTGAAATCGAGTTGGCCGCTCCGGGATTTCAAAAAAAGGACTTTGAGGTAACCATTGATGATGGATGCCTAAATATTGCTGCCGAGAAATCACAATCCAAGGAGGAAAAGGAGGACAAATTTACACGTAGGGAATTTAGCTATAATTCCTTTGAGCGTTCCTTACAATTACCTGAGAATGTAAAGCAGGAAGAAATTAAGGCTGCCTACAAAGATGGTATACTGAGCTTTAACCTTGCCAAAAAAGAAACGACAAAAAAAATGCCTCCTAAAAAGGTACAGATAGGTTAGTTAGTTATTGGTTATTTATTTGGTTAGCAATTGCCTTCCTGTCTTAACCCTAAACGTGTCCACACAGGGTATATTGGACAGGAAGGCTTTTGAATTCCATAATTTGGCTGGGTTACATCATGTGGTGATAAGTAGGGGTAAAGAAGCAAAATACCTATAGAGATATTTTACCTTGTATATTTCAACCTAGTATAAAAATCTTGATAACAAGTGATGATTTTTGTGGGGGATCAATCTTTTGGATTCCCTTTAACCGCAGTGTCCAAAGAAAAGCCATTCATAGCTTCCAATTCTGCCTCCGACAGTAATTCCGAAGAAATGGGGTTGTTTTTTAAGGCGTTTATGGTGGCAATATATCCCAGTTCTAAGATTATGTCCAGGTTTTTTAAGGAGAACATACTGTATTTATCCATGTTAGACGGGCGAATCAATAAATCACAATCCTTGAATTTCTTGGTCGTTTCATTGGCCACCATTACATGATAGGCCCTTTCCAAAACTTTGTTAACGTGGTTCAGATCCTTAATGCTTACAGGACTGAAAGGGTTTACATAAACACCTACGATTAGATCGCAATACTTTTTAATTAGATCCACAGGGAAATTGTTTAAAGTGCCACCGTCTACGTAATATCCTTTTTCAATTTGTACAGGAGCAAATAATCCAGGAACCGCTGCAGACGCCAATACTGGTTTTATAAGTTCTCCTCGACTAAAAATATGGAGTGTGCCATCGAGCAAGTTAGTGGCTGTAACAAAAAGTTGCCTTTCCAAGGATTCAAAGGTATCAACCGGTATGTAGGCCTTTAATTGACGATGGAATTTTTCTGTGTCCAGAAAACCAGGTTTTCCCATCGCATAATTGGTAAGACTAAAAATTTCCGTAGTCTTAAAAAAATCCAACATTTGCTCCCAAGTACAGCCCGAAGCGTATAGGGCACCAACAATGGCACCTGCACTTGTTCCCGCTATATGCGAGGGGTAAATACCATATTCCTCCAAGGCTTTTATTGCTCCCAAATGGGCAACGCCCCGGATTCCACCCCCGGATAATACCAAACCTGTAGTCATTGATCGTACTTTTATATTTAATCTCAAAATTATTGCATAATTGGGAGTATGGATATGACTATTGTCATGTTAAGGGAATCTGGGCTCAGGTTATGACCGATATCATTTCTTTCGGATAGGGTGAACAATACATTTGTGTAACTGAGTACTAAAAAACCAGGATACAGGCCTTAAGAGGGGGTATATTCAACTAAACTCCTACCGTTCTTCCTTTTTGGTTTGGTCAAGACCATTAGTAAAAATCAGTAAAGGGGGCAATGACCGAAAAAATAACAAATAGCGATCTTTTTCAATCCATTTTTGAATCATCTTTTATTGGATTGATTGTGGTAGACCAATTTGGATGCATTCTCACCTCCAATCTGTCGGCGGCAAGAATATTCGGCTATGATGGGGGCGAATTGAAGGGGAAGCATGTTCAATGGATTGTTCCAGATTGGGAGATCAACACTATTGCCGTTCCAATGGATGGTATTGTTGAAGGGGCCAAAAAGTTTTACGGTCTAGGTAAGGATGGGATCAAATTTCATATCGATTTTAGGATAGTGCCAACTGTAGTTAAAGGACAGAATTTAAAGGTTATATATTGTAAGCCGGCCAATGTTTCCGTATTTGAAAGCGATAGAAAGTTTCGAACCCTGATCTCCAATGTAGCGGGAATAGTATATCGTTCCAAAATTGATAAACCTTGGAATTTTGATTTTATTAACGAAGCTTGCCTTTCCATTAGTGGGTATTCTCCTGAACAATTTTATGCCAACTTGGAACATACCTGGGAATCCATAATTTACCCAGAGGATAGGTCATGGGTTTTGGCAAAGGTAAAAAAGGCAATAGTAGGGGAAAGACCGTATCAGCTCACCTATAGGATTGTTACGGCCAACAAAGAAATAAAATGGATCTGGGAACAGGTTTCCTGTGTTTTGGACCAACAAGGCATAGCCTACAGTTTGGAAGGTTTTATGCAGGATATTACGGAGCGTAAGGAAATGGAAATTGCACTTAACAAGGAAAAAAAATTACTACGTCAGTATTTGGATAATTCAGCTTCCATGTTTTTGGTGATCAATAAGAATTATTCCATTGAGCTTGTCAATAAAAAGACCTGTGAGGTTTTAGGTTATGATCGGGATGCAATTTTGCACAAGAACTGGTTTACCGGCTTCGTTCCGCCAAGGGAACGAAAGGGACTAATGGCACTTCTCGATACTAGTTTTGCGGATTACGTGGATCCCCCCGATTTTTATGAAAACCATGTGTTGACCAAAGATGGTAGGGAGCGACTTATACAATGGCGAAATGCTATCTTACGGGATGGAAACGATCAAATTATTGGGGTTGTAAGTTCTGGTGTGGATATCACAGAAACCAAGTTATTACAAAACACCTTAAATATAAGGAATAGTGCCTTGGAACTTGCTGGAAACGGAATTATTATTGTAGATGCCCAAAATCCAAAACTGCCAATAATCTATAGCAATAAGTCCTTTACTAAAATAACGGGGTATGCCCGTGATGAGATTCTAGGAAGAAATTGTAGGCTTTTACAGAATAGGGATCGGCACCAACCCGAAATTGCAAACTTGGCAAAGGCTATACAAAGTGGTAAGCCCTGTAGGGTGGTACTCAGAAATTATCGTAAGGACGGAACCCTTTTTTGGAATGATCTGGCCATTACGCCCTTATATGATAAGGAGCAAAAATTGACACATTTTATAGGGGTTCAGAACGATGTTACCGAAATTCAGCAAAACAAAAGGAAATTAGAGGAATATGCCCAACAATTGGAGGATAGAGTAAAGGAACGGACACGGGAGGTAGAAACTACAGTGCAGAAATTGGCAGCCACCAGTTTAGATCTGGAAGATCAGGTGGTGGAGACCCAAAGGGCGGAAAAGAAGGCGAAGCTAAACAAGGCATTGTTTTCTGCCATAGCACATAATTTCCCCAATGGAATCATTATGGTCTTTAATTCCGATTACGAATTGGTTTATGTGGAAGGGGAGGAGATGGACCGTATCAATGTTAAAAAGGCGGATTTTGAAGGAATTCCCCTAGATGACATCCCCGTTTTTTCAAAAGGCCAGATCAAAAAAATAAAATCGGATATTCGAAAGACATTAAGGGGAAGCAATATTTCTTTTGAAGTGGATTTTCATGATCAATGCTATGCCGTAAATTCGACACCGCTCTATTCCGATGAAAAAAAAATAATGTGGGCCTTGTTTGTTTACAACAATGTTAATGAGCAGAAAGAGGTACAACATAAGTTGGAAAGGACACTGACAGCGGAAAAGGAACTAAATGAGCTCAAATCCCGATTTATTTCGATGGCCTCACATGAATTCCGTACCCCGCTAAGTGCCATACTTTCCTCTGCTATCCTAATAGGAAAACAGAATGAGCCAGGGAAAGAGGACAGGAGATTGAAACATGTCTCGCGGATTAGAACCAATGTAAAGGATCTAGTTGTTATTCTGAACGACTTCTTATCCTTGAGCAAGTTGGAGGAAGGCAAGGTACAGGTAAAACCACAGTCTTTTGAATTGATTCAATTTATAAAAATGTTGCTCGATGAAATGGAGCCAAACAAAAAGGATGGTCAAGACTTTGTCTTAAAGTGTCCCGAACCTTCCATATCGGTTTTTCTTGACCCCAAATTATTGAATCATATCCTTATAAATCTTCTCTCCAATGCTATAAAGTATTCGGAGGAGCAACAAATAATCATCATAAAAATTGTGGTTAAGGGAGAAATACTATTTATAGAGATTAAGGATAAAGGTATTGGAATACCCAAAGAGGAGCAAAAGAACCTGTTCAATCGCTTCTTTCGTGCAGAAAACGCCACCAACTTCCAGGGCACGGGTCTCGGGCTTCATATTGTTAAACAGTATACGGAACTATTGGGTGGTAGTATAAGTTTTAAAAGTGGAGTGGGTGTTGGAAGTACCTTTAATATTGAACTTCCCGTAAATATAAACGGATATGAAAAGAATTCTATTGATTGAGGATAACAAGGATGTGCGGGAAAATACAGCAGACATATTGGAATTGGCCAATTACGAGGTCACTACTGCCGAGAATGGTAAAATAGGGGTAGAACGCGCTGAAATATTTAGGCCAGATGTGATTATATGCGACATTATGATGCCCGAATTGGACGGTTATGGTGTCTTGGAACTGTTGGGTAAAAACAATGCAACCTCAAGTATACCCTTTATATTTTTGACGGCAAAAACCGATAGGGCAGAGGTGCGGTTGGGAATGAATTTGGGGGCAGACGATTATTTGACCAAACCTTTTGAGGAAAAGGAATTATTGGAGGCTATTGCCTCCCGTTTGCGCAAGAGCGATTTTCTTAAAAAAGAGATTGCAAAAAACATGGAGGGACTTAATAATTTTCTGGATGAGGCCACCCAATACATGGATATGAAGAGTCTTTCCAAGGATTACCCCCTTAAGAAGTACCATAAAAAGGAGATTATTTTTTGGGAAGGCGATAATGCACATTCCTTGTATTTCATAGAATACGGTAGTGTGAAGACCTATAAAAGCACCGAATCTGGAAAGGAATTCGTAACGGGTATTTTAGGCCCGGGCGATTTTATTGGGCAATTGTCCTTGTTGAATTCCAATAAAGTGTATGTTGAAAATGCCACTGTGTTGGAAGATGCCGAATTGTGTGCCATTCCCAGGAAAGATTTTACCAAATTGCTTTATGGCAACTCTGTGGTTTCTCAGAAATTTATAGGTATGATATCCAATAATATAATGCACTTACAGGAACAGTTGGTGGATATGGCTTATGCCTCGGTAAGGAAACGGGCAGCCAAGGCACTATTGGACCTTTATGATAAGCAGGTAATACTGGATAAACCCAACGGGGGCATAGGGATTCCACGGGAAGATTTCGCAGGTTTGATCGGTACGGCAACAGAAACCGCTATCCGTACCTTATCGGACTTTAAGGAAGAAGGTTTGATTGCCACCGACCACGGAAGAAGGATTACTATAACAAATGAAAAAGGACTTAGGGAAGTAGCCGATTTTTAAAGTTGCCAATGTGTAAAGGGTCAGAATCGTGGAAGCTACCTTCGGTTAAAAATGGCTTTGAGTTTCCTAATGGCATAGACCAACAATATTTGTTGTATGCTTCCCTTCAGGTTCCCTGCCAATTGCAATGGTCTTAGATTTGCCTTAACCTGATTAATATTTAGTTTAAGGCTTTCAATTTCAATTTGGCGCTGTAATTTCAAGACCATTAGCCTTTCATCAATTTCTTTAAAAGAGTTGTATTGCTTCCCCATAGTCTTAATCAAAAAAATGTTTGGAAAATGTACGTAATAATGGCCCATTGAGCTTATCCCTAAGATAATAACTTATGAAAGCTATGAGAATATAGGCCATACCAACCACTAAATACCCAAGGTAAGTGCTTTCCATAACTGTGTTAAGAGCGTTTGATGCTGCCCAAGACAACAAAACCAAGGCAAGTAGGGCCAAAGCCCCAATTAAAAGGGTTTGTGCAAATACGGTCACCAGCTCCATGAGCACCTTAAATATTTTTAGCTTGGCATACTCTTCGCTATTTTCTAGATAAGACCTTACATCGGCTTCTGCCTCTGTAAGGTCTCTCTTAATTTCTTCCAAGGCCATATTACCTTATTTTTGAAGTTGTGCGTTTTTCTTTTTTAAGTCTTCCAATTTGCGCTCCAAAGAAGCAATAATATCATCTGCCTTGTAGCTCATAGTGGAAATGGCTTCATCCAATTTTCGGTCGAAGGCATCTTTTTTCTCGTTGGCAGTTTTGGTAAGTTCTTCCTTGGCGTGCGATATTCTATCAGATATATCATGGGTGGTTTCCCCAACTTTTTGCTTTAATTTATGTCTGGTCTCAATACCCTTGTCCGGGGCATATAAAATTCCAATTCCTGCACCTATGGCAGCCCCTGTCAATAATGCCAAAAAAATATTCCCGTCGTTGTTTGTCATGATTTTTGATTTTTAGATTACTACATGTTTTAGAATAATAATCAAATGTAGCCCTAACAAAATCGATTTGAAATGATTTAAATCATATCCTATTCCCAAATAGGTACTTAAATTAGGTTTCAAGTTTTGCAAGGCTTTGGCCAGCCTATTAAAAAACCGGAAGGAAGAAGGACAACTGATATAAGTCATTTTATATAAGCGTTGAAGTTTGCATTTTTGAAGGAAAGTTACTTAGTATATAAATAAATTCAACATGGAAGAATCAGTAAATATTTATGAAGGCAATAGGGAGTTTCACTTATTTGTAGCCAATACGTACAAGGATTTGATACGGCTCAAAAAGGAAGGGGATCTTTCATCATTCAATAATCTTTTGGTAAAGGCGATACCTAAAGTGAAACGGTATGTTAATAAGGAACTTGACAGGGCATTGGCCAGTGGCAAAATTGATAGGAACAAGTATAGGGCAGATGATTTCATTGATCAACTCTTTATAGAGATGTATGATCATATTGATGAAATTGAAAATGAAAAGGAACTTTACCCTTGGATGTTTAAAAAGGTAGATGAGTTATTGGGGGATATTCTTGTTGAAGAGGAATTTGATTCCTTATTCTTAGAGAATTTGGATAACTATTCCAAGCCGGAATGGGATGAAATGCAGGAGAAATTTTCTACCGATGGGGATGGTGATTTGGTGATGAAAGAAGAATGGGACGATATTTCCTATGCGAAGAACGATTATGTACTGAATCATGTTTTTGTCGAAGACGGGGATGAGAAAATCATAGTCCAATTGGACAAGGAACTGGGAGATGAGAATATTAGGAAACACACCGAATTGGTATTAAGGCAGTTACCAGTACCCATGCGAAGGGTGTATGAGCTTTTTACAGAACATCAGTTTGATGTGGCCGAAATTGCTAAAATACGCAACAGTACCATTAAGGAGGTAGAATCCATTTTGGAGGCAGCTAGGAAAAGCTTGCGTAAAAGTTTCTTAAGTAGGTATGTGTCCTAACTAGGGATAACTTAATAAAGATCTATGAGCGCCAAATCATCGAGTCCGAAAAAAGAAATATTGTTGGGTAGTGCATTGGATATGCTACACAAGGAAAGTAAGGAATGGACCAATAGCATAGCATTTTGGAAGGATGAAGTTAAATTTTTCAGCGATTTGTTGGATCATGAGCAGGTGAATGCCTCGGAATATGGACAAATGCTGCAATACTTGGACAAGATCCACGCATCGCTATTTGATTATTTGGCAGCAGATATACTAGACCATGAAAGGTTACTTTCCAGACTGGTAAAAGGAGAGGAAGGTTTATCCGATCAGGATTATAGGGGAAAACATGCGGTCCTTAAAGAACAAATGGATTTGTTTACCAATGACTTTAAGGATTTAAAAAAAATGGTATTTGGGTACGCCAAGAAGTTGTAGCCATAACGTTTGCAGATGTGCCTTAGGGGGGAATGAGTCCAATAATCTTTGTCCATGAACAAAATGACAGCGTTCAAATATATATGAAAGTTATGGAAATTTCAATTTACACTTCGGAAAATAAAACAATGGATAGTATTGCCAATTTTTTGGAATTCTACTATGGATTTCGGTTGAAACATCTGGCCAGCGATTTGTTGGCACATGGTTTGTCGCCCACACAAATTACTGAGGCGGTGGTCAAGGCCATGGCTGTAGGGAAATCTTCCGGTCTGGATATAGATCAACATTTTAGGCCGGTATTCACTGGAATTCAAGAACAAGTGGTGAGCGATTGCAAGCTATCACATTTGGCCTTTGGGTTGGTGCTTATGAATGCCGATGCCGATCTACAGGTCGTAGGGGATTTTCAAGTTAGTGTCCTGCAGGAATATTTAGGGCAAATCGGATCTGTCTAGAATTCTATTTCCAAGGAGATGGGACAATGGTCGGAACCAAAATAATCCGATAGGATGTCAACAGACTTTATACGGTCTACCAAAGACTTGCTTACCAAAAAATAATCTATACGCCAGCCTGTATTTCGTTCCCGCGACTTAAAACGATAGCTCCAATAGGTATAGGCTACGGTATCTGGATGAAAATGCCGAAACGAATCCACAAATCCTGCTTGGGTAAAAGCGTCCATTCCGTCAATTTCAGTTTGGGTGTATCCTGCTGTTTTGTTATAGTTACTTTTATCGTTTTTAAGGTCTATGGCCCTGTGGGCCACATTAAAATCCCCACAAGCTATTACGGGTTTGGTCTTTTCAAGGTTTTTAAGGTAGTTTAGGAAATCCGCATCCCATTGTTTACGGTAATCCAAACGGTCCAATTGCTGGCCGGAATTGGGTACGTAGACATTTACCAAATAAAAATCATTATACTCCGCACATTGTATTCTACCTTCACTATCGTGCTCCGATATTTTCATATCTTTTGTAACGGCAATTGGTGCTGTTTTGCTTAGAAGTGCAGTGCCGGAATAACCTTTCTTATCGGCCGAATTGTAATGGATAATATAATGTTCCATTGCCGAAAGTGTCTCCTCTACCTCATGGTCCTGTGCCTTGGTCTCTTGAAGACAGAGAATATCAGGTGCCATTTTGTTAACGGATTCAAAAAAATCTTTTTTGGCAATGGCCCTAATGCCGTTGACGTTCCAGGAAATTATTCTCATTATATGGATTTTATTTAGGACACGATCTAAAAAAATAATTCGGAATAAAGATAATGATTCCGAACTGTTTTTATAAAATGATCAATTAAAGTTTTATCCATTCCTTCCCCAACCTTCGGAAAGAGCAGTAGAAGGTTTAATCCTTCTTACTCCTGTAGATTGAAATAAGAATAACCAATCCAATAATGGCGGACAGACCAAAACCTATTGCTCCCAATACGGGTATTCCACTAACCATCGGAGGCATATCGGCCATTACCAAAAGAGCGGAGCCTATGGATAGGGCAGCAATAATTACCGCATATACCAAACGGTTAAAAGCAGTCTTTAAGGTTTTTCTAAATTCGTCCAAGCCTTTGTGTTCATGTACAATGACCAATTTGCCATCTTTGATCTTATCCACTATTTCATTAATGTCGTCCGGCAATTTGTCCAACAGGGCATTGTAATCTTGAAATCTATTCAGGTTCTTTTTAAAAAGTCGTTTTAGGCCAAACCTTTTACGGGTAATCTTGGCCATATAGGGTTCTAAGTTATCCGTTATGTTGAATTCAGGGTCCAATTTTAGACCTACGCCTTCTATTATTACCAAAGCCCTTATAAGGATATATAAGTAATGTGGTATCGTAATTTTATTCTCGTAAAGAACATTTTTAAATTGTTTCAAGGTGATTCCCAACTTAATGTTACGGATAGAGGTATTGCTTATACCTTCAACCAATTCGTACAGATCATACTCCAGTTTTTTTTCATCCGGGATTTCGGACCTTATGGCAATTTTTTTTAGTACCGGAATTAGTTTCCTTACATCTTTTTTTAAAAAACATAGCAGCAGATCTATTAGTGCCTCCTTGTCTTTAGGCATAATGGTACCCATCATACCAAAATCTATAAAGCAGATTTTTTGGACTTCGGGCAATACAAATAGATTTCCGGGATGTGGGTCGGCGTGAAAAAAACCATGTTCCAATACCTGTTCCAGATATAGATCTACCCCAACTTTTGCTACGGCACTGGAATCAATATTTTTGGCTTTTAATTTTTCCAGTTCGGAAACCTTGATTCCGTCTATCCATTCCATACAAATAATATGGTCATTGCTCAATTCCCGGTATAATTTTGGGACATAGATATCATTGTTGTCCATAAAGTTTCTGGCGAAATGTTCCATATTGTCCATTTCCCTATGAAAACTAAGTTCTTCGTTAACACTTTTTTCAAAGGACTCTACCAATTTTGCGGGCTGAAAGGCCTTTACCTGTGCACTATATTTTTCCAGGGCCTCGGCAACTTCCTTCATAATGGAAATATCCGAAGCAATGACCTCCGCTATATTGGGACGCTGAATTTTTAGGGCTACCCAATCTCCATTCAGGAGTTGCGCCTTATGTACTTGGGCCAGAGAGGCCGCTGCCAATGGTTTGGGGTCAATGGAAAGGAAATATTGGGGGCAGTTGATATTCAGTTCCTGTGACAAAACTTTTTCTACTTCAAAATTCTGTAGGGTGGGAGCATGGTCTTGTAGTTTTTCAAGTTCCTTAACCAGGTCTGGAGGCAACATATCGTCCCGGTTGCTCATAATTTGCCCCATTTTCACATAGGATGGGCCCAATTCTTCAAGCACCATACGGATACGTTGAAATGTAGACCCTGATAACCGCTTTTCTGTATCAGGGTGTTTTAGAAGGTATTTTTTGGGGATGAATTTTCTAGCTTGGCTGTTGGCCATAATATCCTCAAACCCATATTTGGTAAGAACCATGAATAGGGCATTGTACCTTTTAAGATTTTGTTTCTGTGGAAGTTTTATACCAAACATATAATTTAGAGGTACTTGGTCAAAAAACGAAAGAAGTCCTTTTTAAGATCCGCATAGATTTCTTCCTGTACCTCCATTTTTTTTCGGAACTCTATATGTTTTTTTACCAATTCGGTGTCCATGGCGTCATGCGATACCAGATCTTGACCGGCCATGCGGGTTTCATGGATTTCTATTTCTTCCAATAAATCCTCAATTACTCCACCGTGTAGTATAAATTCGTTCTGAAAGTGGTCCAATTGCTTTAATACCTCCTTTTTGGTCCATCTAGTAACCAGTTCGCTAAGCCTGTTATTGAAAATGATGAGTTCATCCTTCCAAAAGAAGAGTTCCCTCCTCCAAATTTCGTGTTCAAAATGCAGGTTTGAATTATATATGATCTCTTTTTCCATGATAATTGTATTTAAATATTATTAATGTGGCATACTCCAAAATTATTTAAATGTATCCACCCCTCAAATGACATATATCATTTGTGGAATTTTACATATCCACTTACTTTGCATTGTTGGAACATCAAATGGAGGAAACCGAAAAAAGGTCTGAACCCAACAAGGAAGTGTCAATATATACTTGTGGTAGTTTGATGTTTGCAAATAAAAAACATACAATGCCTGAACAATTGAATTGACATTTGGTAGTAGGCCTTGCAATTTGTATAATATAAATTAATAGTTATGAGGAAAAATATGGGTAATTTGGACAGAACCTTGCGTTTTGTGGTAGCGGCGGCATTGATCGCTCTTTATTATAATGATGTTATTTCCGGAACGTTGGGCATAGTACTGGTGGTTTTGGCCATTGTCTTTTTCCTGACCAGTTTTATAGGCTTTTGCCCGCTCTACCTTCCTTTTGGAATTAGAACATGTAAAGCGAAAAAGTAATAGGCCTAGGTCTTAACAGGCGTGAATTCCAAGAAGTGGCTATAAATCTATGATGTGAAAATCATAGTTTTCGGGATAGCCCATAGGCCTGTTTTGCTATTTCCAGTTCTTCATTTGTGGGGACTACCAATATTCTGACTTGGGCATTTTCGTTTCCAATTTCCCTGATGTCCGAGGATTTTAATTCATTTTTGGTAGGGTCCATTGCAATGCCCAAATATTCCATGTCGGTGCATACCAGGCTTCTGATCGTGCTGGAATTTTCCCCAATGCCAGCGGTAAAGACTAGGGCATCCAATCCGTTCATGGCAGCCGCATAGGCTCCTATATACTTTTTAATACGGTATGCGTTCATTTCCAAAGCCAATAGGCATTCCGGGTTTCCGGCCTGTGCTTTGGCTTCAATATCCCTAAGATCCGTATGCCCCGTTAGTCCCAGCATGCCGCTTTTTTTGGAGAGTAAGGTATTGACCTCTTCTAGGCCATAGCCTAAACTATTTACCAAATAAAATATAAGGGAATGATCTATGTCCCCACTTCTAGAACCCATGATAAGTCCATTGGAAGGGGTAAAACCCATGGAATGATCAACACTTTTGCCATCCTTTACAGCAGTAATACTACAACCATGGCCCAGATGTACCGTAATCATTTTGGAAGATTTTAATCTTAAGAAGGAAGTTGCCTTCTCGGACACATATTTATGACTGGTACCATGAAAACCAAAGGCTTGGATACGGTGATCTGTATATAATTCATTGGGCAAGGCATATTTCTTGGCCTTCACTGGCATGGTCTGGTGAAAAGCGGTATCAAAAACGGCAATTTGTCTGGCAGTGGGAAAGGCTTCTTCGGCCAATAATATTCCTCCCAAATTATGTGGGTTGTGTAAAGGTGCCAATATGGCAAGTTGCCCTATATTATCTTTTACCTCTTCTGTGATCACCGTAGTATCGGAAAAGGTGTTGCCACCATGTACTACCCTATGGGCCACTATGGCAATATCATTGACATTTGCAATAACACCTAGGACGGGATCCATCAGGATTGTGGCCATTTTCATGAATCCGGCACTGTGGTCGGGTATCACCATAACTTCCTCCATATCCACGGTATTGGTTTTATATTTTACAGTTGCGTTTTTGGAGCCGATTCGCTCTATTAGACCCTTGCCGATTAAAAGCTCGGAAGGCATTTGAATTACTTGGTATTTAATGGAAGAACTACCTGCGTTAATTATCAGTATGTTCATGTTTTTGGTTTTTTGGTATTGGTATTATATGCCTTGTGCCTGTATGGCAGTAATGACTACAGTATTATAGATATCCTCTACGGTACAACCGCGGCTTAGGTCGTTCACTGGCTTATTAAGACCTTGTAGCATGGGACCAATGGCCAGAGCACCTGTTTCCCTTTGGACGGCCTTATAGGTGTTGTTTCCAGTATTTAGATCTGGAAAAATGAATACACTGGCTTGGCCTGCCACTTCCGAATCCGGTAATTTACTCTTACCTACATTGATATCTACTGCTGCATCGTATTGTATGGGACCCTCTACTTTTAAATTGGGCTGTTTTTTTCTAATAATATCTGTGGCTTTGCGCACTCTATCCACATCTTCTCCCACTCCTGAAGCACCGGAGGAATAGGATAGCATGGCAATTTTAGGTTCAATACCGAATGCCGAACTGGTAGCTGCCGAAGAAATGGCTATTTCGGCCAATTGTTCAGCGGTGGGGTTTGGATTAATGGCGCAGTCCCCGAATATAGTGACACGATTGGGGAGACACATAAAGAACACAGAGGAAACAATGGAGACCTCCGGTTTGGTTTTGATAAACTGTAAAGCAGGTCTAATGGTATGTTGAGTAGTATGTGCCGCACCGGACACCATTCCATCCGCATGGCCTTTGTAGACCATCATGGTTCCAAAATAGGAAACATCCTCCATTAGGTCTTTTGCCATGGCCAAGTTTACATTCTTTTCCTTGCGAAGCTCGTACAGCGTGCTAGCATAATCCATAAAATAGGGTGATGATTTGGGGTCTATAATATTGAAGCTATTGGTATCCAGATTAATATCCAATTCTGAAATTTTTGCTATTATTTGTTCGGCATCTCCCAACAATGTAATAGTAACCGCATTGGTGTCCAAAAGTTTTTTGGTGGCCTTTAAAATGCGTTCGTCATTCCCTTCAGGGAGAACAATATGCTTCTTGGCCGATTTTGCCCGTTTAAGCAGATTGTACTGAAACATTCTAGGGGTAATTCCTTCAGCCTTAAAAGTAATAAGTCGCTCTGCCAATTCACTTGTGGGAACATATTTTTCAAATTCGTGTATAGAGGTCGATATTTTTTCTTTGTTCTCCGGATAGATCCTAGGTTTAATTGTGCCAATACGGTTGGTTACTGAAAAAGTACCATCGGCAACCGAGATGATGGGGATAATATCGGAAAGGCCCTCAATAAGTTTTATAATGGAGCCCTCTGGTAAAAGCCCCCCCGTTAATACAATACCCGAGAGATTGGGATAATTGGTAGAGATGTTGGCCTGTAATGCCCCTAGAATAATATCAGCCCTATCTCCTGGTGTTATGACCAAACTATCCTTTTTTAAATGGGTAAGATAATTTCGGAGCTGCATGGCACCCACACTAAACTCCCCGGCCTGATTATTAATGAAATTTTCACCGAACAAAACCTTGGCCGAAAGCGCCTGTGCAATTTCCTTTACGGTAGGATTTCCCAAAATTGGGTTTACAGGGATGGCGGCTATCAATACTTTTTTGGGTAGTTTGGTCTTGAGACCGTCTATTGCCTGGTCTAAATTCACTGGAGAAACTTTGTTGGCGACGGTAAGTAGTACTTCAACACCCTTTTCCCTAAAGGAATCATAGGCCATATAGACATTTCCGATCAACTCTTGAACGGTCTTGCCCATACCGTTGGCTATGATGATTGCAGGAATTCCCAAATTTTTGGCGATAAGTACATTAATATCCCATTCAATAATGGCACCCTCCCCCGAAAAATCCGTTCCTTCCACCAAAACAATGTCAAACCTATCCTCAATGGCCTTATACTTATTGATGATATTACCAATAATTTCATCATCCTTGTCCATGTTTTTGAGTTGTACCACTTGGCTACGGGTATAGGCATAGGAATCCTCGAATTTTTGATCTACCTCAAAATGCTTTAGTACAGTGTCTATGTGGTCATCAATCCTGCCTTTATCAAAGTCATCGATAATTGGACGGAAATAACCCACCTTGGCGGTTTTTCCCAATAATAACTGCATCATGCCCAAGGTTACGATAGATTTTCCGCTATTGGGCTCTGTAGTGGCAAGATATATGGCTTTGCTCATGAATTACTTTTATTCTTTGAAGTTATATAATAAGGATTTTTTTTCAAGTTGCGAAGTTCGGGTATAGAAATAGTACCTTATATGATAGAAGTCATTTATGGATACAACAATTGACCTTAATTTTAACTTAACAACTTTATCCCATTAACAATTTAACTTCTTTAAATAGGCAAGTATTACGGGGTTTACCCCAATTGGAATATTTGGTTTCTTGCAAGTTGTGTTGATAGATTACAATTATAACAAAATGAAAACATTGCTTTATGCCACGGATTATTCCGAAAACTCGGTCTCTGCTTTGCAGTTTGCCTATAAATTGGGTCAGGACTTGGGTACCCGACTGGTTATTACCCATACATTTACTTCCCCTACTGTATTGGGTGTGGAGGTAAAGGGTGCCCCACCTATCCATGAGGGAAATCCGTTTAAATTTCATCGTAACGAGTTGGAGAAATTCTGCACAGAACACCTTGGGAACAAGTGGAACAATCCCAAAATACAAATGGAGCCAGTACAGAACAGTTCGGTAATCAAAGGAATTATATACAAAGCGGAAGAATATCACGCCCAACTCATCGTGGTAGGAACCAAAGGAGATAATGGTCTGGAGGAATTGATCTTGGGTAGTACTACCAAGAAGTTAATAGAGAAAGCACCTTGTCCTATAATAGCCATTCCCAAAGATGTATTGCCTAGAAATTTGGATACCATGGTCTATGCTACAGATTTTGAAGAAGAAGATATACATGCCATTGAAAAGCTTTCAGAAATAGCCAAGCCATTAAAAGCAAAGATTAGGGTAGTACATATTTCAACCAGTGGGGAATACGCGGGAGATTTGCGAATGGAGTGGTTTAAGGACATGCTAAAATCCAAGGTGGATTATCCAGAAATAGAGTTTGAACTGTTGTTTTCTGAAGATATATTTGACACTCTCAGCATTTATTTAGGGGTGGTAAATGCGGATATGGTAGTGATGCTGGAAAGGGAAAAAAAAGGATTTCTAAAAAAATGGTTCCATAGTGATTTAGTAAAAAAATGGAGGATTACGGCGAGGTAATATTGATGAGTTTTAATGAGCATAACCATAAAACCTTATTTTTTTAGGCGTATTTGATGCTGGTTTTTAGGATGGGACAAAGTATGTGGATTGAAAATATATAGCTATGCCATATTCTTCTTATGTTTGATGGAAAACAACATTCTTTAGCTTTTTTGCAAAGCCATAGCACCATAGTAGGCGGCTCCCAAGAGTGCCGTTTTTTCATTTAGGATGACCCTGACCGGTACCATTTTCAAAACGGGGTTTAACCTCCCCGACTGCACAAAGTTGTTGTAAAAAACGTCCCGATTAATACCTGCTATTATTTTTGGCAAGATTCCCCCGCCTATATAAATACCCCCTGTAGCCTTGAATTTTAGAGCGAGCTGTGCCGCTTCTATGGCCAGGAAACGAATAAAGTTATCCAGGGTTTCGGAACAAACGGAATCCTTACCTTCCATTGCCGTCCCGGTAATTACTGCAGAAGGATTACCCTTGGACATTTGATCACTCAGCCATTGAGGTTCCTTTACACCACTTATTTGCCTTAGGAACACATAAAGATCCATGATTCCGGGACCTGATAACAACCTTTCCCAGCTTACATGTCCAAACTTCTTTTGGAAGTGCTGTAGAATTCTTATGTCCATTTCATTGCGAGGACTAAAATCGCAATGGCCGCCCTCACAGGCAAAGGGGTGGTAGTGCGATCCATCCCAGAACATTCCAGCTTCCCCCAGTCCCGTACCTGGCGATAGTAGTGCTGCATTGCCAGGTATTTTTGTGCCGTACTTAAGGGTTTCAAAGTCTTTTTCTTGTAGGGCAGCCAATCCGTACGCATTGGCCTCCATATCGTTGATCAATGAAACAGCCCTTATTTTAAATTCCTTACTAATTGCTTCACTGTCAATTGCCCAAGGAAAATTTGTGCCATCTACCTTGCCTTGGATTACGGGTCCGGCAACACCCAGACATATACCATTTATCTTGGGCATGTCTATGGTATGGAAGGCAGATACCATTTCCAAAAAGGATTTGAATTGTTTAGTGCGATATGATTTTTCCTTTAATGGAACTAGGTTGCCATCCTGAATTTGAAAAAGGGCCAAATTTGTTTTGGTGCCACCAATATCCCCGGCCAAAATAACACCTTTGTCCTCGGATATTCCTTTATTCATAAAAGCTAAGGGAATCTCTCCTTTATGGATGGCGGGTAACGAAAATTTTTGAATATTGTCCATAAAGTATATCTTTTATAATATGGTTGCGTTCTATACCACTAGAATATTTTGAATTAAATTAAGTAATCCATGCTTATCTTTCAAGCGTTTTATTGTCCTAGGATCCATTGGTACAAATTATCGGCATCATCTTTATTGCACAGTTGGGTGCCCTCATGCATGGTAGCCGCTGTACCACAGGCCACTCCGTATTTTACCATTTCGCTGTTTGTTTTGCCTTTGAGCAAACCCACTAACATACCGGCCACCATACTGTCGCCTGCGCCAATGGTACTTTTTTGGAGAACCGTGGGCGCTGGAATATGTTCTATGAGATCCTTGGTGGCCAAGAGGGCTCCTTTCGGACCCAATGATACAACAAGTATCCCACAATCGTGCTCCTTTAAAAATTTTTTGGCAAGGGGTTCCAATTCCATAGCAGAGATTGATGAAACACCACATAAAGTACTCAATTCCCCAAGGTTGGGCTTTAGCATAAATATTTTGGATTTGGTAGCCTGAAGCAAGGCCTCCCCGGAAGTGTCCAATATAAAGTGTACTTTTTTTCTTTTGGCTATTTCCGCTACCAGAACGTAGAAATCATCCGGCATTCCCGGGGGCAATTTACCGCTGGCCACCAAATAGTCCCCATTTTCCAGATTCTCATCCAGTTTTACTAGTAGGGTTTCCCACTCCTCCTTTGCCACCTGTGGACCTGGCACTCCAAAGCGGTATTGTAAGTTGGTAGTGGTATCGGTAACTGCAAGGTTATCCCGTGTCCATCCCTTAATGGGTATTACCAATTGATCAATATCTGCCTTGTCCAAAATTTGCCTTAAATGTTCTCCTGTGGGTCCCCCGGCCAGATACATGCAGAGTGATTTCTCGCCCAATTTTTTAAGAGCACGTGATACATTGATACCACCACCACCCGCATCGTAAGTTGGCGCGGTACAGCGTAGTTTGGTGTTAGGGCTTATACCTGCTACCGAGACATTCTTATCTATTACAGGATTTAAGGTAAGGGTTACAATTCTCTTTTGCATCTTGGTTATAATTTATGATTGTTCATGGCCCTATGTCTTTTGATCCGGGCAGAAACTGGACATTCCTAGCCTAGGTTTCCTTTTTCAAAGGAAAACGCCAAAAGGTATTATAGGTTTATAGAATACCATAGGGTGTCCCACTTGTAATCACAAAGGAAATAGTTAAGAAGGTGGTGAAAAATGATATTAATCATCATTCCATGTACTTGAGCTTATATTTTTGTTGGTTGGGCCAGAATATTGGTTATTCAATTTTAAGGGGTGGTTCAACTATCTGCATTTTATTGTCTGCAAAAGTTGCTTTAATGGAGTTAATTGATCATAAAGGGAATGTTACCATCGCCGATATCGCTACCATTAGGCTTTTTCGTTACATTTTCTAAAAAAAACTAAGGACGAACGGGGAAGCGGGAACCTATTTGGTTGTTTCTGTACCTTAGTTAGCGAATAAGTGGATCGGATTATTGAAATATCACGAAAATAAATCTCTATTTCCAGGATATGAATTTATTAGTGAAACTCAATATTGGGAAGTCAGAAAGACGCACTTAAAATTGCAAGTTGAACTAATCCCGCCTTTTTCGGCGGGATCTGGGTTCAATACCTCGACCCTAGGGTCGATTCCTATTATTGGGTTCAGGGCCTGCCTTTGTCGGTAGACAGGCTTGCGCTGAGGTTTAATACCTTTTATGGTTACTGGGTCATATATCAATTACTGCTTTCCGCCATTCCAAAGCTGATCTTACTTTGTTCCGCCATATTTATATTGTTGATTCCATCAATGAGCGCATCCGGACTAAAGGAGATGGAATTGATACCCTTTTCTACAAGAAATTGTGCAAACTCAGGATAATCACTGGGAGCCTGTCCGCAGAGTCCAATTTTTGTATTTGTTTTATGGGCCGAGGCAATAACCATAGAGATCATTTTTTTTACTCCCGGATCATTGGCATCAAAAATGTCGCTTAAGAGTTCCGAATCGCGATCTACCCCTAAAGTCAATTGGGTAAGGTCGTTGGAACCAATGGAGAAGCCGTCAAAAAAATGTGCGAACTCTTCGGCGAGAATTACGTTGTTGGGAATTTCGGTCATCATATAGAGCTGCAGGCCATTTTCGCCTCTTTTCAATCCGTAAGATGCCATAAGATCTACTACTCTTTCTGCTTCTTTAAGGGTACGACAGAAGGGAATCATAATCTTTACATTATTAAAACCCATTTCCTCCCTAACCCTTTTCATGGCCTTGCACTCCAATTCAAAAGCCTCCTGATATTTAGGATGATAGTAGCGTGATGCTCCCCTAAAACCGATCATAGGGTTGGATTCCAACGGTTCAAATTCCTTACCACCTATTAAATTGGCATATTCATTGGATTTAAAATCACTGGTACGAACTATAACATCTTTAGGATAAAAGGCGGCTGCAATGGTGGCAATTCCCTCTGCTAATTTTTGTACAAAATAATCGGCCTTGTCCGGATAGTGGTGGGTGAGTTTTTCAATAAGTGTTTTGGCCGCAATATCTTTCAAATCATCAAAATGTTTTAGGGCCATTGGATGGATTTGAATGGAATTGTTGATGACAAATTCCAATCGCATCAGACCAACTCCGGCCGTGGGATAAAATGATAGTTTAAATGCCTGTTCCGGATCTGCCAAAATGAGCATGGGTTGGGTTATAGGGGTTTTAAGTGACTTGGTATCCACCACTTTTTCATCCCATGTCAATATTCCCTCGTAGACCACCCCAGTGTCCCCATCCGCGCAGGATATGGTAATATCCTGACCGTCCTTGATCGTTTTTGTGGCATTAAGGGTGCCAACAATGGCTGCTGCACCAACTTCCCTGGCAACAATGGCGGCATGACTTGTGCGTCCCCCTTGGTCTGTAATGATGCCGGCCGCTTTTTTGAGGATGGGATCCCAATCGGGATCGGTCTTTTCCGTGACAAGAATTTCCCCTGCTTGCAATTTATCGGATTCAAGTGGACTATGGATGATGCGTGCTTTCCCGGCCGATATTTTGTTGCCAAGACCCATTCCCCTCGTAATTTCCTTACTTTTTTGAAGTAAGGAATAGGTACTGATTTTAAGTTTGTCTTTTTTGGCGCTTTGTACTGTCTCGGGTCTAGCCTGGACTATAAACAATTCATTGGTCAATCCGTCCTTTGCCCATTCTATATCCATCGGACGTCCATAATGGTCTTCAATGATTATGGACCATTGGGCTAGTTTTATCACTTCCGCATCGGCAAGTACAAATTTTTCCTGTTTTTCTATTTTGGTGTCAAGGTTAAGGATACCACTGCCCGAACTGTCGTATACCATGGTTTTTTCCTTGCTGCCCAATTTTCTTGAAATGATGGGCTGTGGAATGCTATTTTTTAGACTAGGTTTATATACAAAGTATTCGTCGGGATTTACACTACCCTGAACAATATTTTCACCTAGGCCCCAAATACTGGAAACAAGAACTACCTTGTTAAACCCCGTGTCCGGATCTAAGGTGAAATTTACTCCGGAGCAGGCAAGATCTGAGCGTACCATTAACTGAACACCAATGGACAGCGCTACCTTGGTCTGGTCAAAATGATTGTCTTCTCGGTATTTTATAGCCCTATCGGTAAACAAGGAAGCATAACACCTATGACAGGCAGCTACCAATTCATCAAATCCCTTAACATTGAGATAGGTTTCCTGTTGCCCGGCAAAACTGGCATTGGGAAGGTCTTCTGCCGTAGCACTACTACGGACTGCCAAGGAAATATGGGGTCCGTATTTTTTAACCAATGCATTATATCCTTTTTCAAGGGAAGATTTGATGGCTTGTGGAAATTCCGCATTGGCTATACTTGTTCGTATAGCGCTCCCAACTTCCCGTAAATTTGAAAATCCTTTTTTATCCAGTTTCGCAATTTCGGTGAATATGGATTCCTGTAATTGGCCCTCTTTCAAGAATAGCCAGTATGCGTCAGAAGTAGTGGCAAATCCGTCAGGAACTTGTACCCCCTTTAAAGTCAGTTTCTGGTACATTTCGCCCAGGGAGGCATTTTTGCCTCCCACTTCGGGAATATCGCTAATGTCTATTTCGTTAAAGTGTCTTATGTAGTTTTTCATCTCCAATATATTGTGAGGGTTGTTGAAATTGATTTTATAGAGATGTACAGCCAATAGGCAGTAGCTGGAAAATGTAGAAACCAAGCCCGTTGAATACCGATCTAGGTCTCTTTTCTTTTTCCTGTAATCTCTAATATTTTGATGCGATATACGGTTGGAATCCCGCGTGAGTATAATTTGCCGGAAAACTCACTAATAAATTCGGTCTCCCTGTTCTCCTTGGAGAGAATAAGTCCTTTTACTCCTTCAGTAAATTGATGCAACTTAAATTTGGCATCGGCACCTTTAAGTTCTTCGTACGTACCATGAGCCATGACCGATTGCCAATTGTTGGATGATTTTATTTCCTCCACTAATAAGGTAACCGCAGCATTTTTGCGCATGGCTTCTATCTTATGACCATCTGCAGAATAACTTATTAAGGAGTGGTCATCCTTATCATAGTAATAAGTAATAGGAAGTACATAAGGCTGTTGTTGGGATATATATCCCAAATGACCAGTATAATTATTCCTTAGTAATCGTATACTTTCGCTTGTGCTTAAATTTGTCATTTTATTTTTGATATAGTCCGTTAACTTGGCTGCAACATGCAACAATTGTAATTACTGCATTTAAAAGTCATTTCTGCCAAACCTCGATAGGGTCAAATCTAGTCCCTTCTTTTTTTGTAAAATATGATATCGGTCAGTCCATTACCTTTTAGAAAAACTACCCATATATTCTAATAGTTCCAATAGACTATAGGAGCAAGGTTTGCTGGGATTTGGACAGAAATAGACCAATCATGATTTTTCTCATATTCCAAATAGTTTAATTCCCTTTATTTTGTGCTACCGTATTTTATATTTTCTATGAGGAATTTTATATTGATTCAGTGTCTTTTTCTATTGTTATCCTGTGGAGACAAACCGGAAAGGACTTTTCCGACAAAAATCCATTTAACCGAATCTGTATATGCATCCGTAACCGTGCAGCCAGATAGTCTATATCAGGCCTATGCACCTGTAGCGGGTATTTTGGATCGTAATTTATTGGAAGAGGGAGACTTGGTAAGGGAAGGAACGCCTATTGTTCAGATAGTTAACAGTACCCCAAGACTCAATATGGAGAATGCCAGATTGACCCTGGAATTGGCAAAGGCAAATTATAATGGAAGTTCGGCGGTCTTAAGTTCATTGGAGGATGAGATTCGATCGGCAACCTTATCCTTTAAAAATGATTCCGTTAATTATTTAAGACAAAAGAGGCTTTGGGATCAAAATATTGGTTCAAAGGTGCAGTTCGAGAACCGAAAACTAGCTTATGAAATTTCGGGAAATAATTTAAAACAACTTAAAAATAAGTACGTCCAGACCAAGAACGAACTTTCAACCCAAGTTCAGCAAGCGATCAACAATTACAATACCTCCAAGCTTTCCACCGAAGACTTTACCGTTAGCAGCAAGATCAATGGAAAGGTTTATGCCCTTTACAAAAACCCCGGGGAGATAGTCAATTCCATGGAGCCTTTGGCAGCGGTGGGAAGTGCATCGGATTTTATTATTGAGTTGTTGATAGATGAGGTCGATATAGTAAAACTCCAGTTGGGCCAAAAAGCCCTCATTACGCTGGATGCCTATGGAGATATGGTGTTTGACGCCAAAGTAAGCAAAATATATCCCAAAAAGGACGAGCGTTCCCAAACGTTCAAGGCAGAGGCCATTTTTAATAATCCTCCAAAAGCACTTTATCCCGGTTTGGCAGGGGAGGGGAATATAATTATTTCTGAAAAGGAAAATGTCTTGACCATTCCCAAGGAATATTTGTTGGAGGGGAATAAGGTAAAGACCCCGGACGGACTTGTTGAAATTGTTCCAGGGCTACAAAACCTGGATCGTGTCGAAATTATAAAAGGCATCAATGAGACCACAGAAATTCTAAAACCTGAAGAATGATCAATTGGAAGGTCATATTGAATATCGCCAAAACCCATCTGCTCACCAAGATGAAATCTACGGTCACCGCCTCCCTAGGCGTTACCTTTGGTATCGGGGCCTATATAACCTTGGTCAGTTTTATGACGGGGCTCAATGAAATGCTGGACAGCCTAATTTTGAACCAAACACCCCATATCCATATTTACAATGAAATTGAACCCTCGGATGAACAGCCCATTGCCCTTTACCAAGAATTTGAGGATGCCTTTAATGTAGTGAATTCCGTTAAGCCAAAACAAAGTCAGAAGAAGATTCACAACGGTCTACCCATCCTGAATTATCTAAAAAAGGACGAAAAGGTGTATGGTGCCACCCCACAACTTAGGGCGCAGATCTTTTATCTGTCCGGTTCCATAGAACTGGGAGGAAATTTGGTAGGGGTCGATATTATGGAGGAGGCAAGACTCTCGAACATTGGTGATTATATAGTAGAGGGAACGGCCCAGGATCTGAAAAATAGTGATAACGGAATACTTTTGGGTGCCGGTCTTGCCCAAAAAATGTCGCTTAAAAAAGGGGATCGTGTACAGATAAGCACTATAAAGGGGGATGTTTTTCCCCTAAAAATTGTGGGAATCTACCAAAGTGGCATTGCAGAAATAGATAATATTCAAAGTTATGCCAATCTAAAGACGGTACAACGTATTTTGGGAGAGGCCCAGAACTACATTACCGATATCAATGTAAAGTTGTACGATATTAACGAGGCCACTACTATGGCAAAAAGCTTGGGAAAACAGTTTCAAGTAAAGGCGACCAGCATTAACGAGGCCAATGCCCAATTTGAGACGGGATCCAATATTCGTAACCTGATCACCTACGCTGTGTCCATTACATTATTGATAGTTGCAGGTTTTGGAATATACAATATCCTCAATATGCTCATTTATGAGAAAATGAAGGATATCGCAATTTTAAAAGCTATTGGATTCTCAGGCAATGACGTGCAGCTTATATTTATGTGTCAGGCTATGATTATTGGCGTATTGGGTGGGATTCTTGGGCTTATTGTTGGGTTTGTTCTTTCCAAACTAATAGATAATGTAGCCTTTGAAACCGAGGCGTTACCAACCATTACCACCTATCCCATTGATTATGATATTTGGTACTATGTCATCGGAATTTCCTTTGCCCTGATTTCGACCTTTGTTGCTGGTTGGTTGCCTTCCAATAAAGCAAAGCACATAGACCCTGTGCGTATTATTAGGGGAACTTAATCAAGAAAAATGGACTTCGTTTTAGAGACAAAAAATATCGACAAATACTTTGACAAGCCTGTGAAATTTCATGTGCTCAAAGATATCTCATTGGGAATAAGGAAGGGGGAATTTGCCTCTATCATGGGTAAATCTGGGTCAGGTAAGTCAACCCTGCTTTATATTTTGTCTACCATGGATACGGATTATACCGGGGAATTATTTTTAAACAATGAATTGATTACGGGCCAAAAACACGGTAAACTTTCACAAATACGCAATAAGAATATAGGTTTCGTGTTCCAGTTTCATTATTTGCTGTCCGAGTTTAGCGTATTGGAAAATGTGATGCTACCGGCAAAAAAATTGGGAGAGAAGTCCTTAGCGGAAATAGAACACGATGCCATGGAAAAATTAAGAATGTTGGACATCCTAAAGTTGGCCCATCAACGGGCCTCGAGAATATCAGGTGGGGAAAAACAACGGGTGGCCATTGCCAGGGCTTTGATAAACAATCCCGCGATTCTGATGGGCGACGAACCTACCGGGAATTTGGATAGCCATAATTCTGAAAACGTCTTCAGTATATTTAAACGATTAAAGGAGGAGGAAGACCTTTCTCTCTTGATAGTGACCCATGATGAGGACTTTGCCAAACGTACAGACAGAATTATACAGATGGAGGATGGCCGTATTTTGGATTAATTTTTATTTATCGCAAACTTACATGGGACAGCCATAGTTCTATTTAAAATCGTGGGGATGGGGATGCTTCCATGGGGAACGATATTCCCTTTGTAAAAGCGCTGTTGCCTCCACATCATTTACCACCATAATATTTTTAGGATCATAGACCAAAGGTCTTCCCGTGGCCATGGCCATATTGGCCAAGATACAGCTTGCGGTGGATATGTGGCCTTCCCGAATATCGGCAACAGGTAAATTGCCCTTTTCGATGGCAGCAAGAAAATCCAGCATATGTAATCTGGTGGCCGGAGCTGCGTTCAGTTCTATATCTTTTTCGGTAAGGTCCTCTGGATATTTTTCCTTTTCATAAACAACATCCAAATGTATCTTTTCTCCATCCCCGTGCGGAACAAAGTCGGCCCTCATGGTGCTTCCGGACAGTGTGCCTTTCTCCCCATAAAGTTTAAATGACCAAGGGTAATCCGGGTCTGCGGGGGTTCCCCAACTTCTATGCTGCCAAACGCAATTGAGTTCCTCATATTCAAAGATGGCGGTTTGGGTATCGGCAATATTGGATTTCCCGTCTTGTTGGACATAGATGCCGCCTGTAGAACTAATCCTTTTGGGCCAATCCAACTCCAGCATCCATCTAACGGTATCCAACATATGTACGCACATATCGCCCATAATGCCATTGCCGTACTCCATAAAGGTTCGCCACCAACGTCTGTGGGGGATTCCATCATAAGGACGCAGTGGTGCCGGTCCAGTCCACATTTCGTAGTCCAAAAAATCGGGAACCTTTTCTATGGGAGGGTTGCCATTGGCCCGCATATGATAGTAACAGCACATTTCCACATGGGAAATTTTCCCCAATAAGCCTGCGTCCACTATGTTTTTTTTGGCTTCTATAAGATGTGGGGTACTCTTACGCTGGGTTCCCACCTGAACTACCCTGTTGTATTTTCTAGCGGCCGCTACCATAGCTTCCCCTTCCATTACATCAACACTTATTGGTTTTTGTACATAAACATGGGCTCCGGACTTTAAGGCCTCTATGGCCTGCAGTGCATGCCAATGATCTGGGGTACCAATAAGTACAATATCCAAATCCCTTTCTGCGAGCATTTTCCTATAATCCTTATAAATTCTAGGGGTTTTACGCGATGGCTGCCTAAGACTGATGAGGTTTGCAGCTTCTGTTAGTAAACGTTCGTCCACATCACAGATAGATACAACATCTACTGTAGTGACTTGCATTAGCCTAAAAAGATCACTTTTTCCATACCAACCTGTACCTATCAACCCCACCCGTAGCGGTTTATCCCGGTAAATGAGTTCCATGCCATAGGATCCAAAAGAGGAAAGAGCCAAGGATGCGGCTGCCCCCTTCATAAAGTTTCTTCGGTTGATATTAAAAATCTTGGTATCCATGGTCGGGCTAATTATTTGATGGTTTATTGGTTTTCAAAAAATACAAAATAACTTCAATCCTTGACGAATATTCTCGGTTAAATTTTGAAATGTATATTTAATACACCCTTACCCTTTAACTTTTCTGTTGTCCTTTTATCTGCCTCATGATATCTTCCATCATTTCAACTTGAACTTGTTGTATATTCAATAATTCCTGTTGTTGATGCATAATAAGGTGGTCCAATTTTTCGTGCAGGACGCGAATCTCAAGTTCTGCTTTTAAATTAATCATATAATCTTGTTTGGCACGCTCCCTGTCCTTTTCCTCCTGTCTATTTTGGCTCATCATGATTACCGGGGCCTGTAATGCCGCCAAACAGGATAGAATTAAATTGAGAAGTATAAAAGGGTAGGGGTCAAATCCCCTATCCAGGAGGAAAACAATATTGATGATCATCCAAATAACAATAAAAATGCCAAACAAAATTATGAACCTCCAGCTTCCGCCAAAGCTTGCTACCTTGTCTGCCAATCGCTGGCCAAATGAATATTCCTTTGCAGTAATCAACCCTTCCCTCTGTGTGGTAATTATTTGTTCTTGCTCTATCGTTTTAAGTACGTCCTCTTCCAAAGTGGATAATTCACCAACCTCATGGATAAGATAGTCCGACAGGTATTTTTGCCGGTATAAATTAAGTTCTGAAACAGATATGGATTTTCTCGAATGTATTTCTGGATGCTCCTTGTGGATAAGGTCCATAATTGATTTTCGAATTGTTTTTACAGGAACCTGTTCGCTGATCGGATATTCTTTTAGGGATAGGGCGCTTACAAAGGTCTTCATGTCCATATTGTTTTATCTATTAAATGTAAGGTATTTTCTAGCCTATTTGAAGATAAAGTTGTGCTGTTACCCTTATCTTTAAATATGAATTCAATCTCCTAATTATTTTCGATGAAAAAAAAATTGAATCAGCTGGAAGCTACTGCCATATGTGGTAACGACATTAGTTCATCGTGTCTATATGTTTCCGCATTGGCCATAGTTTACTCCGGTCAGTATGCTTGGATTTCCCTTTTGGTAGTGGCATTTGTCCTGTTTCTTTTTAGGAAAATTTATGGAGAGGTAGTGGGGGCACTACCATTGAACGGAGGTGCCTATAATGCTTTGTTGAATACTACTAAGAAATCGACAGCATCCCTTGCTGCAGCATTGACCGTTTTGTCGTATATGGCAACAGCTGTGATATCGGCTAGTGAGGCTGTAAAATATGCCTATAGTATATGGCGCTTTATTCCTGTTTTGCCAGTGACCATATTCTTGATGTTTTGTTTTATGGCATTGGTTATCATTGGAATTGGTGAGTCTTCCAAGGTGGCAATAGTTATTTTTTTATTTCATCTATTTTCATTAACCTTATTATGTGCTTTCTGTATAGTCTTTTTTGCTCAAAATGGATTTGGGACCTTGTTGTCAAATTATAAGGTCCCATTGGAAGGTAGTGTCTTTAGCGCTTTGTTTTTAGGGTTTTCTGCGGCAATGTTGGGGATTAGTGGCTTTGAAAGTTCGGCCAATTATGTAGAGGAGCAGAAAGCAGGGGTTTTCCCAAAGACCTTGCGCAATATGTGGGTGGTGGTAACTGTTTTTAATCCCTTGATAGCATTTCTTGCCCTAGCCATTATCCCGCTAAATGTAATTGAATCCAATCAAGATGCCCTGCTTTCCCACATGGCCGATGTATCCGGAGGTAATTGGCTTTCCATTCTGGTGGGCATTGATGCGGCATTGGTTTTAAGTGGGGCCGTACTTACCTCTTTTGTTGGGGTAGGGGGACTTATGGAACGTATGGCCTTGGATAGGATCCTACCCAAATTTTTATTGAAGAAGAATAAGTCGGGAAGTTCATATTTGATCTATACGCTTTTCTTTATACTTTGTGTATCCATATTATTGGCGACCAAAGGAAATTTGGCAAAATTGGCAGGGGTTTATACCATAGCCTTTTTATCGGTTATGGTATTGTTTGGATTGGGAAACATGATGCTAAAAATAAATCGGGACAAATTACCACGCCCGGAAAGATCAAGTTGGGTGGGCCTTATAATTGCCATACTTGCGGTAATTACAGCCATGGCAGGAAACATTATTTTAAACCCTTCCTATTTGGGGATTTTTACGGAATACCTCATTCCCACCCTTCTTGTAGTGTTTTTTATGTTGTACCGCACCTATATTTTTAGGGGATTTCTAGATATTCTAAGTTTTGTCTTTCCAGATAAGGGCCATCTATTTAAGACCTTGAATGTGCAGACCAAAAAATTACTGGCGGCAATAAATAAACAACAGTTTGTTTTCTTTACCAACCATGATGATGTAGCTACCTTAAATAAGGTAATGCTTTACATTAAGAACAATGAACCAACTAGGATACTTAAAATAGTAGCGGTAGTAAATGAAGGGCATATTATGGCCCCCAAATTAAAGGAGGATATTGAGGTGTTGGATAGGGCTTATCCTGACATTCATATCCAATTTGTTGAAGAAGTAGGTGTGTTTGGTCCAGCAAAAATAAAGGAGCTTTCAAAACGATGGGGAATTCCTACCAATTTTATGTTCATTGGCTCCCCTGGGGATAAATTCCCCTATAAAATTCAGGAATTGGGCGATGTAAGACTCATTATCTAATGATTGTTGCTTTTAAAGTTATGATAATTATCACCTTTGTCCTTGCTTGTTTTTGTAAATTTATAACAGGTTTACGGGATTTAATTAGATTTTGGTTTTGAAGATGCGTAGGCCAATTAATTATTTATGGATAAATAGAAATTAAATATGAGTATTCTATCAGAAAATGTAATTCCCGGCAATCATGGAAAAGTTTTTGGAACCAATGCCAAGGAGGCCAATGACCTCAGGAGAATTAGGGAGAACCTATTAAAGATTGAAGGCGTAAAAAATGTAGTTTTTAATGATGACTTTCCAATTGAGTTTACAGTACATACTACTCAAATGGTTGAAATAAAAGAGGTGGAGAAGATGGTTAAATCCCTAGGATTTCATGCCATACCAAAGGGACTGTTTTCTTTATAAGGTAATAACCAAATTCAATTTTTAATTTTTTTTAAGGTTTGGTTCCTGTTCCGTTGATATTTCCCGTTCAATTTTGTCGAGCCCATAATCTATGTACAATTTAATAATGGCCGCAACAGACCAAGCTTGATGAATACAACCTTTTCCCTCTTTGGGGTTGCTACCATTAAAAATCTCGGAAATACAATGGATGCCATTGTCCTTGTAGAAATGTTGACGTAAGGGTTCCAATTCCAACATTACTTTTTTCCTATTACTTAAAGAGGTTCCGTAGATTTTGAAAAAGGCCTTAAAGTATTCATGTAATAGAAACGGCCATACGGTTCCTTGGTGATAAGCATGGTCCCGTGACCACTGGTTACCTTTATAATTCGGCTTGTATTCAGGATTATCCGGGTCCAGGGTGCGAAGACCAAAGGGGGTGTAAAGTTTATTTTCCACAGTCTCAAGAATGGATCTTTGTTGGTCGTTATCCAGAACTCCGAAAGGTAAGCTTAGGCAATATATTTGATTGGGACGCAAGGTATCGTCCTGTGAGGTCCCTGGGATGATCACGTCATATAAGGATCCATGAGGATTGGTGAAGAATTTGGTGAAATTCAATTCAAATTTGGTTATTAATTCCAAATATCTGGCTTCAACATCGGCATTGAGAATCTGGCAGAAATTTTCATAAATTTTAAGGGCATTGTACCAAAGCGCATTGACCTCCACAGGACAGCCAATTCTAGGGGTAATGACCTTACCGCCTACTATGGCATCCATCCATGTCAACTGTACCTTGCATTCCCCGCCGTAAATAAATCCTTCCTTCGTAATGTGAATGTTGTAACGGGCCCCGGCAATATGCTGGTCCAAAATATTCTTTAATATTTTTATATGATCCTTTAGGAATGCAATATCTTCAAATTTTTTGTGGTATTCATAACTGGCCACAAATAGCCACAGTGTAGCATCCATGGTATTGTAATGAACGGGGTCTTTGGCATTATCGGGAAATCGGTCCGGGATCATTCCCTGATCCACACTCTTGAAAAAAGTATTCAAAATAGATTTGGATAGCTCTTTTTTACCAGTAGCAATGGTTAATCCGCGCATAGCGATCATGGTGTCCCTTCCCCAATCCGTAAACCAGTGATAGCCAGCAATTACGGACATACTTTTGGTGGAATTTCTATGGACTATAAATTGTTCTCCGGATAACATGAGGTCTTTAAAAAAACCAGGTGCGAACTTTTTGTTGCTCCTCCTTCGTTTTTGGCCGTCCAGTGATAGAATTTTTTTTATTCCTTCCCTAACTATGTCCTCTTCTATGGTGAAGTACAATATAAGTTCTTCTCCAGGCTGTAGTTCATGTTCGAGGTATCCAATTCTATAGTAGTCGCAGACCGACCCTAAGCCTCGAGCTTTTCCCTTGGAGAGGATGATATTTTTAAACCAACTACGTGCCTCATAATAATGTCCTGCCGTCCACCCGGTAAAAACCGGATTACTTCCGTATTCCGGGTATGATTTTAAGTGGTCCTTATTGAGCTCTGTAAAGAAATTATACCGCGAAGCTTCGTGAAAGGTAGTGTGATAGTCGTTGTATGCGTAAAGTGGGTGTAACTCCAATACAAATGGATTCTTTCCACTGTTGGTGTAGGTGAGTACAGTGGTGTTGGATCCCGATATCATTTGTATATTTTTGCGCAGTTCCCAATTAGGATCGGCAAACAGCCAAGTAGGATTCGGGTCAACAGTAAAATTCTTTAAATATTGACCTCCATCGGGAAAAACCACTTTGGGATATTGATTGGTGGAAATATGGTAATGTTGGCCATCAATTAGTACGCGTTCTTCAATTTTTGCCACCACTACTGTGCGGTCGGTAGGCGGTTCAAGGGCGGCGACCAATAGACCGTGGTACTGTCTTGTATTGGCACCGTTGACAGCGCCTGAGGCATAACCGCCCAGTCCGTTGGTAACCAACCATTCCTTAGTGAACAAATTCTCCAAATTACAATTATATTTCTTCCATTAAATTCACTACCAAAGCGGTCCATCCCGTTTGATGCGAGGCTCCTACACCTCTGCCACTGTCCCCATGAAAATACTCATAAAATAAGATAAGGTCCTTAAAGTGGGGGTCCCGGTATTTTTCTTGATGCAATTGGTGAATGGGTCTATTGCCATCCGCATCCTTTTCAAAAAGCAGTATCAGCCTTTTGCCAATTTCATCACCAATATCCTTTAGATTCATCATGTTTCCATTACCCGTGGGATAAGGAAATGCCAACTTATTTCCAAAATAGCTATGATACTCCCTTAGGGAATTAATAAACAAATAGTTCATGGGCATCCAAATAGGCCCTCTCCAGTTGGAATTTCCACCAAAAAGTCCAGAGGTGGACTCCGCAGGTTCATAATTGATCCCATAGGCTTTTCCATCTATGTTGATGGTGTAGGGTTTTTCATGTATTTTGGATAAGGATCTGATACCGAATGGGGAAAGAAACTCCTTTTCGTTTAAAATACTTCCTATCAGCTTTTGCAAACGGTCCTTGGGTACTAGTGATAGAAGTACATCCTTATTTTCAGAGTATTCTTCCATTACCTGATATTTTGCGTTCTCTATCCGGTGTCTACGGAACCATTCCATACTTTTTCTGAATCGGGGTAGCTTGTCCAAATATTCTTTCTTGATATTCAATACTGCCGTTAGGGATAACAAACCCGAAATGGAACGTACTTTAATGGGAACGGATTCTCCATGGGGCAATATCAACTTATCATAGAAAAAACCTTCCATTTCATCCCATGAGCCGTTATAATCCTGACTTATTGTGTTTAGCGCTTCTGCAATAAAGACAAAATGGCCAAAATATTTCATGGTCATATCCTCAAAAGATTGGTCTTCCAAGGCAATTTCCAAAGCCATTTCCAACATATTAAGACAATACAGGGCCATCCATGAAGTTCCATCCACTTGTTCCAGGACTCCACCTCCGGGAATATCACGGCTACGATCAAAGACCCCAATATTGTCCAGCCCCAGGAATCCCCCTTCAAAAACGTTGTTTTCAAGACTATCCTCCCGGTTCACCCACCAGGTAAAATTTAGGGCCAGTTTGTTGAACATTCGCTTTAAAAAAATAAGGTCCCCTTTACCGGTCTTCTTTTTCCCCATTTGATAAATCTGAAGGGACGCCCAAGCTTGTACGGGTGGATTTACATCACTGAAATTCCATTCATATGCAGGTATCTGGCCGTTCGGTGCCATATACCATTCCTTGGTAAACAACAACAATT
>Ga0209344_10000739_pt1 | contig 51076 bp, 39 predicted proteins | sample Cruoilmetagenom6_FD_187293 | JGI IMG/M metagenome (GOLD analysis project Ga0209344, IMG submission 187293) | Oil polluted marine microbial communities from Coal Oil Point, Santa Barbara, California, USA - Santa Barbara Oil Seep Sample 6 (SPAdes)... | ecosystem: Environmental > Aquatic > Marine... | reverse complement strand
ATTTGCCCGCAGTAGCGGTGCCGGCGGTCAGAATGTTAATAAAGTAGAAACAAAAGCCATACTTACCCACCACCCTTCGGGAATTGTGATCCATAACAGTGAAACCCGCAGCCAGCTGGACAATCGCGAAAAGGCGATGCAGATGCTGAAATCTCAATTGTATGAAATAGAACTTCGGAAACAAATGGCCCAGCGAGCCGAGATTGAGGACAGCAAGCTTGCCATAGAATGGGGCTCGCAAATTCGCAACTATGTACTGCATCCTTATAAATTGGTGAAAGACGTGCGCACAGGCCATGAAACCGGAAATACAGATGCAATGCTGGACGGTGAGATTGACGAGTTTTTAAAGGCGTATTTGATGATGACTGGGCAGAAGGAGAAGAAGGATGAGCTTTAAAAAACAAAGGGAACAAGATTTGAACAAATCTTCGTTCCCTTTGCAAATCATATTCCTTCTGCTGGTATTATCCGTTTCGAAGTTTTGCGGGTATATTCTCAGCTGTTTTTAAAACTTAAGCACCCCGATATGATAGTCTTGTAAAGTTACAAAAATTATTTACACAAAATGTTCATTTTCAATATTTTAACTTTTACGCCTTCCCAGAAAATCGGTTGCCCAAAAAGCCAAAAGCAAAAGTAGAAAAATTCCAGAAATATATTTTGCAGGTTCAAGCCCGCCATCACCAATCCCGATAAAACCCACAACTGCGAAGACTATTGTTAGTATAATGTATATAGCTTTCCAATGAAGCATAAGGTGGTTGGCTTGAAAGTTGTTTAGTCAAAGTGAATAAAGTTAAAACATTTTTATTCAAATTTTAACAATGAAATCACCTTTTTTAAAACCAAAAGCTATTTGTCTATAATTTTAAAATAATATTTAGCCAAATAATATTTACCATCCTCACTAAAACCTTCTATTGATATTTCATAAGTACCCGACACGTCCGACGTATAAAAAGTTGTTGAATAACTTCCGCCGGAAAATTGAACATTTGGTTCCCAGAAAAGTTGAATGCGATAATCTGGAATTCTAGCCTGTACTTCCTTATTACTATAATCTGGTCTATAATATTTTTTTTGTTTAATAAGGGGCGGAAGCTCCATTTCATTCAAATAATCGTGAGATAGATTTGGAACAAAATTTCCGTTTTTGGTTTCTACAGCTATAATTCCACTAAAAATTTTAGATCCATATCGATACGGTTCGTTGACCACACGTATACTTTCAATATCGCGGGCATTGTAATTTATGAGTTCTTCATTGTTCTGGATTAAAATTCCATCCACAAGCACCAATGGGTCAATGTCATTAAACTTTGCTATTCTATTAGGATCATACTCGTTGTTTACAATAAATTTAGCATTATCTCCAGTTCCTCTAATTGCTGCCAGAGTAATTACCTCTATAAAAGTTTCTCTTACGGTAGGAAACCTTGTATAATCATCAAGTAAAAAAACGGTTCCTAAATTATCATAAAATATAGAGTTGAATTTATTTTTTAAAATACTGTCCTTCTTTACATCAAAATAGGCATTCTCAACTTGCAATTGTACGCTACGTTCTTCTAGCCAATCTTTTAATTGTTTGTCTAATTTTAAAAAATAGGGCTCGTCTTGGTTTAAATGAAAATTTTTTTCATCCATAACAATTTTAAAATCTCGCCTTGTAGCTTCATCTCCATATAATTGCACGATACTTTTTTCTGAACCATAACCTTCTGCCACCGAAAAGAAAAAACGCCCCTCGCTATTGGTTTTAGCAATTTTATAAACAAAATCCTTTCCTGGTATGGTGAGCGCTACTTCCCTATTTGCCAAAGGAACATCACCAAGCTTGGAGAGAACAACACCTGAAATTAGTTCGCCCCGCAGTTCTGGCAAATAAAAGTTTTCTGATGGAATAGCTGTTTTGGCTTTTATAACTTCACCGGAAACTTCAACCGGGTTTACCTTTCTTACCGACAATCTGTAACTTCCATTTGCAATGCTGGAGTTGCTTTTCAGTTTTAAGTCCACTTTTTCTCGAAAACCAAATGTTTCTTTATTCAAAATAGTTTCAAATACTTCGGAACTGCCATCACTTCCAGAATTTTCAACAGGGTTTTCAGTCAATGCACTTATAAAAATTGTATCCTGTGTTGTATTGACGAGTTCATTTTTTTTGAAAGTATTTATAATATAAATGGACTTCTCTGCAAAAGCATCTTGAATGTTATTCCTTGAAAAGTTAGTATATCCAATCAAATTATAAACACCCGTTTGCAAATTAGATGGCAGAAAAAAATCTCCATTTGCAACCCCGTTTTCAACCTTTATTTTATGATTAAAGACTAGCGAATCTTTTTGATTCCTCAGCGATACATAAACCACTTTACTTAATAGGCTTTTTCTGTTTGAAATATTGAGTATGTAAACTTTATACTGAAGCAATTCTCCAGCAAGCAACACTTCTGAATTAATGGATAGTGCTACAGTTTCCTTGGGAAAAATACTTACATCAACGGTAACATTATTTTTAGGAATTTGGGCTGTCGCAAAAAATCCTAAAAAAGCGAAAATTATAAAAACTAATTTTTTAACCATAATCAATCTTCCCAAAAACTGGGTTTTACATTTGATGAAAAAGAAGTGCACACGGTGCATTCTGGCTTAGCGATAGTGTATAAAAAATTTTGGGCAAAACTTACTACCTGATAATCATAGTAGGTTAAGTAATTATAGATTATTTCGCGCTCGTCCGGATCGTTATCCAGTGACGTATTGTCGCGGTAATCTAGCAATAGTAAATCACAATCCACAAAATAGGGTGGTTTTTCCAAGCTAAAGTCCTCGTAATTAAAATAAATTCTTTTTGATGTCATTGATGACGCCTCAAAGAAACCCAAAACTTTTTCTTCAGGATTTGCTTCAGAAACCATATTTCCGGCAACGTAACCGGGCTGACCTTGCGATAAAAGGCTTTCAATACTACCAAGCTCATCTATTATTTTATAAAATGTATAGGCCTCTACACTTTGCGCATATTGTTTTACCAGAATACTGTATCGGGTTTGCAGCTTAGCATCAAATTTTGACAAATAACGCACTGGAAAGCGAAAAATCCTATTTTCATTTAACTCTGTTGTAGTAATTTGGCTAATTCCAGATGAAAATTCAGTAGAATAACATATTTCTTCAGGCTCCCGAGGAGTTAAAACTACTTCATAACTTCCAGTGGAAGGATTATAATTAATAATTTCTGAAATATATGGAGAAGGATTGGGAGCGATAATTTTATAGGTCTCTTCGTACTCATATCTATAATATTTTGCTTGCCCTGTTAAATCTTCTGTATCCACCAAAACTTGAACGCCATCCTTGTTATCAGTGGCATCTACAATTCGTTCCGCATACAGCTCACCTATTTCCACTGAGGGTGGCAATGTAACTGCAGTTGACGAATAACGCTTCCCATCTGAAGTGACAATCTTTAAAATATAAGATGTATTGGGGGCCGCGCTAAACGGCTGTTCAGATAAATAATTATCGGACTCACTATCCCAATAAAAACTATAATTATCGCCATTGCTTGCTGATACAGTAACTGTGGCGTTGTTCACAATTAAAATTTCCGGATCTTCGAGCCTTGAAGTTTTACTTAGTTTTACAACTTGTGGTTTTACTTCATTGGTAATGGTGCTTTCCACTACCAAAACACTTTCAAAATCTACAGTTTCAATTTCATAAGGCTCCGTGCAACTTATTTGCAAAAGCATTAATGAAATGAATGTAGTACATAAGAATCGTAACCTCATAATTCCTAAAACTTAAAGTTATACGTTATAGTTGGCACCGGCACTGAAAAAATTGCTGTTTTATAAGCCTTAATCTGCCCTTCCTCATTTACAAAAAATACCGAATATGGATTATTTCTTCCTAAAACATTATATACCGAAATGTTTATAAAACTATGCGCAAGTTTATTCAATTTATGGTTGCCCTCTATGTTCACGCCCAGATCCAGCCTGTAATAATCCGGAATCCGGAACTGGTTGCGGTCGCTGTAAAGCACCTGCTCCTCCCCTGCAAAAACATACCGCCCAATAGGATAGGTAATCGGTCTTCCCGTTTGATAGGTGAAATTTCCAGAAAAACTAAAGCGCTTGGTCAACTTATAATTAGCAACTACCGAAAAGTCGTGAGGCTTGTCATAATTTGCCGGAAAAAACTCGCCATTGTTAACCCGCTCCTGCATAAGCTGACTGTCCAGTTTAACCTCTGACCGGGAATAACTGTACCCCACATATCCATTGAATCTCCCCGAGTTCTTTTTTACCAAAAACTCTACACCGTAAGCCCTTCCCTCGCCTTGTAAAAGGTCTGTTTCGAGGTCATCGTTCAAAATTAATTGGGCGCCTATTTTATAATCCAGCAAATCCTCCATCGTTTTGTAATATCCTTCCAAGCTGAATTCTACATCCTTGCCGGGAAGATTTTTAAAAAACCCGAGACTGTACTGGTTGGCGCGTTGCGGGGCAATGTTCAAATCCGATAGTTTCCAAATATCCGTAGGCGATTGGGTTGTATTTGTAGAAAGAAGATGCAAATATTGGATAGTTCTGTTAAAGCCTCCCTTTACCGAAAAATCATTGCCCAATAAATAGCGCGCGGCAATGCGATATTCCGGGCCGCTGTATGTTTTAATCGATTCGTTTTTACCGAACTCCCGTACTTCAATCACCGAACTTTCACTTTTGGGAACACCTTCCTCATAAACATTTTGGATGGAAGGACCCAGCGCCATATAAAACGAATAGCGCAATCCCAAATCCAGCAAAAACTTGTCACTAACTTCAAACAAGTCTGAAAGATACAGGGCCGATTCCAATCCTTTTTCACGGTCGATGGACTTGGGGTCTACATCAGAGTTGGGGCCAATAGGTACAATATTTCCCGGGTCTATGGAATACAGTTTACTGCTCAACCCATAGCTAAGTTTATGCTTGGGGCTTAATTTGTAATTGAGATTCAACTTTGCCTGATATTCGTTCAACTCATACCCAAAATCGAAATCCTCGTTGGCGTCTGCCTCATAGTTCACTCCATATTTGTATTGGCTGTTTACCAAAATGAGTTCTGCCCTACTCCTTTCACTGAACGTATGACCGTATTTTAAGGAAATCAAGCGGTTGCTGTAATCAAAAATAGAATCTGAAGTTATGCTGAAACGATCTTTGCTATAATAAAAAGTACCTTGTAGGGAATTGTTGTTATCAATATTGTGCTTGTACTTCACAATGCCATCATAAAAGGAAGCCTCGCTGTTTTTCAGTTCCTCTTCGTCAAGACTTCTTAAAATCCAATCGGAATAGGTAGCTCTAAAACCGGCTATTACTGAAGCTTTTTCCTTCACAATGGGCACTTCAACGGCAAGATTGGCGGTAATTGGCCCTACGGAACCCTCACCTTTAAATTTTTCCATATCGCCCGATTTGGTTTCAATATCAAAAACCGAGGAGAGCCTTCCCCCGTATTCAGCGGGAATGCTCGCTTTGTAAATTTCGAGGCTTCCGGTGGTAAAGGGATTTACCGCAGAAAAGAAACCCAAAAAGTGCGATGGATTATACAACACGGCATCATCCAGTAAAATTAGGTTTTGGTCTGCCCTGCCGCCGCGCACGTTAAAGCCGCTGGAACCTTCACCAGTGGTTTTTATTCCGGGCATGGTTGTGGCGACTTTTAAAATATCGCGCTCGCCCAAAACAAGGGGAATGGTTTTTATGGATTCAATATCAATATTGGTAACGCCCACCACGGCATCGCGCACGTTGGCGTCTTTGTTTGATTTTACCACAACTTCTTCAAGCGATTCGGTGTTTTCGCGCAAGTCGATATTTAGCGAGCCATCGCCGTACATAATTACATCCTGCCGAATTTTTTCAAATCCCAAAAGATTAGTCTCCAACTTATTCAGACCATACGGAAGCCGAATACTGTAGCGACCTTCTGCATCGGTTACGGCATATTTTGTCCTGTCAATCGTAGAAATGGAAAGATTTTGAAGCGGTTCCCCGGACTTTGAATTTCTAAAAACCCCCGAGAGCGTATATGTTTTGTTAGCGGCGTTGGGGCGTTGTTTGCCAATGGTAACCAATTTTCTGGTCAGTACGCCGCCCTGTGAAATATATTCCTCTTGAAAAATGGGCGCGTTATTATTTTCAACTGCGTTTTTATCGGGTTTTGCTTCGTTAAAATAATCCGGGGGCAGTTCGGTATAAACGTAAGTATTGTTCAGCAAGATGACTTTGCCATCCTTCAAAATGTAGTTGATATTTGTATTGCTGAAAAGCTCGTCCAGCACCTCACGAAGGGACTCATTCTGAAAATCCTTAGTCACAAAATGACCCTTCAGCCACGCTTCATCAAAATAGAAGATTTTTTCTGAAAGCGATTCAACCTTCAAAATTGCTTCCTTTAGCGGCGTATTCTTAAAACTTGCGGTTATGTTTTGGTTGTTTTGCCCAAAAAGCCCAGGTGATGACATTAAAACTATGGCGAGGACAAGAATTATATTTTTCATGCAGAACTTTGGCTTCAGGTTACTGTTGGTTTGAGTTGGAATCCCGTCCATCGAGATAGGTAACAAGCTTGGTCATAAATAAGTCTGGGTTCGATTTTCGTATGGTTTTATAACTTTTGTAAAACTCACGAATTTCCCCAGCTTTCTCCGGAAGCAGTTGCCGAATGTCCCGTGGGGAGCCAACGAGGGAATACTTCCCATTATATTTCAACACATAATAATTGGCTTCAGAAAATCTGTATTGAATTCCGTTCCTCAGGGCTCTATCCTTCATTTTTTTTGTGTGCTTGATGTACAGTTCCAAATCATAGCCAAGATAGGCGGCTTCATAAAAACCATTTCCGCCAAAACCCAAATCCACATTGGGAAGTCTCACAAATTTGTGGTTGTGGATTGAAAATGAATCTACAAACCCAGGAATTAATTTCACATTAAAAATGCTCAGATTGTCATCAGACCGCGTGAGCAGATTATCGCGCAACAGATCGTATTTCAGCAGGATATTTACGTAATACTGGCCATTGTAAGTAACCGAACCTTTTGTGTAATCATAATCTTGGTAATATCTAAACGTGCCGTCCGTATTCAAAAACAGATCTGTGAACTCCGTCCCGTTATACAGGCCCGTGTTGTCCAGTCCCACGATTTTATCATAGGTTTCATAAATTTTATCCGGTAAATTTGCTTGTGAAAATGTCGCCAGAGGAAACAACGAACAAAATAGAAAAGGTTGGAAGGTTTTTAGTATTTTCATTTCAGAATTTTACGATTTTAAAAGTACATAAAAATGAGTACCAATCTAAAAATCGTTCCGTTAAATAACGGTCAAGCCGCAATTTTTTATTCATAAGAATATATCTTCGTGCAAAACCGAGATTAAATATTTTACTATTATTAACACCTTATATGAAGGCTGCATCGCTCAAAGAAATAAAAACCGAACTAAACCACCGCTCCACCCAGGAATTGCTGGAGCTTTGCCTTCGCCTTGCAAAATTCAAAAAGGAAAATAAGGAGCTACTCACCTATCTTTTGTTTGAATCTGAAGATGAGGAAACGTTCATCCAAAGCATAAAAGCCAAGGTTGATACAGATTTTGAAACTATAAATACCAAAACATTTTTCTACATAAAAAAGAGCGTCCGGAAAATTTTGAGGGAGCTTAAAAAATTCATTCGCTATTCGCAAAACAAAGAGACCGAAGTGGAACTTTTGCTCTATTTTTGTGAAAAGTTGAAAAACTTCAAACCATCCATAAAACGAAATACTACCCTTACCAATTTATACAACCGGCAGATAGATTATATTTCAAAAAAAGTAGAAACCCTGCACGAAGATTTGCAATATGACTATAAATTGGAACTGGAAGAATTATCAAAAAAGTAAAATTTTATTATAAAATATGACGACCCTCTACCACAATCCCCGCTGCAGCAAATCGCGCCAAGCTCTTCAACTTTTGGAAGAAGAAGGCGAAACCATTGAAATTGTAAAATATCTTGAAAACCCGCCCACGCACCAAGAGTTGAAGCAAGTTATAGAACTTTTGGGCATAGACCCAATCAAACTTGTAAGGACGCAGGAACCTGATTGGAGGGAAAATTACAAAGGGAAGAATCTCACCAATGAAGATGTTATAGATGCCATGATTCAACATCCGAAATTGATTGAACGGCCCATAGCCATAAAGGGCACGCACGCCGTTGTGGGCAGACCTCCCGAGAGAGTGCTGGATATTTTATAGTTTGAGCATCTTTATTTAACAAGAATTTAGCAGTTTCCAATTAAACCACGGCTATTTTCGTGGGTCAAAATTGCTAAAAATTACATGAAAATCAACCTCTTAATACTATTCGCTTTTGCCACCTCACTCTTGATGGCACAAAACCCTGAAAAAAAAGAAGTTAACATTAAAGGCCTTATTCTTGAAGAAGGCACTGACTATCCTTTAGAATATTCCACTGTTTCCTTTATAAACAAACAGGGAAAAACCGTTACTGGAGGAATAACAGATACCGAGGGAAAATACAGCATTGATGTACCAGCAGGTGTTTATACCGTGAAATATGAGTTTATTTCCTATAAACCAAAAGAAGTTCCAAACCAAAACCTAAATAAAAACACTACCCTTCCTACAGTAAAACTGGCTTTGGATGTTGCTAGTTTAGATGAAGTTGTGGTACGTGCTGAGACTACTGAAGTTCAAGTAAGGCTCGATAAAAAAATATATAATATAGGTAAGGACCTTACCGCAGGTGGCGCTACCGTTAGTGATGCATTGAACAATGTTCCATCGGTTACGGTAGATGTAGATGGCGCCATTGCGCTCCGCGGAAATGATAACGTACGCATTCTTATAAACGGCAAGCCATCTGCAATAGCGGGGTTCGGCTCTACCGATGCTTTGCGACAGCTGCCCGCAGAGGCCATTGAGCGTGTAGAGGTTATTACTTCACCTTCTGCCCGTTATGATGCCGAGGGAACTGCCGGAATTTTAAACATCATCCTCAAAAAAGAAAAAACACTTGGTTTAAACGGCTCGCTTAGCACAAGTTTGGGAGTACCTTTAAATAGTAACGCCACCGGTAATATTAACCTAAGAACCGACAAGTTTAATATTTTCAACACCACGGGCGTGTATTACAGAAACAGTCCCGGAAACGCCTTTTTTGACAATAGATATTTCTCGCGTACGGTGCTGGATGACGATGGAAATCCCGTGACGACAGATCCTCAATTCGATCAAGTAATAGAGCGCAGAAAATATGAGCGTATGGGAAAAGGATTCAATACCAACTTGGGTATTGAATATTTTTTAACTGATCGCTCTTCCGTTACGGCGAGTGCATTTTACCGCAAAGGAGATGGTAATGATGAAACTACCAACAATACCTTCAACTACAATGACAATACTGTTGAACAACAGATTACGAGAATTGAAAACGAAGGTGAAGATGACGAAACCTATCAATTATCATTGAATTATGTAAATGAATTTAACGATAACGGCCACAAGCTTACAGCCGATTTTCAATATGAGAACGATACGGAAACTGAAACATCCTTTATCACGGAAAGACTTATTTTCCCAACCATTGATCCACTCCCGGCAGAAGATATTATTCAAAAAGAAGACCAGAAAGAATATTTAGCGCAAGTAGATTATGTACTTCCTATAGGTGAAAATGCACAGTTCGAAGCAGGCTATCGCGGTAATTTTGAAGAATCTATTACGGATTACACTTTATTTGAAGAAGATGGTACTACAGGGAATTTTATAAGAAATGATAGCATCTCCAATATTTTCACCTATAACGAAAACGTGCACGCCTTTTATTCGCAATATGGAAATAAATTAGGAAAGTTTTCTTTCCTATTAGGGCTTCGATTGGAAAACACACAATTAAAGGGTAAAGTGGACGCTGAAAATATTACCGGCAACACTGCTTTTGACTTAAATTTTGATAAAAACTATACAGGTCTTTTTCCAACGGTAAACCTTACCTATGAGTTGAAGGAAAACGAAAACATCACACTTGGTTACAACAGACGTATAAATAGACCGCGCAACTGGTTCATTAACCCGTTCCCGTCACGTTCCAGTGAAGCAAATGTATTCCAGGGAAATCCTGATTTGGATCCGGCATACGCAAGCGCTTTTGATTTAGGGTATTTAAAACGCTGGAAGAAACTTACATTAACATCCTCTATTTATTACCAGTACGAAACCGATGCATTTGAAAGAGTGCAAGAGGAAACCGGAGAGGTAACCAGTAACGGAATTCCGGTAATCCGTACTATTCCTATAAACCTTTCCACCAACGAACGTTATGGCTTTGAATTTGGACTGCTTTATAATCCTACAAAATGGCTTAACCTGAACGGAAGTTTTAACTATTTTCTGTTCAAGACTGAAGGGTTTTATAATAATGTAGATTACGGAGCCGAAAACACAAGTTATTTTGGGCGTTTCAGCAGCAAAGTGAAACTTCCGGCAAAGATTGAATGGCAGACCAATGCTTTTTACAGAGGGCCATTCAATAACTCCCAAACAGAATCTGAAGGTATTCTCTCCGTCGATATGGCAATGAGCAAAGACATTATTAATGATAACGCTACATTAGCCTTGAACGTAAGAGACCTTTTCAATTCACGTAAAAGAAACAGTATTACTACAACCGACACATTTACCAGTGAAAGTGAATTTCAGTGGAGACAACGCCAGGTAACACTTACGTTTACCTATAGATTTAATCAGAAAAAGCAACGCCAGCGTCCTGAAAGAAATGGTAATGGTGAAGATGATGGTGGTTTTGAAGGTTAAACACGATTGATTGCCAATTAAAAAAAGGGAACCAAATTGGTTCCCTTTTTTAATATAAAATTTATAAGTATTTACTTCATTTCGTTCCTACGTTTTGCCTCACGCTTCAATTTCCAGTTTTCATAAAGTGCGCCTCCAATCCAATAGGGAAGAATACTCACTAAGAATATCATTAACCAAAAACCCATAGTAAGAATGGTTAAAAAAGCAAGAAAACCTAAATATTGTTCAAATGTAAACATGATGTGGCGTTTTAAATGATGCCCCAAAGATAATAGGTTTTTTTGAAAAACGGCAACAAAACTTTTCGATTTATTCACAACAAATAAACAGCCGTGCGGGTTGAACAACTTTTGCCTTTTCGTTACCTTTGCCTTTGAACTCTAAAACTTTGTACGAAGAGTTCATTTATAAACTTTCAAAACACATTCACAATGCAATATAGAATAGAAAAAGACACTATGGGCGAGGTAAAAGTACCCGCCGACAAACTTTGGGGCGCGCAAACCGAGCGTTCTTTTGAAAATTTTAAAATCGGCCCGCGTGCTTCCATGCCCATGGAAATTATTTACGGGTTTGCCTATTTAAAGAAAGCAGCCGCCTATACCAATTGCGACCTCGGCGTACTCTCCGAAGAAAAAAGAGATTTGATTGCCAAGGTTTGCGATGAAATTTTAGAAGGAAAGCACGACGACCAATTTCCGTTGGTAATCTGGCAAACCGGAAGCGGCACCCAAAGCAATATGAACGTTAATGAAGTGATTGCGAACCGTGCCCACCAACTTGCGGGAAAAACCATAGGCGAAGGCGAAAAAATCCTCCAACCCAATGACGATGTGAACAAATCGCAATCATCAAACGATACTTTCCCAACGGGTATGCACATTGCGGCGTACAAAAAATTGATTGAAAATACCATTCCCGGTGTGGAGCAGCTTCAGAAAACCCTTTCCAAAAAAGCATCGGAATTCAAGGATGTGGTAAAAATAGGCCGCACCCATTTTATGGACGCCACTCCCCTCACCCTCGGGCAGGAATTTAGCGGGTATGCAGCACAGCTAGAGCACGGAATTAAAGCCTTAAAAAACACCCTGCCACATTTGGCCGAACTAGCTTTGGGCGGAACTGCAGTTGGAACAGGATTGAACACTCCAAAAGGTTACGATGTGAAAGTTTCCGAATACATTGCAAAATTTACAGGCTTGCCATTCAAAACTGCACAAAACAAATTTGAGGCATTGGCATCGCACGACGCTTTTGTGGAAAGCCACGGCGCTTTAAAGCAATTGGCGGTGTCATTGAATAAAATAGCGAATGATGTGCGGATGCTCGCCAGTGGCCCGAGAAGTGGAATTGGCGAAATAAACATTCCGGCAAACGAACCCGGCTCCTCCATTATGCCCGGAAAAGTAAACCCAACGCAATGCGAAGCGCTTACTATGGTTTGCGCACAGGTAATCGGAAACGATATGGCTATTGCCGTAGGTGGAATGCAGGGACAATTTGAGCTAAACGTTTTTAAACCAGTGATGGCTGCCAATTTCCTACAGTCAGCCCAATTACTTGGCGATGCCTGTGTTTCATTTGATATTCACTGCGCACAGGGTATTGAGCCCAATTACGAAGTAATCAAAAAACAGTTGAACAATAGCTTGATGCTTGTAACCGCCTTGAATCCAAAAATCGGCTACTATAAAGCTGCGGAAATTGCAAACACGGCACATAAAAACGGAACCACATTAAAAGAAGAAGCTGTAAATCTCGGTTATTTAACTGCCGAAGAGTTTGATGAATGGGTTAAACCGGAAGATATGGTTTAATTGATTGACGATTGTAGATTTCATAAACCACGAATTCACTAATAATTATTTAAAAATATTCGTGAATTCGTGGTCATTTTTTATTCAATAGCTTTCTTTTTAGACTTGCTTTTCTTCCCATAAAACTTTTTATATCTAAAATACGCCACGGCACTCAAAATAACTGCAAACAGCGTTATCCACCAAACGAACGTTGGCGTTGCAGGTGCATCCCCGCTTGCATAGGAATGTAAGCCGCTCAGGTAAAAATTCACCCCAAAATAGGTCATCATAATTGAGGCGTAGGCAAACATCGCCAAAACGTTAAACGTCCAGCGTCCTCGAAGCCCGGGAACAAGGCGCGCATGGATTACAAACGCGTAAATCATAATACTGATGAGCGCCCAAGTTTCTTTCGGGTCCCAGCCCCAATAGCGTCCCCAGCTTTCGTTGGCCCATTGGCCCCCCAAAAAGTTACCAATGGTGAGCAACACCAAACCAACGGTCAGCGCCATTTCCGTTACAACGGTCAACTCGCTAATGTTGATTTCCATATTTTTGAAATTTCGCTTTGTGGTAAAAATCATTAGAAACAACGATGTTGCGCCCAGAATCATTCCCAATGTGAAAGGTCCGTAGCTCATTACTATCACCGCCACGTGTATCATCAACCAATAACTGTCCAAAACAGGCTGTAAGGTTGATATGGATGGGTCTAACCAATTTTCGTGGGCTACCCAAAGTATGATGGCACCCGCAAAAGCTGTGGAGGCTACGGTTAAATCGCTTCGTCTTCCAAATGCCAATCCAAAAAATATTGTAGCCCAAGCCACATATACTACGGATTCATAAGCATCACTCCACGGGGCGTGGCCACTTACGTACCAGCGCAAGGCCAGACCCAGCGTCATCAAAACAAAGAATACCCACATTATAATTTTGGAACCTTTGATGAGGGTGCGAAGTATTTTGCGGTCCTTGAACAGTTGTGCTATTATGAAAACCATCATCAAAATTCCGAAAATGGCAAAATATTTATAAAGCCTGTTGAAAATATCGGCCTTATTATAAATGGTCTCTGCGCGAAGTTTATTTTCTGAAGGCATCACTTCTTCTCCATATTTTTTCTGGAAGTTGGTTATGCTTTGTAAAAATTCATTCGCCTGTGTGTAATCTCCGGTTTGGCGCGCTTTCTTTAAACTATCAAAATAAAGTGGCAGAATATTTTTGGCATATAAGGAATCCATTCCTTTTAAATTGGCCTCTCCCAATTCCGGATACGAAACCCATTTGTTGCCTTCATCGCCGGGAATGGGGAAAATTTTCAGAATGCTTCCGCTAAGGGCAGCATTCAAAAGTGAAAAGTTTTCGTGGGCGCGAATAAAGTCCTTCTGAAATTGGTTGGGCGTATTGGTGCGCGTTGCGGCTTCCAAATAAGGCTCCAACTTATAATTTCCTTTTTCATCAAAAAGATCGAGCAGGGCAATATCCTTTTGGCCCTCGGGCACACCGGCCACATGGCGGATACTGTCGTTGCCGCGTTTTAAGGCAATCAAAGGAACTTCTACCCAAAGACGAGGAAATTCTGTCATCGAAATAAAAACCTGATTCGCATCCAAGCCTTCATAGGTTTCACTTCTGCTTATTTTACGCAAAAGCTCGCTTGCAAAGGTATTTACGGGTTTCATCCGCCCGTTGTCCTGAATTATCAGATGGCCAAATTCAGCCGCGTGCTCCTTGCTTACAGCGTTTGCCTTTATCAATGAGTCAATTTGCGCTTTCGGAGGAGGTGTGTGCGCAGAGGGCGGATGCTGCTGGGAAAATCCAGAGAGGGAAAATAGCAATATCATTACGGTAACCATATTCCTTTTCTTTCGCTTTATTCTGCTTAAAATTTCCTCCAGTTTTCCAAAACGGCTATGCTTGCTAAACAGAATGGCCATTAAACCGAGGTACAAAAAGAAATAGCCAATATAGGTTATCCAAGTGCCCCACCAATCGTGGTTTACGGAGAGGATTGTCCCTCCTTCATCGGGGTCGAAACCGGACTGGAAGAACCGATACCCTTCGTGGTCCAGCACGTTGTTCATAAAGATGTCTGCATCAAAATGGGTTTTGTCCTCATTTATTACGGTGACTTTACTTTTGAAGGAAGAATACCCTTTTTCTGTACCGGGATATTTTTCTGCAATAAAATCGTTTAAAGTTATGCTGAATGGCAGTTCAATTTCCTTAGAACCATAACTGGTATAAACTTTTAAGCCTGCAATTTCCGTTTCCACCGGATTGGGCGCTGTCCCTTTGCCGCCGAGCAAGGAAACCGTTTTTGTTTCGTCGCCCGAAGATATTTCAAGAATCAGAGCATCCTGATTATTCGGCTGGTCGGGAGTGGCCGCCACTATCCCGAACTCACCTTTAGTGACAGGTTCCGGCACTACGAACGAAATACCGCCAATTCGGTAGAGGGAGCGCAGATTGAAAGGCTGCACACTGTCTGCAACAACCTCACCCTGCAATTGGTCTGCCATTCGCATATAGTCGCCCTCAAATGGACTGGAGATGGTGTACTCCCCATCTTCGGAATAAGTTATGTTTATAGCGCCTTCCGTAGGTTTGTTAACCGCAAAAAGTATGTTGTGGATATTTGAGACCTCTCCTACTTTCACCCAATGGTCGTGACGCTCGCCATCGCCAGATTCCACGATTTTCATATATTCCTCGCCGTTTTCGTTCGGTGTTAGGCCTTCCACGGCGCCATCAATAAAATCTTTATATTTAATAGTTACCGGTTGATTGTTATAATCGGTTTCTATTTTAAAGTCGTTGTTCAGCTTTTCTGAAAGTCTCAATTTTTTAGGTTTCACCTTTCTCCGTTGCGCCACGCCATCAATCATATAATCGCCATCAATAAATACATCGAGGTAGGTCTGTTCTGAAAGAATGGTATTTTCAGTTTGGCCTTCGCGAATGTGCATAACGCCTTCAAAACCTATGTAACGCGTTACAAAAGCACCAATAATTACCAAAATAAAAGATACGTGAAGCATCAACGAAGCCCACATTTTGCGCTTGTGAAGATTATATCGAAATATATTTCCGACAAAGTTGATTACGAAAAGCAACATAATTGCCTCAAACCACCACGCGTTGTAGATAAGTTCGCGCGTGTAGGGAGTTGGCGGACTTTGAGAGTCGGCATCCATAAAGGTTCCGGCAGCCATGGCTGCTGCAAAAACTATAAATAAAACGGCGGTTAATCGAGTGGAGAAAAGAACGGAAGCAATCTTTTTTTGCATTATAGGAAATTTTGGCGCAAAAATAAGGAATTGCGCCCATTTAGACTACTTAAATCTGTTAACTATTCAGCCTTTTTGAAGTCTCATTTCGGGCATTAAAAATGTTCAAGTGAATGAAGGTTCCCATATTTCTCGCCCGGTTTTTTGCGATATTGGCGGTTTCGCCCTCAAAAAGTTCGTCGATGGTTTGGTGCCATAGGTTAATCCACGTGCCAAAGTGAAGTTCGTTGATGGTTCCCCCCACTTTTTTATCAACCTCAATGTGTGCGTGCATCGGGTTTCCGAAGTATTTTCGCTTAAAGAAAAGATTGGTCTCCCAAAAATCGGTAAGAAGTTCAAGGTGGGTTTCCCAATCTGTTATGATTCCATTGAAAATAGGCCCGAGAAGCGTGTCCTTCCTCACTTTTCCATAGAATGTATTGACGAGCAAAGACACATCTTCGCGGGATTCAATTTTCTTTTTTGCCATTTTTTATAGCAAAGTTATTAAAATCAATAACATATTTACGACTAAACTTACCACCAATAACCAAAAGGCAAATTTTCTATTTGTTCCTGCCAGCAAAGCCGCATTATAGCCCATACACAGCGCAACGCAAAGAGTAAGCTCAATTCCGGTAATAAGACCCGTTCCCTGAGCCAAAATTGTCATGGCGGCAATAGAGCCTATGCAGCTGTTTATGATAATGGACAGCGGAATATACATATAATAATCGTGTACAAATTCGTCCTGCAATTTCTTTATAGATAGGGTTTTCATAATATAAATAGGGTTTTGATTTTTAAGGTGTAAATTTACAATGCAGAACAGGCCTTATTTTATGAGGCAAATCATAAACCCATGATTCCAGAAAATCTACTGTTGAACTACGGCGCAACCCTTGAAAATATTAAGGCTTCGGAAATAATTCTTCACGAAAAAAAGCGGGCAGATTTCTATTTTCAGATAAAGACCGGCGAGGTAAAAATGTTCAACATCAACGAACAGGGAAAGGAATTTGTACAGGGCATCTTTTACGACGGGGAAAGTTTTGGCGAGCCGCCATTGCTTGGCGATTTTAAATATCCCGCTTCCGCTTCGGCCGTAAAGCAAACGCAGCTGTACAAATTGAGCAAAACAAAATTGTTTGAATTGCTTACCGAAAACCCTGAAATAAACCTAAAATTTACCAAGGCCCTAGCAAAACGGCTCTATTACAAAGCCACCATTTTAAAGGAAATTTCAGTACATCCGCCCGAACATCGCATCTTGACCTTGATAGATTTTTTAAAACGAAAATACGGTTCCGAAGAACTTTTTCAAGTAGAACTGACCCGTCAACAAATTGCCGACTTGACCGGGCAGCGCGTAGAAACCGTAATTCGCGCCATCAAACAACTAGAACAGGACGGCGAGATAAAATTGATAAAGCACAAAGTCTTCCGTTGAAAATTTTTGGCAGCGCAAAGTGGAAAGAGGAAAGACGAGTTTGTATTACAACAAGAATTTTGATTACATCTTTCTTTATTCTTTTTTTCTCTATTCCTTTTTTCTAAAAACCGCTAACTTCGCACTATGATAAAGGTAGTTTTATTAGGCTTCGGAAATGTAAATAGCCATTTACTCAATGCTTTACATAATAATTCGAAAGTTTCTGTAATACAGGTTTTTAACAGAAATATTATCAAAATGATTTCGCCTTTTGAAAAGATTCCTTTTACCGATGATATTTCAAAAATTGCCGATGCAGATATTTACATAATCGGAATTCCCGATGATGCCATTTCAAGCTTTTCCGAGTCGCTTTCATTTCAAAATAAATTGGTAGTGCACACTTCAGGCGGCGCTGCAATGAACGCACTTGCCGCTAAAAACCGACGCGGTGTCTTCTATCCGTTACAGACTTTTTCCAAGCAGCGGAAAGTTGCTTTTAAGGAGATTCCCATTTGCATAGAAGCCGAAAACACCGAAGATTTGAAGTTGCTGCGAAAATTGGGCGAGACCATTTCAGAAAATGTGGTTGAAATTTCTTCGGAAAAAAGAGCCAAGCTGCATCTTGCCGCGGTGTTCGTGAACAATTTCGTGAATCACTTATACGGCATTGGCAGTGAAATTTTAAAGGACGAAAAGTTGCCGTTCGATTTGCTGAAACCCCTGATTGTCGAAACCGCTTCAAAGATTAAAACCCTTTCCCCCGAAGAAGCGCAGACCGGCCCAGCAAAACGGAACGACAAAAAAACCATTGAAAAACATTTACATTTGTTGGAAAATAGCGCTTACAGGGATTTTTATGAAATGTTTACAAAAGCGCTGAAAAAAGACTAAAAAAACACCACATTTATGAGCTATAAAGAATATTTAAAACACATAACCACCTTCATTTTTGATGTGGACGGCGTTTTGACCGATGGTACAATCCAAATAAACACCGAGGGTGAGATGTTTCGGACGATGAACATTAAAGATGGTTACGGACTAAAAACGGCGGTTGAACAAGGTTATAATGTTTGCGTTATCTCAGGTGGATCCAATGAAGGCGTGCGCGTGCGGCTGCAAAATTTGGGCGTGAAGGACATCTTTCTGGGCGCCCATCACAAAACCAAAATCCTGGAAGACTACTTAAAAGCCAACAACATAGAGCGCGAAAACACACTATTTATGGGCGATGACCTTCCCGATTATGAAATTATGCAGGAAGTTGGCCTGCCTACGTGTCCGCAAGACGCTGTTCCCGAAATCAAAGCGATCTCAAAATACGTATCCCATAAAAAAGGCGGCAAAGGCTGCGTTCGCGATGTGATTGAACAAGTGCTGAAAGTGCAGGGAAAATGGAAGGTTGCGGAAGGCGTGAGCGCCAAGTATGATTAAGCTGGGTGCTGAGTGCGGGGTGCTGGATGAAATCTGCCAAACTTCATCCGCCATCCGTCATCTGTCATTTGTTATCTGAACAGCTTTCATAGAATATAAAACTTTCAAAATTATACCTTGAACTACCTAAACCTCATCCGCTACCAAAACCTGGTGTTTATCGCCCTAATGCAGGTTTTCATAAAATACAGCCTGTTTCAGCCTTTTGGGGTAGATACGGCCTTGACCAATTTCAGTTTTACCTTGCTCGTAATTGCCACAATCTGCATAGCCGCTGCGGGAAATATCATCAACGATATTTACGATGTGGAAATTGACAAAGTCAACAAACCGAATAAGGTTTTAATCGGCAAAAGGATTTCGGAACGCAATGCGAACAAGCTTTTTGTACTTTTCAACATTGTAGGTGTCGCGATTGGTTTTTACCTTGCCAACAGCATCAGCAAGCCGAGTTTTGCTGCGCTGTTTATCGTTTTTTCGGCCTTGCTTTATTTGTATGCTTCCTATTTAAAAGGAATATTGCTCATCGGCAATCTCCTGGTTTCAGCCTTGGTCGCGATGAGCCTCATAATTGTGGCGCTTTTTGATTTATTCCCTGCAATTACGCCACAGAACCAAGCTACACAATCGGCCGTTTTCAAAATTGTGTTGCAGTATGCGTTGTTTGCGTTATTCATAAATTTCATACGTGAAATTGTAAAGGATTTACAGGACATCAACGGCGACAAAAAAGGAGGCATGAACACATTGCCCATTGCTTTGGGGCGAAAAAGAACCATTTCGATAGTGTTCCTTTTGGGTGTGTTTATGACTTTAGGCGTTGTTTTTTATATGTATGAAAATTTATACAACCAACAAACCTTGCTGCTTTATTTTCTGTTTGCCATTGTTGCGCCGCTGCTCTATTTCTGCATAAAATCTTGGGATGCCGACTCGCCAAAGGAATACGGATTTCTTTCAAAACTGTTGAAAATCATTATGTTTTTGGGAATATGTTCCATTCCGCTGTATCAATTTGTAATTTTGAAATAATTTATTCAAAACCTAAAATTGAAACCTGGAACTTGAAACTTGAAACTTAAAACCTGAAACCTCAAAAATGCTTCGCGAAAAATTAAAAAACCACAACATCATCCTCGCTTCCGGCTCGCCGCGCAGACAGGCTTTTTTCAAGGAATTGAATCTGGATTTTACCATTCAGGTAAAGGCGGTTGATGAAACCTACCCAAGCAATTTAAAGCGTTCAGAAATAACCGATTACCTTTCCCAACTTAAAGCATCCATTTTTGTAGATTTAGATGAAAATGACATTCTTATTACCAGCGATACGATTGTTTGGAAAGACGAAAAAGCCCTCGGCAAACCGAAAGATTTTGGCGAGGCCAAAGAGATGCTTCAAAATTTAAGCGGGCAAATGCACGAAGTTATCACTTCGGTGTGTTTTACTTCAAAAGAATTTCAGAAAACAGTGAACGATGTTACAAAAGTTTGGTTTAAAAAACTTTCTGATGAAGAAATTGATTTCTACATAGAAAACTACAAACCTTTTGATAAAGCTGGAAGTTACGGCATTCAGGAGTGGATCGGCTACATAGGCATCGAAAAAATTGAAGGCTGCTATTTTAATGTGATGGGGTTGCCCACGCGACTTGTTTATAAAACGTTAACCGAGATTGCCAACCGTTGAATTTGTGGTATTTTTGAGCAAAATTCTTCGAATAATGGACTATTTCAGATTCTTTCCTCTTTTCGTTTTTTTAATGTTGCTGAGCGGCTGCAATTCTTCCGAAGAAAAAAGTGATTCACAAAAAATTTCAGCCAAAAAGAAAGCTGCTATAACTGCGACACCGCGAAACATTTCAAAGGAATTTAAAGATTATTGGTACAGCGGAACTGCCGAAATAACCTCGTATAGCCTGATGCAAGAGCGGTATGGTGAGATTCGGGAAGGAACAGCCGTCAACATCTTCGTTACGGAAGATTTTTTACCGGATGCACAGGTAAAAGCGAACAATGCTTCCGAAGAAAACATTTCAGTGATGAAACTGAACCAAATGAAAAATTTCAACACCGGAATATATCCGTATTCCATAATGACCAGTACTTTCAGTCCGATTGCAACGAAAGAGCATCCGTTAAAAATTACCAACAGCGTGCAGGAATGGTGCGGCCAGGTTTATATGCAACTCAATACCCGCGATGATTTTGAAATTGAATCGCACTCCTATTTTCAGGGCGAGGCAGACCAAAAACTCTCTTTGCCAAAAACCTATTTGGAAAACGAACTTTGGAACCTTATAAGAATCAATCCCGAAGAATTGCCCACGGGCGATGTAATGATTATCCCTTCGTTTGAATATTTACGGCTTCGGCACAAGGAAATAAAGGAACACAATGCTTTTGCCAGTTTGAAACAGGGCGATTCCATAACCATTTATACATTGAATTATCCCGATTTACAGCGGCAGTTGATGCTTTTTTTCAGCAGCACTTTTCCGTACGAAATTGAAAAATGGGAAGAGGTAAACGCCGCAGACCAAAACGACACACTGCGACTGAAAACCACGGCTACCAAACTGAAAAGGATAAAAAGTGATTATTGGACCAAAAACAGAAATGAAAACCTCAACCTGCGCGATTCGCTTCAACTGAAATAGAAAATATGAACATTCAAGAACACACCCTTCAACTTATAGAGTCAGCCGTATTGATTCTGGTATTGCTATTTATCAGGGTCATGCTCAAAAGAACCGTCCGCAATTTCGCCAAAAAAATAGAAAGGCTGGAGCACCGCACAGGGCTTATAATGAAACACGTGGATTTTGGTGTTTTCTTTCTTATGGTTTTAGGACTTATACTTATTTGGGGAGTGGATTTTAGAAATCTGGGGTTGGTAATGTCGTCAGTTTTTGCGGTTATTGGTATCGCCTTTTTTGCGCAATGGTCCATTTTGAGCAACGTAACGAGCGGCGTGATTATGTTTTTCACATTTCCATACAAAATAGGCGACTATATAAAAATACACGATAAGGAAATGCCCTGTGAAGGAATTATTGAGGATATAAAAACCTTTCATATTATTTTGCATACAAAGGATAATGAAATCGTTACCTACCCCAACAGCATGATGCTCCAAAAAGGCGTGAGTATTGTAAAGGCCGAAGAGTTTCACGAACAACAGCACGAACATGATAAAAATAAGGAAGGGCTTCCCCACGAATAATTTTCACAAATAAGTATCTTTGAAGGGTTTTCGAATAAATCAGCACTTACAATTTATGCACAAACCGTTTTTTTTCCGACTTCTATTTTTATTTTTTTCGATAGTCGCAGTCGCGCAAGCTCCCAAAAAACCTACCGCTTCCGAAATATATCACGACCTGCAAAAGTTGAATTTTGTAGGTTCCGCATTGTATATTGCCGCACATCCCGATGATGAAAACACGCGGCTCATTTCCTATTTGGTGAACGATGTGCACGCAAATACAGTCTATCTTTCCATAACCCGTGGCGATGGCGGACAAAACCTTGTTGGCCCCGAACTGCGCGAACTTTTGGGCGTAATCCGCACCCAGGAATTGCTGGAAGCACGAAAAATTGACGGCGGGTACCAGTTTTTTACCCGCGCGAACGATTTCGGTTATAGCAAAAACCCGGAGGAAACTTTTGAGTTTTGGACAAAAAATGAGGTGCTGGGCGAGGTCGTGATGACGATTCGCAAATTCAGGCCAGATATAATCGTAAACCGTTTTGACCATCGCAGTCCCGGCAGCACGCATGGCCATCACACGGCCTCGGCCATGTTGAGCCTGGAGGCTTTTGATATGGCTGACGACGCTTCCAAATTTCAAAAATCTGCAGCGGAATATAGGCTTTGGAAACCCCAGCGTTTATTTTTCAATACTTCGTGGTGGTTTTACGGAAGCCAGGAAAATTTTGAAAAAGCTGATAAAAAGAATCTTGTGTCTGTGGAAACCGGAAGCTATTTTCCCGCACTCGGGCTTTCCAATGGTGAAATTGCTTCTTTGAGCAGAAGTATGCACAAATCGCAGGGCTTTGGCAGCACAGGTTCCCGTGGCAGTGAAACTGAATATTTGGAATTATTAAAAGGAAGCAAACCTTCGGACAACAATCTTTTTGAAGGCATAAACACAACTTGGTCCAGACTGGAAGGCGGAAAGGAAATCGGGGCGATTTTGAATCCTTTGGAAGCAAATTTCAATTTTAAAAACCCTTCAGAAATGTTGCCGCAGCTTTTGAAAGCCTATCCGTTGGTTTCAAATTTGAAAGATACCCATTGGCGAAAAATAAAACTCGAACAATTGAAACAACTCATTTTGGATTGCGGCGGTATTTTTATTGAAGCCGTTTCCGAAGCAAATTCAATTAACCCGAACGAAAATTTCAAAGTAACCGTTGAAGCCGTCAATCGCGGCAATGCCGATGTGGTTTTGCAATCGGTAAAAAATTCGGAAGGTAAAATGCTTTGGAATGAATCTGCAGTCCTTCCCTTTAATGAAGATAAAAAACTGGAGATAACGGTCAATTCGGGGACTCACAACCCAAAGTATTCTTCGCCCTATTGGCTGAACGAAAAAGGAAGCGTTGGTATGTACGCCGCGCCGGAAACCTTGATTGGGCTGCCCGAAACACCCACTTTGGAACAACTTACTTTTGAACTGCAATTTGGTAACGCTACCATTCCTTTTACGAAAGATATAATTTACAAATTCAACGACCCCGTAAAAGGCGAAGTCTATCGTCCGTTGGAGTTTTTGCCCGAAGTTACCGCTTCCATCCCCGAAAAAGTCTTGATTTTCGCCAACGATGAAGCTGAAACGGTTTCGGTAATCGTGCGCGCGGGAAAGGACAGCATTTCCGGAACCATAAGCCTTCAACATCCCGAAGGTTGGCAAGTAGCGCCTTCGCAGCAAACATTTCAGCTTGACAGAAATGGCGAAACCAAAACCTTTAATTTTACGGTAACGCCACCAAGCGGACAAAGTGAAGGTTTTTTAAAACCAATTGTAAATGCTGAGGGAAGAATTTTCGACAGGGAATTGGTGACCATCGATTACGACCACATTCCGTATCAAAGTGTGTTATTGCCTTCCGAAGCGAAAGTTGCAAAAATCGACATTAAGAAAAAAGGGCAAAACATTGGCTATATAAACGGCGCGGGCGATGCCATTCCCGAAAGTCTGAAACAGATTGGCTATTCGCTTACAACCATTGACCCTTCAAATATTTCCGCAGAAAACCTTCAAAATTTTGATGCCATTGTTGTCGGTATCCGTGCGTACAACACCGTCCCAGAGCTTACCTTTGCACAGCCTGCCCTAAATAAATATATTGAAAATGGTGGAACGCTCATCGTGCAGTACAATACCAGTCGCGGTTTGGTTACCGAAAACCTGGCGCCTTACGAACTAAAATTATCTCGCGACCGTGTAACCGATGAATTTTCGGAAGTAAAAATACTTGCCCCCGAAAACCCTATCTTAAACACCCCCAATAAAATCACCCAAACAGATTTTGAGGGTTGGGTACAGGAGCGCGGCCTGTACTTTCCCGATGAATGGGCCAAGGAGTTTACACCAATCCTCGGAATGCACGACAAAGGCGAGAAAATGACAAAAGGCTCGCTGCTGGTGGCCAAATACGGAAAAGGGTATTATATTTATACGGGATTGAGCTTTTTCCGCGAACTGCCCGCTGGCGTTCCCGGAGCTTATCGATTGTTTGCGAATATGCTGTCAATAGGGAAATAATTTAAGAAACGTGACCGAAGAAAAACAAAAATTCAACTGGAAATGGAGCTACACCTTAGTGCTCCTATTCAATGCCGTTTACATCTATCTGTTTTATTTACTAATGCAAAACTTCGCCTAAATGCAGCAGATTGATTGGATTGTTTTAATTGGGACCCTTCTTTTTATCGTGCTTTACGGCACTTGGAAATCGCGGCAGCAGCGCGATGTGGGCGATTATTTAAAAGGTGGAAGCACCGCGCATTGGTGGACTATTGGGCTTAGCGTTATGGCTACCCAGGCCAGTGCCATTACCTTCCTCTCCACTCCCGGGCAGGCCTTTCACGATGGGATGGGCTTTGTGCAGTTCTATTTTGGATTGCCCATTGCGATGGTAATTATCTGTTTGGTTTTTATCCCAATTTACCACAAACTCAACGTTTATACGGCCTACGAATATCTGGAAAGCCGTTTCGACAAAAAAACCCGGACACTTACCGCAATCTTATTTTTAATCCAACGCGGTTTGGCCTGCGGCATTACCATTTTTGCGCCTTCCATCATACTTTCGGCAGTATTGGGTTGGAATTTGATTTATCTGAATATCATCATCGGCGTGCTCGTAATTATTTACACCGTGAGCGGCGGCACAAAGGCCGTGAGCGTTACCCAAAAACAGCAGATGGCGGTTATTTTCTTCGGAATGTTGATTGCTTTTCTTTTAATTCTGAATTATTTGCCGTTAGATATTTCTTTTTCCAAAGCACTTGAAATTGCCGGTGCGAACGGTAAAATGGACATCCTCGATTTTTCTTTTGATTTTGATAACCGCTATACTTTTTGGAGCGGAATCATTGGCGGAACTTTTCTGGCTCTCTCCTACTTCGGAACCGACCAAAGCCAAGTGCAACGTTATCTTTCGGGCCGAAGCGTAAAACAAAGCCAGATGGGTCTTATTATGAACGGCTTGCTGAAAGTACCGATGCAATTTTTCATATTGCTCGTGGGGGTTATGGTCTTTGTTTTTTATCAGTTCAATAGTTCCCCATTGCACTTTAACCCTGCTGCGGTAAAAGACGTAAAAAAATCGGAATATGCGGGTGAATACAAGGCTTTGGAAGTTCAAAAGGAAGCAATCGACCAAGAATTGGCGGCCACGCAGATAAGTTATTCCAAAGCGGAAAGTGATGCCGCCAAGCAAATTTTGGCCAACGAAATTGAGCAACTCAACAATACTGAAAAACAGTTGCGTGAACAATCTGTGGCCGTAATCAAAAAGGCAAATCCAAATGCGGAGACCAACGATAAGGATTACGTTTTTATCCACTTTATCCTTAACAATCTTCCACGCGGCTTAATCGGGTTGCTGCTGGCCGTGATTTTAAGCGCGGCTATGTCATCCACCGCTTCTGAACTTAATGCGTTGGGAAGCACGACAACCATCGACCTTTATAAACGCAACGTTCCCGGCAAACGCGAAAGACATTATGTAGCCGCGTCGCGCGGGTTTACGCTTTTATGGGGAATTATAGCGATTTTGGTAGCCTGTACCGCCCATTTATTCGACAACCTGATTCAGCTTGTAAATATCATTGGCTCCATTTTCTACGGAAATGTTCTGGGTATATTTCTTCTCGCGTTTTTTATAAAATACGTGCGCAGCAAAGCGGTTTTTATTGCAGCGCTTATCACCCAAATTATCATTATCTATTTTTGGTACATCGACCTTATGCCCTATCTGTGGCTGAATTTGGTGGGTTGCGCAATTGTTATGGGAATTGCTATTTTATTACAGCTATTTTTCCCGAAGAAAAATGATGCGGAAATAATCCTTTCAGAAGAAACATAAAAATCAGCCACGAATTCACGAATGATAATGTGAAAATATTCGTGTATTCGTGGTAAAAAAGTTGGGATGGCGAGTCTGCAACTTTGCTGGCGCGAGTTGCAACTCATGCCCACTCCAAAAGAGAATCTTTATATTATTTCCTAAAAATCAATTTTGAAATACGATTATTCCCCGAAGCGAAAGCAAGGCTATCATTCACAAATTCAATTGCGAAAAAGCCTTCTTTTGAAAGAAGTTTCCAGTTTTTGCCGCCGTCGCCGCTAAACGAAATACCGGGCGAGCCGATGGCCACTATCCCCTGCCCTTCCGTTCCCGGAATATATTTTACGGACGAACGATACCCGGGTTCTTTGCCGTTGGCAATCAGTTTCCAAGTCTTACCGCCGTTTTTGGTGATGGCCTTATTGCCTTCGTTAAAAGATTTGTCCTCCCAATTGCCACCGAAAATGATTCCATGCTGTTCATCCCTAAAATCAATGCTGTAAATACCCGTCATCGCCTTTCCTTGAACAATTGGCGTATCAAAAACTTCCCAAGTTTTTCCTTTGTCGCCCGTGTGCATTACTCGCGATTTTCTTCCTCCGGTCGCAACCCAAGCATTGTCGCCAAAAATAGCGATGTTGCTATTGCTGGCCGCAAAAGCTGCTTCGCCTCTTTCCACTTTCGGCAAATTATCGCACGGCAGTTTTTCCCAAGTGTTTCCGCCGTCGCGAGTGATGATTATTGACATACAATCTTCCACGGGGTCGCCAATGGCAATGCCTTCGTTTTCGTTCCAAAATTTCATGGAATCGTAAAAAACATTTTTTCCTTTTTCGGTGTAAACTTCTTCAATATTGGTCGCTTCGGTGCCGTTAAAGCCAATTTTGTACAGCACTGCCGGATTGGAGATACTCAAAACAAACACCGCTTCCTTAGTGGCGGCGATGGAACGAAAATGCAGCAACGAATCGCCGTATTTTATGATTGCGAGCTTTGGCGTATCGCCGTCAATCAATCCTACCTTTCCTCTGTCCGCGGCAAACCAAACCCTGTTTTCATCCAACGGCTGGATGGCACGAATGCTCAGGCTATCAATAAATACGGGCGTAATTTCAACGGAATTGATTTCAATTTCAGTTTTCTTTTCACAGGAAAAAAGAAAAAGGACGATAAACGTGGCAATGGCAAGACGCATAGATTCAATTTTTGGCAAAAGTAGTGATTCTAAAATTTCAAATGGGTTTTTGGGTTGTTGGGTTATTGAGTTACTGAGTTACTGAGTTACTGAGTTACTGAGTTACTGAGTTACTGAGTTACTTAAAAGTTATTTCGATTTCGGATTTCGATTTTGATTTCAAATTTCAATTTCGATTTCGTATTTCGTATTTCGTATTTCGTATTTCGTATTTCGTATTTCAAAAATCTAAGTTTAAAAAGATACCTTTGCAATCGCAAAAGATTTCAAAATAAATTGAAGTCAAAAAAGGTAACCACGAATACACGAATAACTATAAAAAACATTCGGAAATCCGTGGCAGAAAAAAAATACAAATGAAATTACACAGAAATTTAGTATTCGCCACCATAGATTCCCTTCACTTGATTTTTAACGAAAACAAGCAAGCGGACAAGGTGCTAAAAAACACCTTAAAGCGCGACAAGCGTTGGGGCGCCCGCGATCGTGCCTTTATAGCCGAAACCACCTACGACATTGTACGCTGGAAACGGCTCTATGCCGAGATTGCCGAAGTGCGCGAACCCTTTGACCGTCCCAATCTTTTCAGGTTGTTCACGGTTTGGGCCACACTGAACGGAATTGCCATCCCTGAATGGAAACAGTTTGAAGACACCCCAACCCGCCGCATAAAAGGAAAATTTGACGAGCTTTCAAAAATCAGGAAATACCGCGAGTCCATCCCCGATTGGTTGGATGAATTGGGACAGAAGGAACTGGGCAAAAAGTGGGATAAGGAAATTGCCGCGCTAAATCAACAGGCCGACGTGGTGCTACGTGTGAATACCTTAAAGACCACGGTTGAAAACCTGCAAAATGAATTGGCCGACCTTGAAATAGAAACCGAAATTTTGAGCGGTTATCCCGATGCGTTGAAGCTGAAGGAGCGCGCAAACGTGTTCACAACCGATGCCTTTAAGAATGGGCTGTTTGAAGTGCAGGATGCGTCTTCACAGAAAGTTGCGGAAATCCTCGACCCAAAACCCGGAATGCGCGTAATAGATGCGTGTGCGGGAGCGGGTGGAAAAAGCCTTCACATTGCCACAATGATGGAGAACAAAGGCCAATTGATTGCCATGGATATTTATGAAAACAAGTTGAACGAGCTGAAACGTCGTGCCCGACGCAACGATATTTTCAATATTGAAACCCGCGTGATCGACTCCACGAAAGTGATAAAAAAGCTGATCGATAAAGCAGATAAGGTGTTGATCGATGCTCCTTGCTCCGGTCTGGGCGTTTTAAGAAGAAATCCGGATGCCAAGTGGAAATTGCAGCCTGAGTTTTTGGACAATATTCGCGCCACACAAAAAGAATTGCTGGACAGCTACTCCCGAATGGTAAAACCGGGAGGGCAATTGGTCTATGCCACATGCTCTATACTTCCTTCGGAAAACGAATTGCAGGTAAAGGATTTCTTGGCCCGTGAAGCCGGAAAAGATTTCACTCTGTTAAATGAAGAAAAAATAATGCCCAGCAAAAGCGGATTTGATGGATTTTATATTTCTTTGCTGCAAAAAAAGGATTAATTTCAAAATACTATTAAAAAATGAACAAAATATTTACCCTATTTCTTTTATTAAGCCTACAAACCCTTTTTGCCCAACAGCCTTATTATGATGATGTTAATCTTTCCTTAACCGGGCAAGACTTATATTTTGCCCTGCAGCAAAAAATTGAAAATGCAAGCACATCTTTCAATTATGGCGATACACGTGATTCCATGAAAATCACAGATGAAGATCCCGAAAACAATAATAATGTTTTGTTGCTTTACGGTTATGACAATTCGGGAAGTTGCACTACAGACCGAAGCCGCGACAAGGATGATTTTGGAGGTAGCAGTTGTCAATACAACCGCGAACATACTTTTGCCCGGTCAAACGCAAATCCTTCAATGGGAAATGTAGATAATGGCACTACCGGAATTGGTGCAGACCCACACAACATTCGCCCAACTGACCAGCAAATGAACAATAACCGCGGAAGCAAGAAATTTGCAGATGGCTCTGGGAACGCTGGCGATGTAGGAAGTGGATATTGGTATCCCGGTGATGAATGGAAAGGTGATGTTGCTAGAATAATGATGTATATGTACACCCGATATGGCGATCGTTGCAAACCTTCCTTAAACGGTAATGGGGCGTTACAAGGCTCTACAGAAATGCTACAAGTTTACTTGCAATGGAACGCTGAAGATCCTGTTACAGATTTTGAAGACCAACGAAACCCGTATTTGGAAAATTTTTACGGAAACCGAAATCCTTTTATTGACAACCCATATTTGGCAACGCTTATTTGGGGTGGCCCCGCTGCAGAAGATCGCTGGGGTTTAATTGGAACCGAAGAATTTATTGCGGAAAATATTTCAGTGTATCCAAATCCAACTTCTGAAATTATTTGGGTTGAGGACAATACCTCCTTTTCTGTTAATAATTATTCAATATATGATATTTCAGGAAGACGAATATTGTTCAACACTTTCAATGCTTCTGAAAAGAAAGTGGATGTTTCAAATCTCAACAGTGGAGTCTATCTTTTAGAATTGGTCTCTTCTGAAAGAAAAATTACCAAAAAAATTGTGGTTCAATAAAAAAATTGAACAATATAAAGAAAGAGCGGGCAATTCCCGCTCTTTTTTATTTAAAATAGGTCCATTCCAAAAAATGTTCAAAATTGATGTTTATGCCATCTTTTCGACAAATGGAATATCCTTGAAAAACATTACCTTTGCACCTTCAAAAATGAACTAATATTCAAAAGGATGATTCACTTTTTCGGGAACGTTGAAAACACTGTTTTTGCAGTCCAGACCCAGGGAGAAATTTCAGAAGAAAATATTAAAAAGTTGGAATGGCTTTTCGGCAACCAACCTAAAATAAAGCAATCCGTCCTGTTTACAAACGCGACGGATTTTTTTGTTGGGCCACGTGCCGCAATGATTACGCCTTGGAGTACCAATGCCGTTGAAATTACCCAAAATATGGGCATTGATGGAATTATTCGTATTGAAGAGTTTCACAACCACAAGATTGAAAAAGGAACTTTCGATCCTATGCTTTCGCAGAAATTCAACCAATTGGATCAGGATATTTTTGACATCCACATTCAGCCCGAACCTATTTTGGAAATTGATAATATTTCCGAATACAACCAAAAGGAAGGTTTAGCATTAAATTCCGAAGAAGTTGAATATCTTGAAAATCTTTCCAAAAAACTAGGACGAAAACTTACAGACAGTGAAGTTTTCGGCTTTAGCCAAGTAAATAGCGAGCATTGCCGCCACAAAATTTTCAACGGCACTTTTGAAATAGACGGCAAGGAAATGCCTACTTCCCTATTCAAATTAATAAAAAAGACTTCAGCTGAAAACCCGAATGATATTGTTTCGGCATACAAGGATAACGTGGCATTCGTAAAAGGCCCGAATGTGAAACAATGGGCCCCAAAAAGTGGCGACAAGCCTGATTGGTACGAGGAAAAAGATTTTGAAAGTGTGATTTCCCTAAAAGCAGAAACCCACAACTTCCCAACAACCGTGGAACCCTTTAACGGCGCGGCAACCGGAAGCGGCGGGGAAATCCGCGACCGCTTGGCTGGTGGAAAAGGTTCCTTGCCATTGGCGGGAACTGCGGTTTATATGACTTCATATTCTCGGTTAAATGAAGAGCGTCTCTGGGAAAAAAGTATGAAAGAGCGCGATTGGCTCTACCAAACGCCGCTTGATATATTGATTAAAGCCAGCAACGGAGCTTCAGATTTTGGAAATAAATTCGGACAACCCTTGATTGCAGGTTCTGTACTTACGTTTGAACACGAAGAGGATGCTCGCCGATTAGGCTTCGATAAAGTGATTATGCTGGCTGGCGGAATCGGTTACGGAAAGGCAAGCCAGGCCATTAAGGACAAACCGCAGGAAGGCGATAAAATTGTAGTTTTAGGCGGTGACAATTACCGTATCGGGATGGGCGGTGCCGCGGTGTCTTCGGCAGATACGGGGGAATTTAGCAGTGGTATTGAATTGAACGCAATCCAACGGAGCAATCCCGAAATGCAGAAACGCGCCGCAAACGCCATCCGCGCAATGGTTGAAAGTGATGAAAACCCAATTGTTTCCATTCACGACCACGGCGCTGGCGGACACTTAAATTGCTTAAGCGAATTGGTTGAAGATACAGGAGGAAAAATTGATTTGGACAAACTCCCCATTGGCGACCCTACCCTTTCCGCAAAGGAAATTATGGGCAACGAAAGCCAGGAGCGCATGGGCTTGATTATTGGCGAAGAGAATATCCAAAAACTTAAAAAAGTGGCAGACAGAGAGCGCTCACCCATATATGAAGTAGGCCACGTTACCGGCGATAGACGTTTCTGCTTTGAAAATGAAAAAGGTGAAAAGCCAATGGATTTCGCTTTGGAAGATATGTTCGGCAGCTCGCCAAAAACCATAATGAAGGACAAAACCGTAAACAGGAATTATAAAAATGCTGCTTACGAAGTTTCCAGCATAAAAGAATATTTGGAGCAAGTGCTCCAATTGGAAGCCGTGGCCTGTAAGGACTGGCTTACCAACAAAGTGGACCGTTGTGTTACGGGCCGCGTTGCCAAACAGCAAACCGCAGGACCGTTACAACTTCCATTGAACAACTGCGGCGTAATGGCGCTGGATTTCCACGGAAAGGAAGGGGTTGCAACGAGTATCGGACATTCGCCATTAACGGCTTTAATTGACCCTGCTGCCGGTTCGCGCAATGCCATTACAGAATCTTTGACCAACATAGTTTGGGCGCCGTTGAAGGATGGTTTAAAGAGTGTTTCCCTTTCCGCAAACTGGATGTGGCCCTGCAACAACGAAGGCGAAGATGCCAGACTTTATGCCGCCGTAAAAGCCGTTTCAGACTTTGCGATTGATTTGGGAATCAACGTTCCCACTGGAAAAGATTCGCTATCGATGAAGCAGAAATACAAGGATGGCGAAGTAATTTCTCCCGGAACCGTGATTATTTCTGCCGCGGGAAATTGCAATGATATTCAAAAGGTTGTGGAACCAGTTCTGCAGAGAAACGGAGGTTCTCTTTATTACATAAACATTTCGCAGGACGATTTTAAACTGGGCGGTTCCTCATTCGGGCAGATTTTGAATGCCATAGGGAATGACGCACCAACCGTGAAAAGTGCGGAATATGTAAAAACCGTTTTCAACACGCTGCAGGAATTGATTCGAGAGGAAAAAATCCTTGCCGGGCACGATGTGGCCTCGGGTGGATTGATTACCACTTTGCTTGAAATGTGTTTTGCCGATGTGGATTTGGGAGCGGATTTGGACCTTTCAAGTTTAGGTGAAAGTGATTTGGTGAAAGTATTGTTTGCTGAAAACTGTGGCGTTGTAATCCAAGCTTCGGATGATGCTTCAGTTGAAAAAATGCTTTCTGATAATAAAATCGATTTCCAAAAGATTGGAACTGTTTCAGAAAGTGATTCCCTTTCAATAAAAAATAACAATAAAGAATTAGAATTTTCTATTTCTGAAATGCGCGATGCTTGGTACAATACTTCGTATTTATTGGACAAAAACCAAAGTGGCGAAAGACTGGCAAAAGCACGTTTTGATAATTATAAGAACCAACCGTTAACTTTTGAGTTTCCGAAGGATTTCACTGGAAAGCCCTCCCCCAACCCTTCCAACGGAGGGGAGCGGCCAAAGGCAGCGGTAATCCGCGAAAAAGGCAGCAACAGTGAGCGGGAAATGGCGTATATGATGCACCTTGCAGGTTTTGATGTAAAGGATGTGCATATGACCGACCTGATTGAAGGCCGTGAGGATTTGGAAGACATAAAACTATTGGTGGCCGTTGGCGGTTTCAGCAATAGCGACGTTTTGGGAAGCGCCAAAGGTTGGGCGGGCTCGTTTTTGTACAACGAAAAAGCGAACACGGCCCTAAAGAATTTCTTTGCAAAAGACGATACACTTTCCCTGGGAGTTTGTAACGGTTGCCAGCTTTTTGTGGAGCTCGGCCTTTTAAATCCCGAAGATGATGAAAAGCCGAAAATGCTCCATAACGATACAGGCAAGTTTGAATGTGTGTTTACTTCGGTGAAAATTCAGGAGAACAATTCCGTGATGCTATCTTCAATGGCGGGAAGCACTTTGGGAATCTGGTCTGCACACGGGGAAGGGAAATTCAGTTTTCCAAAGGCAGAAAGCCATTATAAGATTGTAGCAAAATACGGCTACGATGCGTTACCGGCCAATCCCAACGGCAGCGATTTCAACACGGCGATGATGACCGATAAAACCGGAAGACATTTGGTTATGATGCCGCATTTGGAGCGTTCTACTTTTCCTTGGAACTGGGCGTATTACCCAAAGGATAGAAAAAATGATGAAGTTTCGCCTTGGGTTAAAGCCTTGGTCAATGCCCGGGAGTGGATTGAGCAGAAGTAATATTTTCGTTTAGTTTTTTTAAAGAAATTATTAAGGGCCACCGGAGGATCTTCCAGCTTGGGCACGCGTTGCAAATGCGCGCCAGCTTGGGGCTTTACAATTCAGGTAATTGCTTCCAGTTTTCAGGGTTATAGCTGTTCTCTATTTTTTCAAGGGCTATTATTCTTTTGGCTAGACTGCGCATAAGGCCGGCGTTAGCTTCATTATTTACAATAGACGCAATAACGTACTCCCGAAGGTTTGGGTGGGTTTGGCGCATCTGTTGCACGTGTTTGGTCAACTCCTCTTCGGCCATTATCACCTGCTGTTTGACCAACTTCTCGTCAAGAATGGCGTCCTCATATTTATCAATTACACTGTCATAGGTCTTAAACGCTTCCACGGTATCCAGTATGTTGCCACCGCCCTCTTCTGGAGGAAGCTCGCCCAGTTGTTTAAGTTCGCGCATAATGGCTGGCTGGTCAAGCGCGGGTTGCGAAATGAGCCATTGCTGAAACTCTTGGACCGAGCCTTCGATTATCAGCTTTAGTAGTTTTTCACGGTATTTCATAATAGCTATTTGTCTTGATGGTAGTATGGTTTTTCCCGTAAATACTTTTTATGTTTAAAACAGTATTCCATACAGGGTGGAACTTGCTTAATCGTGGATACGGTCGGCCTATTTTCATTATTAAACAAGTGACTACTATTTTTTGGAACGGGATTAGTGCTTTTTCGTATGATACACTTTTGGCACACGTTTTTACTTCCCAATGTGTTCCGTCACAACCCAATATTTTTGTGTCGACCCGTGTTCCCTGATAACAGAATATGCAAAATGGTTATCTACTAATCTAACTTTTAATCCTTTTTGTAAAATTCTTACTTGTCCATTCAATATCATTAAATTTATTGCATACTTATCATTGTCAGCTATATACATAAACATTTCGTCGAAATTTTCTTTGCTTGTTGCTGCATAAGTTTCATTAGTGATATTGTATTCTGATGTGGTTGAATTGTCGTTGTTTGAAAATTGAGAATAAATGAGTATAATCACAATTATTCCTATTATTATCCATTTCCAAGGAATACTATCGGTATTACTTTTATCTTGGTTTTTTAAGTTAATATATTTCGGAACGAATTTATCTTTTGGATCAAAATCGACTTCCTTTTCATATTCATCAATTATCGTTTTTGTACGAACTGTTTCTAAAGGTCTTAATTTTTTGTCCGATAGAAAAAGCCTCCATTGTTTTGGTGAAGTTTCTGTTTGTTTAGCATTTTTTATCGATCCCTCTTCGAGCAGTTTTTTTAAAAATCCGGTTTGTTTTTCCGATTCAGTAATATGTCCATTTTCATAAAGCCATTTATTGGCTTGTCCTAAAGTTAGATAGTTCTTACCTTTTAGAATAAGTTCTTTATCAATCGCCTTTACTATAAATTCAATTCTTGACATTGTAGTTTTTTTAAATGTGGCAACATGTATAAATACGCAACTTAATCAATAATCCCACAAAATCTTAAAGCAAAGCAAACCCAAACAAGCCATAGCCAAACCTAAGAATTTTATATAAAAGGGGAGAACAAAACACGAGGTTTCAATTTCAAATATAGGAATAATCCGTAATGTTTTAACACTTTTTTCGGCTTTAGGCTATGCCATTTACGCTATGTATTGGATAATGTAACGCTCCAAAATTGAGTTGCAAACGCGCGCCAGCTTGGGTTTTTCAAGTAGGTGTTGACATCTTGATTTACGGGACATAGCTACCTTTTTACTCCGCCATCGGCTTAATCATACTTTCTACAAACGCAATCTCTTCATCACTCAGTTTATACTTGTTGTACAACTGCTGGTCTATATCTGAGATGGATTTTGTCCAATCAATGTCTGAGTTGGTCGTAAAGTCTTGAAGGGGGACAAATTTGTAGGTTTTTGAAGTCCCGTGTTGGCTGGTTTTCATTATACTATGAAGGAACCGTGCGAACTTTGAACGGAGGTAAACCCCAAGATTTGTAGCTGATTCCTGATTCAATTTCAATTCAGCACCAATTACCAGAAACGTTTCAGTGCATATCGATTCAGGCTCACCAATGAAAGAGTTTTGGTTGTCATCATTAAGTTCAGTTCCAATATTGTTTGACTCTGGCACATATACTTTCCATCGATCAATCCACTTTTTGTTTGAAGGTATTTCATGCTTGTCAACATATCCTATTGACCCACCACGCCCATAGCATTTGACTGGAATCTTTAAGCCTTCACTGCTTTCTCTAAATCGTTCATCATTTATGAAGTATGTTCTAAAACCAAAAGCTTTGGCAGAAGACACATGGTTCTCAAAACTCTCAAAGCCTTTATTCTCCTTGACTTTTTCTAAAATATCAAGAGCTAGTTTATGTCTTACAAAGATTTCAGTTTCTCCACTTTTTAAGGATCGCATCACCGAGACAGGTTCGGCCCCTTCTTGGTGTGTGATAACCTCAGTTAATTCAGAGTCCGAGCCGTAAGTTTTATCCCAAAGGAAATAACAGATACCACCACGAATATTGGTTTTTGGAAATACCTCATCTGGGTTTAAAAAATCATGTAAAACGGCAAGACGTTTATCATTGATCATAGATTCTCTAAAGTCGTCAAGACCTTTTCCACCTGAATACCATCTCGTGGGCATGATCATGGAAATATAGTCAGGCTCAATTTTCTTGGCTATATCTACAAATTCGTTGTAAATCGGTTTCGCACTTGCCTGTGCACCACCATCCATTTCCATATAAGGCGGATTGCCTACGATTGCGTTGAATTTCATATCGTTGTTGTTATTAGCCTTCCAATAAGACTGTCCTTTTCTAATTTTTGCAATGAACTTTTCTGGGCGCTGGGTAATTTGGCGCACCATATCTTCAAAGTAGTGGGTATTTACTTTGGCATCTCTGAAACCAAGCAAGGTTCTTTTGGTTATGCTTTTCGCCATAGGCGTTTTACACAGCACAAATACATTTTCTGCTACGGTTTTATCCCAAAGTTCTTGCTGTTGCTCAATGGTCAGTTCATTAGGTTCTTTGTCGGGATATTTAGCCTTGATGCGATTTCGGAAAATAGAATAAGTAACATAGAGCGGATATAAACCCGATTTAGAATTGATTTCTAAGATGTGCGAATCAGGTGCAAACACTTCATCGGTAACCTTTCCTTGAGAAACAAAATGGGGCTGAGAAATGGACTTTTCTCGTTTATCATCCAAAAAACTGTACCCACCTAAACAGTCACCTAAATGCATGTTTACAACCCGCCATGGAGTTAAAACCGTTTCCTTATCGGGATTTCTAAAGGTCCCGAAGATGTGCGTAATGCGTTCAATACGTTCTTCAATAGTTTGCTGGTCAGCTGCTCGTGCCAAAGCCCGAATGCGCTTACCCGCGGCTCTGAAAACGTCACGTTCATAATATTTCTTGAATTTCTGGAACGTAGCTTTGTCTACTCCTTTCGGCATGAATTCTTCCCAAGATTGGTCATCTACCAATTCCGTGAAACTATCGAGTGTGAGTTCTTTTTCTTCATTAGAAACGTCTGCTCCATAGATTAACAAGGGCATTCGGATAGAAATACCACGTAAAATGGAAATGGCGGTATCACGCATTTTCTTTTGCTCTTTGTACTTATCGAGCAGTTCTTTCTCTTCGGATGAAAGTTCTTTTTCCTTCTTCTTTTGGGCTTGCTCTATCTTCTCATAGTCTTCTTCGGTAAAGCCTTGCTTGTTGACTTCAATGTCTTTGCTTTTAGGCATGGCCTTGGTGCTACCAATTACTTTTTTCAGTCCATTGAATTCTTCTACTTCCACATCATCCAATTGCATCAATTGATCACGGTTGTACAAATGGCTGTCTTCAAAACCATTGTTCACCACACGCTCGATGTAAACTTTTTTCAACTGTTCGAGCATACCATTCACATCATAGTCTTTCATGCGCGAACCGTCAAAAGCAATGATGGGGCAGAAATTTAGGAATTCACCCATGACGTTTCGGTCAGAGTCGCTGGTTTTACCTGCCTTTGCAGAAACCTTTGCTGTCTCGGCAATCACCTTTAAAGTTCTGTCAGGTGCAAAATCAAAAACAAAACACTCTTCCTTCACTTTACCATTGATAGTCGCTGGCGTTTGCACTCTGAAAATGGTTTGCATGTAAGCAGAAGCAGAAGTGTTGTGAGAGCCTGAAAGCATGAAAACGGCTGTCCAAGCTTTTACCGAAACTCCTGTAGTCAAACGTCCACAGGAAAGCGTTATGGTATAGGTTTCATGGGGTTTGTCGCTTATCGCTTTCTCTACTTTTTTAAGGGCTTCTTCATTGGCTTCTTCTTCGTCTCCATCACCTGCCACATTTACAATTTTAAACTGACTGAAAACGGGATGTGATTGAAGTAAAGTACTCAGCGCGCGAGCTTCTTTGACTCCTGGCACCATCCAAAGCGAGTGGCGAAAATTATCTCGGTACTCTTTTGTTGAATAAGGGTAATTGCTTTCATCATCTGATTTACAGATTAAGTTTAAGAATGAAAGCACATCCTTTTTGTGTAGAAAATCTCCTGAATCATCCACTCGGAAAAACTCACGGAAATTGAAAGCGACTTCTTCATCAATGTAACCATGCAAGAGTTTTCCTAAATCGTAAGTGAAGATGTTGAGTTTTGGAAGTGACGCATAAGGGTTGGGGTCACCAAAGTGTATTTTATCCCATTGGGCTTTGGCTTTTTGCTCCATTACATAATCCCAAGTGAAAATTTCATCTTCCTTGTAATTGTCTAATAAGTTGAAAGGAGTACCTGATAAGTGAAGGATTTTAGTTTCTTCCTTTCTAAGTTCTTCAAGAACATTTTTCCCTAATTCTGTTTGCGTTCCTTCGTGCGCTTCATCAATAATGATAAAATCCCAATCGGTGCTGAAAATCTCATCGTTCTTGTTAAAGTTGCCACCTACTAATTCAGAACCGCGTAAGTCCTGCATGGAAGCAAAATAGATGTATTTGGATTTCCCTTTTTTGCACTCCCGTTCAAGGGTAGCAAACTGATTGCCTTGATTCTTAGAACCATAAGAGAAAATGGGAGCATCATAAAAAATCTTTCCAAAGTCTTCAAACCAACCCTTGTCCACTACAGGGCGATGCGTCAAAATCAACGTTCGGGTAAAGTCTTGGTCTTTGACTACTTGTAAGGCCGAAAGCGTTTTTCCAAAACGCATTTTAGCAAACCAAAGCATCTCATTTCCTTTCTTGAATTGCTTGGCCGTTTTTTCAATGGCTTCCTTTTGTTCCGGTCTGAATACAATTGGCGTCTGCGTTTCTGTTACTTCACTTGCATGAAGAGAATCTCTGCCTTCTTTTACAGCACTTATGGCTTTTTTGACCGTTTCAAGGTCAGTAATAAACCACTCGTTGGCTTTATTCTTTGAGTCGAAGACCTTCTTTTTTACTCCTGAACGAGTAAGCACATTGTGGACTTCATGGTCTGTGAAAGCTTTGAGTGCGCTTTTATCATTGTAAATCGTTAGCTCGGTGTATAGCAGGTCATATGCTATCCCTGCCGTTTGGGTATATTGATCAATCCGTTTTTTGGCTGCTTTATTAAGCGCTTTGCTGTTCGGTTCTAGTCCCCAAATATTCTCATTATCGGAGGTAGCTTCCCCAATTTTTAAACAGTCCCTATGCGCATCATCGTTGATGCGAAAAACATAGATCAGCTTAAGTTTTAGTGATGATGTAAATTTCATTTTCCTTTTCCATTTAAAAGGTCAACGAACCTGATTTTCCTTCCCGTTTTTCTTGTTTTCAAATCTTTGTTCGACCAATTCTTTACTAAGCAATAAATCCCATTATGCTTCTTGATATTTCCTTTTTCGCAACCTTCACAAAAAGTGTGTTTAGTTTCAGTTTCCCCAAAAAGATTTACTGAGACTTCTGTTTTATGTCCGCATGTATTTGGAATCACACCTTTGAGTCCATCCATTTGCCAAACATTCCAAGAGATGATGTAAGCGATATACTGAATAGACTTAAGAAGTGGTTCTTTCCCAAATTTATGGATATAGTTTTCAATGAATGAAGCGAGCATTGCTTCTCTTGCTAATAGCAAACTATCTCCTTGCCATTCAAAGGCGTATGTGTTTTTGAATGCGGTCTGTGCAGCTTTTAACCATTCTCCTGTTGAGTCAACGTTCTCGTTGATTACTCTTAGCTTACGGTCAAGAATTCCAACTCTTTGTTCTACAGAGATAAAATCACCCGTTGTACTATCGTAACGACTGGTGATGTAGGGTGCTTCTCCACAGGCTACTTCAAGCCTTGTATCACGGATGTAGTGTTTCCACGTTTTTTCTTTCGGATATTTGATTTTGTCTCGATTGGTTTCCCAACTTTTTGAGCCATCAGAATTAGTGATTTCTCGATTAAATATTTCCTTCTTTCCGAACCATGCTTCATCAATCAAATTGTTTTGAGCATTGCAAACCCAGGAAGGCGTAAATACTTCGGCCATTTCCTTTGACCTAGTTTTTTGTAAAACCTGGTCTTTATGAACTCTGGGCATGATTATATCACCATTGCCTCCTGTGATTAAATCAGGTGTTATAGGCGCATTGTAAGTGTACGCTTCTCCAAGATGTTCATAATTGTCAGTTGCCCAAAAGATGTTTTTCTGAGTGGTATGGTCACGAATAAGAATATCAAGTACATCAGGATAATGTTGTACAATTTCATTTTCAAGTATGTCTACTCCTGTTCTCAATCTTTAATTTTCTTTATTAGACCTTAAAAGTTCCTTCACATCAACTTCTAAGATTTCAGCAATTGAATAAAGTACTTCAAGTCTTGGTTGCTGTCGGTTTTGGACGTATCCATTCACCATGTTATAGCTTTTACCGAGCTTATCAGCTAACCAAGTTTGCTTAATTCCTTTCTCTTCAAGCACTTCTTTAATTCGGTTCATGTCCGACTTATTTATTCAACCAAAATAGCCCAAAATTTTCAATTATCTCATTTTACAATATACATTTCGTTCGTTTCCTTGTTAGTTCGTCCGAGCGTGGGCAAAAAAATAGGCTCTTTTGGTTTTTTGCGTTTGGCTTGTGGCTCGGCAAAAACCAAATTGGCCTATTTGCGCGTTGGCCTTTTCTCGCATAAGGCACAACATGTACATATACCCATGTTTTTAAATCCCTATTACTGTTATCCCCCACATGTACATTACCCTACTTTATCAATAATCCTAAAAATTTCCAAGCATACCAAGCCCAAACAAGCCCTAACCAGCCTAAGAATTTTATATAAAAGCGGAGAGCAGTAAATATATTAATAAATACTATTTCGTTTTTAATTAAATTTATTTACTCGTTAAAATGTAGGGTTGTAAATTGTTTGGGGTTTGGGGTTTGGTGTTTATTGTTTATTGTTTATTATTTATTGTTTGTTAAGAAAAATCTCAAGTCTCAAGTCTCAAGTCTCAAGTCTCAAGTCTAACATCTCACACTCAACCCTCCTCCCACCCTCCTTCGCAAAAAGCCCCATTTTTAAAACCTGCAACTGAACAAGACCAAACCAACACCCGAACAAAACCCGCGAAAAATGCCCAAAAGTGTGCAATCGTGTGCAATCGTGTGCAATATTGTGCAATATTGTGCAATCGCGTGCAATGGTGTGCTTTGGTGTGCTTTGGTGTGCAATCGCGTGCAATAATGTGCAATAATGTGTAATCCTGTGCAATTGCGGTCAATTCCATTCATCTATTTGGACGATAGCTATTTGCGCATTACTTTGGCAGTGACTATTTTCAAATAATGTGTAACTAAATCTTAAAATTATGGGATCGTACAACAAAGGAATCCTTGGCCCCTTTAGGGGGAAAGTTGGCCCCGTAATCGGGTATTCCTGGAGAGGAAAAGACCTGATGCGCGGGTTGCCAAAAGAGTCAACTACTGCCCCCACAACGGCGCAGCTTGAACAACGTGCAAAGTTTGGCACGGTAATTAAATTTTTAACTCCCATTAAAGGCATATTAAGTGCCTACTTTGGGAAAGAACAAAAGGCAAAGTCGCCCTTCAATCAGGCTACCAGCTACCATCTTAAGGAAACCCTACTGCCGGGCCCGAACAACACCTGGCTAATAGATTACCCCAAGGTACTAATAAGCCGAGGAGATCTAAGGGGCTTGGACAATGCAGCCGTTACCGCCCTTGCGGCAGGACAGTTGCAACTAACCTGGACCGACAACAGCGGCCAAGGTTCCGCCAGCGCCACGGATGTGTTGATAGCGGTAGTCTATTGCACCGAAATGGACGAATTTGTGCAGTTTAACCCTGCCGCCACCCGTGCCGATGCCACGGCTACCCTGAATATACCAAACTATTTGGTGGGGTCACTAGCCGAGGTATGGGCTACTTTCGCCACCGCAGAAGGCAATATTGCCGCCATTAGCACTTATGTGGGGTCGGTAACTATTGTTTAATTTGAGTGAGCTCTGAGCTGTGGGCTTTGAGCTCTGAGCTGTGGGCTGTATGCTAAGGCTGTAGGTTGTAAGTTATTTGAATGGATGTCAATAGCTTACAGCTTGCAGCCCTTGGCTTTTTGCTAAAAACTATTGACTACATTATTAAATGCTATTTATTAGCAAAAATAAAACACACATCATCCCTCAAAAGTCCTAGGCCATAAGTCTTATATCTCACGTCTAACATTTACCGCCTACCACCTACCCTCTCAAGTCTCACGTCTCACGTCTCACATCTCACATCTCAAATCTCAAACCTCATCATCAGGAAGCCTGCCCCCACGCATATAGAGCATTTTTAAAATTACATCTTCAAGGTAGAAATGGGTGCTTCCAATTTTCATAAAAGGAATTTCACCTTTTTTTCGCCATCGATAAAGGCAGGATTTGCTAATTCCAAATAACTCAATAATCTGTTCATCCTTCAACAGGCGAATTCTCGACAGGTCCTTAGACCCATTTTTGATAGGTTCTTTATCCATAGTTTAAAGATTTAGGGCTGGGGAGATACTGCTAATATAAAATTTATTTTTAAAAATTCAGTTGTTTCTGAATAAGACGTGAGGCTTTAGAATTGAGTATTAAGTCTTTAACCCGTCTTACGTCTTTCAGCGCAGCGGTGTTAGGTCATTTGGCTATTCTGTTGTCGGTTGTGGGTTGGCTGTTGTCGGTGATCGGTTGTTTGTTGGTTGTAAGCTAAAGGCTTTAGAATTGACCATTGAACATGAACTATTTAACCCATCCTACGTCATATATTTTACATCTTTCAGCGTAGCGGTTTTACTTCCTGTTTCTTAGTCTTTTAAAAATCCAATGGTTTATTCAGACGACAATCCTTTTTCATTTGCAAAAAAACTTAAAAAAAATCGTTATTTTCACTTCCTTAATAATTCTATCATGAAAGACCCAAAAAGACTCTTCGACTTTCCATATTATCAACTTGAAAAATATCCTCAGGAAAAAGCCCTTGTCACAAAATATAACGGCGAATGGAAAGCCACATCCACTCAGGAATATATAGATAAGGCCAATGCGTTAAGCCGTGGTTTAATGCGACTGGGCGTAAACCCCAACGATAAAGTGGCAATAATATCTATGACCAATCGCACCGAATGGAATATCTGCGATATTGGCATTATGCAAACAGGCGCACAGGATGTGCCAATTTACCCTACCATTTCTGAGGATGAATATGAATACGTGTTAAACCATAGTGAGTCTGTTTACTGTTTTGTCTCCTGTAAGGAGGTTTACGATAAAGTCCAGAAAATTAGAAACAATGTGCCATCCTTGAAGGAAGTTTACACTTTTGATGAAATTGAAGGCGCCAAAAACTGGCAAGAAGTTTTGGATGAAGGAAAGGACGAAAGCAACCAAGACGAATTAGACAAAAGAAAGGAAGCCATTAGTGAAGATGATTTGGCAACCTTAATTTATACTTCCGGTACTACCGGAAAACCAAAAGGCGTAATGCTTTCGCATAAAAATATAGCTTCAAATTCAAAATATAGTGTGGAACGTTTGCCCTTAGATTTCGGAAAATCAAAGTCATTAAGTTTCTTGCCCGTTTGCCATATCTATGAGCGAATGATTCTCTATATGTACCAATACTGTGGGGTGAGCATCCATTTCGCAGAAAGTCTGGAAACTATTAGCGATAATTTAAAGGAAGTTAAACCTGAAGTGATGACTGCCGTTCCGCGTTTGCTGGAGAAGGTGTATGATAAAATCTATGCCAAGGGCGCCGAACTTACGGGAATAAAGAAAAAGCTTTTCTTTTGGGCAATAGAATTAGGGCTAAAATACGAACCCTATGGCCAAAATGGTTGGTGGTATGAAACCCAATTGAAACTCGCCAATAAATTGATTTTCAGCAAATGGCGCGAAGCCTTGGGTGGAAACCTAAAAGCCATCGCTTCCGGCAGTGCTGCACTGCAGCCGCGTTTGGCAAGGGTTTTCAATGCTGCACAAATACCGGTAATGGAGGGTTATGGTCTTACGGAAACTTCGCCCGTGGTTTCGGTGAACGATATGCGTAACCACGGTTTTAAAATTGGTACAGTAGGCAAACCGCTAAGGGATACCGAAGTAAAAATTGCAGAGGATGGCGAAATTTTAGTAAAAGGTCCGCAGGTAATGTGTGGTTATTACAAAAATCAGGAACAGACTGAGGAGGTACTGAAAAATGGTTATTTCCACACAGGCGATATTGGGGAGGTTGATAGTGAAGGTTTTTTAAAAATTACGGACCGCAAGAAAGAAATGTTCAAGACTAGCGGCGGAAAATATGTGGCGCCACAACTTATTGAGAATGCTATGAAACAGTCCCGTTTTATAGACCAGATAATGGTTGTGGGCGAAGGTGAAAAAATGCCGGCTGCACTAATCCAGCCCGATTTTGAATTCATCAAGGAATGGGGAAGCAAAAAAGGAAGAAATATTCCTTCAGATCCAAAAGAAATGGTAAAAAACCAAGCCGTTATAGACCGTATTCAAAAAGAAGTTGATTTTTACAACGAGCGTTTTGGAAAGTGGGAAAAGGTTAAAAGATTTGAACTTACCCCTGAGCAATGGAGTATTGAAGGTGGCCACCTAACCCCTACCATGAAAATGAAACGGAAAATAATCAAAGAAAAGTATTTAGACTTGTACAATAAGATTTATGAGCATAATTCCTAAATATTCATGAATTGGCTCCTATTAATTATAGCTGGCCTATTTGAAGTGGCTTTCGCAGCCTGTTTGGGAAAAGTAAAGGAAACCTCTGGCCTCGATTCAAAATTGTGGTTCGGAGGTTTTTTAATTTGCCTTTCCATTAGTATGTTTCTGCTTATAAAAGCTACAAAAACGCTTCCCATCGGCACTGCCTATGCGGTTTGGACGGGTATTGGCGCCGTGGGCACGGTCTTGGTGGGTATATTCTATTTTAACGAACCGGCAACTTTTTGGCGTGTTTTCTTTCTTTCTACCCTCATTGCCTCCATAGTGGGGTTGAAATTTGTTGCGAATTAAAATTCCGTTAAACTACCCTTCCCCTCCTAACCTATTTCATATCTTTAAAAGAAAACATTTTCTTCTGAAATGAAAACCATTTGGACCATAGGCCATTCCACACGTTCCATCGAAGAATTTATAAAGTTGCTGAATTCCTTTAAGATTGAAACACTTGTGGACGTTCGCCATTTTCCCGGCTCCCGAAAATTTCCGCAGTATAACAAAGAGAGTCTAACAGTATCGCTTCCCGAGAACAAAATTGATTACAAACATCTTGTTGACTTGGGCGGTCGGAGAAAACCAGAGCCAAATTCAAAAAATGATGCCTGGCGGCTCGATTCCTTTAAAGGGTATGCAGATTACATGCAAACGGAGCAATTTCAGCATTCTTTAAGTATTCTAAAGGAAATCGCTTCAGAAAAACGAACTGCAATAATGTGTGCAGAAGCCGTGTGGTGGAGCTGTCACCGCTCTTTAATCGCAGATATTTTAAAAGTTGAAGGCTGGAAAGTGATGCATATTATGTCAGAAAACTCAGCTACGGAACATCCCTATACACAACCAGTAAAAATCGTGGACGGAAAACTTGATTATTCAAAAGTGAAAAACAAATAATTTGTTCTTAATTTACTATGCGTGCATAATAAATTTTTTGTATATTTGATATTCCATTTTTTCAAGGACTTTTAATGAAGGAAAAAACAATAGATTATATTCTGCGCTCCACGTGGATGAGCGTAACAAAAATGTACAATGAAGAAGCGGGAAAAAAAGGTAGTACCATGGCCACGGGCTTTGCCCTAATAAGCATTGATCCCGAAGACGGTACGCCATCAACGGCACTTGGGCCCAAAATGGGAATGGAGGCCACCAGCCTTTCACGCACCTTGAAATCTATGGAACAAAAAGGATTGATTGAGCGAAAGCCGAACCCTGAGGATGGCCGTGGAGTGTTGATACACTTAACGCCCTTCGGAAAGGAAATGCGCGAATTTTCAAAAGGGGTGGTTTTAGGTTTTGATGAGGCTGTCCAAAAAAATGTACCCGCAGAGGAATTGCAAATTTTTAGAAAGGTAGCAAATACTATTAATGAGTTGATCAACTCAAAAAAAATATACGAGTCAGATAAATAATATACTATGTCAAAAAGAAGAATTAACAAAGTAGCGGTAATCGGTTCCGGAATTATGGGAAGCGGTATAGCCTGCCATTTCGCCAATATTGGCGTGGAAGTGCTATTGCTCGATATTGTTCCGCGTGAGCTTAATGATGCCGAAAAGAAAAAAGGACTTACCCTTGAAGACAAAGTGGTGCGAAACCGAATTGTAAACGACGATTTGCAGAAAGCCATAAAAAGCAACCCTGCCCCACTCTATCACAAGGATTTTGCAAAACGAATCTCCACCGGAAATTTGGAAGATGATATTTCAAAAGTAAAAACTGCTGATTGGATTATTGAAGTTGTGGTAGAACGTTTGGATATTAAGAAACAAGTCTTTGAAAACCTTGCAAAACACAGAAAAGAAGGCACGCTCATTACCACAAACACCTCCGGAATTCCAATCCATTTAATGAGTGAAGGCCATAGCGAGGATTTTCAGAAACACTTCTGCGGCACGCACTTTTTTAACCCGCCGCGCTATCTAAAACTTTTTGAAATCATTCCCGGTCCAAAAACCTCTCCCGAAGTTTTGGAGTTTTTAAATGAATACGGCGAAAAATTCCTCGGAAAAACCTCCGTGGTCGCAAAAGATACTCCTGCATTTATAGGAAATAGAATAGGAATCTTCGGTATACAAAGCCTTTTTCACCAAGTGAAGGAAATGGGACTGACTATTGAGGAAGTGGATAAATTGACCGGTCCCGTAATCGGCCGCCCAAAATCAGCAACCTTCCGTACTGTTGATGTTGTAGGGTTGGATACTTTGGTGCACGTTGCAAAAGGTATTTATGACAATGTTCCCGATGACGAGGAACACGGTATCTTCCAAATTCCCGGCTTCATCGATACGATGATGGAAAACAAATGGTTGGGAAGCAAAAGCGGACAAGGTTTTTACAAAAAAGTGAAAAATGATGACGGCAGCAGTGAAATCCTATCGCTCGACCTCGATTCAATGGAATACCGAAAAAGCAAAAAAGCATCTTTCGGCACTTTGGAAAAAACAAAATCGGTTGACAAAGTTTCCGACCGTTTCCCAATTCTTATAAAAGGTGAAGACAAGGCTGGCGAATTCTATCGAAAAAATTTCGGCGCGATGTTCGCTTACGTTTCAAAACGAATTCCCGAAATAACCGACGAGCTTTATAAGATTGATGACGCAATGAAAGCAGGTTTTGGCTGGGAAAATGGCCCCTTCGAAATTTGGGATGCCATTGGCGTAAAAAAGGGAATTGAACTAATTAAGGATTTAGGGAAGGAACCGGCAGCTTGGGTAACTGAAATGCTTGAGAGTGGCGTGGATAGTTTTTACGATGTTCGAGATGGAAACACCTATTATTATAGCATTCCAGACAAAACACATAAAAAAATACCCGGACAGGATTCCTTTATCATTTTGGACAACATCCGAAAATCCAAGGAAGTATGGAACAATAAAGATGTAGTGGTTGAAGATTTGGGCGATGGTATTCTAAATGTGGAATTCCGAAGCAAAATGAACAGTATTGGTGGTGATGTTTTGGCTGGTGTAAATAAAGCGATTGATTTGGCAGAAGCTAGTTTTGACGGTTTGGTAATTGCCAATCAAGGAAAAAACTTCTCTGTTGGCGCCAATATTGGGATGATTTTTATGATGGCCGTGGAACAGGAATATGAAGAATTGAACGCTGCGGTAAAATATTTTCAAGATACCAGTATGCGTCTTCGCTACTCCTCTATCCCAGTTGTGGTAGCCCCTCGCGGAATGACTTTGGGCGGTGGTTGTGAATTTACACTTCACGCAGACCGCGTTGTGGCTGCAGCCGAAAGCTACATTGGGTTGGTTGAATTTGGTGTTGGGGTAATTCCCGGCGGTGGAGGCTCCAAGGAAATGGCAATGCGCGCCAGCGATACTTTCAAAAAAGATGATGTGGAATTGAACAGGCTACAGGACTATTTCTTGACCATCGGAATGGCGAAGGTCTCCACTTCTGCTTATGAGGCTTATGATACCGGAATTCTTCAAAAAGGAAAGGATATTGTAATTGTAAACGAAGCAAGACAGATAGCTGCGGCAAAAGCCGTTGCGCGTTTTATGGCTGATCAAGGTTATACGAAACCAATTCCTCGAACCGATGTAAAAGTACTTGGAAAACAAGCTTTGGGAATGTTTTTAGTGGGAACCGACCAAATGGTGGCCGGAAACTACATTAGCGAACACGATAAAAAAATTGCGAATAAACTCGCTTATGTAATGGCGGGAGGCGATTTAAGTGAAGCAAGCTACGTAAGCGAACAATATTTGCTTGATCTTGAAAGAGAAGCATTCCTAAGTTTGACGGGGGAACGAAAAACTTTGGAAAGACTTCAACATATGATACAGAAAGGGAAACCTTTGAGAAATTAGAAAAAAGAATAAAGAACAGAGATAAAAGAACAGAGAAGCTACAGATCTATTTTCTTTATTCTCTACTCTCTTCTCTAAAAAAACAAATTATGAAACAAAGAACCGCATATATAGTAAAAGCATACAGAACCGCAGTGGGCAAAGCGCCTCGCGGAGTTTTCCGTTTTAAAAGACCGGATGAACTGGCCGCGGAAACCATTAAATATATAATGAACGAATTGCCGCAACTCGACAAAAAACGAATTGATGACGTAATCGTGGGTAATGCCATGCCCGAAGCCGAGCAAGGCCTCAATATGGGTAGATTGATCTCGTTAATGGGGTTGGATATAGTGGACATTCCCGGAATGACGGTTAACCGTTATTGCGCTTCTGGCCTAGAAACCATTTCAATTGCTGCGGCCAAAATCCAAACGGGAATGGCAGATTGCATCATTGCAGGAGGTGCTGAAAGTATGAGTTACATTCCAATGGGTGGTTACAAACCTGTTCCAGATTATAAATTGGCAAAAGAAGGCCACGAAGATTATTACTGGAATATGGGATTGACTGCGGAAGCAGTTGCCAAAAAATACAACGTTTCCCGTGAGGACCAAGATGAGTTTGCTTACACAAGTCAAATGCGTGCATTAAAAGCGCAGGATGAAAATCGTTTTCAGGATCAAATTGTGCCTATTGAAGTAGAGCATACTTTTGTAAACGAATCGGGTAAAAAAGTAACCGAAAAATATACTGTAAACAAAGACGAAGGTCCACGAAAAGGAACAAACATTGAAGCGCTTTCTAAACTTCGCCCCGTTTTTGCACAAGGCGGAAGTGTTACCGCAGGTAATTCCTCACAAATGAGCGACGGTGCTGCCTTTGCCGTTATTATGAGCGAGGAAATGGTAAAGGAACTAAATCTTGAGCCGATTGCCAGATTGGTAAGCTTTGCAGCTGTTGGCGTAGAGCCCAGCATTATGGGAATTGGTCCGGTTTACGCAATTCCAAAGGCTTTAAAACAAGCTGGATTGAAGCAGGACCAAATGGAACTCATAGAATTAAACGAAGCCTTTGCCTCACAATCTTTGGCCGTAATCCGTGAACTTGGTTTGGATAAAGAAAAAGTAAATGTAAATGGAGGCGCAATCGCATTGGGACACCCATTGGGCTGTACTGGCGCAAAACTTTCCGTGCAACTTTTTGATGAAATGCGCAAGCGAAACCTACAAGGAAAATACGGAATGGTGACAATGTGTGTTGGTACCGGACAAGGTGCTGCGGGGGTTTATGAATTTTTGAAATAACAACTTAACAAAATTATAGAGTAATGGAAACTGAAACAAAAAATAACGAATTGCTTCGCGGCGGACAATTTCTTGTAAAGGAAACTAATGCTGAAGACGTCTTCACCCCAGAAGATTTTTCCGAAGAGCAAAAAATGATGCGCGATTCCGTTAAGGAATTTGTAGATCGCGAAATATGGCCCAAAAAAGAAGAATTTGAACATAAAAATTATGCACTCACCGAAGAAGTTATGCGTAAAGCCGGCGAAATGGGCTTGCTTGGCGTAGCTGTTCCCGAAGAATATGGCGGGCTCGGAATGGGTTTTGTGACCACAATGCTGGTTTGCGATTACATTTCAGGCGCAACGGGCTCTGTGGCTACGGCATTTGGCGCACATACGGGTATCGGTACGCTTCCTATTACACTTTATGGAACGGAGGAACAAAAGAAAAAATACGTTCCAAAACTCGCTACGGGCGAATGGTTTGGCGCATATGCGCTGACTGAACCGGGAGCGGGAAGTGACGCTAACAGCGGAAAGACAAAAGCAGTACTTTCCGAAGACGGAAAATATTACAAAATCAGTGGGCAGAAAATGTGGATTTCAAATTCAGGTTTCTGTCATACCATGATTGTTTTTGCACGAATTGAAGAT
>Ga0209344_10000737_pt1 | contig 51085 bp, 46 predicted proteins | sample Cruoilmetagenom6_FD_187293 | JGI IMG/M metagenome (GOLD analysis project Ga0209344, IMG submission 187293) | Oil polluted marine microbial communities from Coal Oil Point, Santa Barbara, California, USA - Santa Barbara Oil Seep Sample 6 (SPAdes)... | ecosystem: Environmental > Aquatic > Marine... | reverse complement strand
AATGATTAACCGAACAGCCCGCTCTCGGACTTCCGGGGAATATCGTTTTGGTGAATTCATGACTCCATCCTCTCAAGATATGGAGTCTGCGGTAAAGCCGGGGCGGTTCACTGTGGATCAGTCCGGTCACGGCATCGACACCAATATGAGCCCTCATCTACGGGTCGCGTTGTTTGGTCTTGTTCTTGGTGAAAGGCGCCGCCACGATTGAGGCGTCAACGATAGTGTTTTCTCGCATGAACAGCCCCTGTTCGGCCAGACTGGCGTGGATCTCCTTGAAGATCCGTTGGGTCAGGAGGTGATCAGTTAAATAAAAATTTTCACAATGACATTTAGAGCTCCTTTCAAAACCCTTGAAATAGCTCGTCTACTTGGCTAGCTTAGCTCATATAGCTAAGAAGATTGTACCTGATGAACTCTGGGAAATTGTCGAGCCGATCTTGCCATCTGAACCACACAAGCCTGATGGTGGCAGGCCACGTGTTTCAAACCGTGCCGCCTTGACCGGCATCCTGTTTGTGCTTAAGTCAGGCATCCCCTGGGAGATGTTACCTCAAGAAATGGGATGCGGTTCCGGCGTCACTTGCTGGCGACGACTGCGTGATTGGCATGAAGCCGGTGTCTGGAAAAAGCTTCATCAGACGTTGCTGGAATACCTGCAAGAAGCTGAACAACTGGACTGGGATCGTGCTTGCATGGATAGCGCCTCCATTAAAGCAAAAAAGGGAGGGCAGCCATCGGCCCAAACCCGACAGACCGTGGGCGACCCGGGACTAAACGGCACCTACTGACGGATCGAAAGGGAACACCGTTGGCGGTCGTTCTTTCCGGGGCCAATATGCATGACAGCGTTCCCCTATCTGTCCTGCTAGACACGGTAATCCCCGTCGCAGGTCGTCCTGGTCGTCCTCGCCAGCGACCCCGTAAGCTTCACGCCGACAATGCATACGACTTTGCTCGTTGTCGCCGTGCCTGCATTAGACGCCATATTCAGGCTCGTATAGACAGACGTGGTGTGGAAGATACTCAGTGACTAGGTTTTGTACGAAAAGTCGGCTCGCAAGCAACGGTCTATGCATGCCACGCATACCATCGCCTTAAAGCTGCTTGCTAACTTATCGTAACGCGTGGCGATGCGGCGACATTCTTTAAGCCAACTAAAACAGCGCTCAATCGCATTCCGTTGCCGATATTTGGGTTTATCAAATCGCCTTGGTAGACCTGGCCGCGTTCTTCGGTGCATGTTGCGCTGAGCGATCACGGGTTTCATACCGTACCTGTCGCAATAATGGCGCAACTTATCACTGTCATATCCTTTATCAGCCACCATATAGCGACTACGTTTGCGCGGTCGCCCAGCGTGACCTGGTAGATGAACCCTCTCTAATGTCGAAACAAAATGTCGAGAGTCTGCCTGTTGTCCGGGAGACAGCGTGAACGCCAGAGGCCAACCATGGCGATCGCAAACCAAATGAATTTTGGTGGTTAAACCACCGCGGCTACGGCCAAGCGCATGGTCTAACGGTTCTTTCGAGCCCCCTTTTTACCGCCTCCAGCGGCAGCGCGAGTGGCTCGCACGGAAGTGGAATCGATCATCCACGTTTCCAGATCTATAAGACCATCTTCACGTAACTTAAGCTGCAAGCGAGAAAGAACCGCTTCAAAAGTGCCGTCATCACGCCACTTGCGGAACCGATCATACACCGTCGACCACGGACCATATCGCTCGGGTAAATCACGCCATTTAACGCCAGAGCACAGCACCCAAAAAATACCATTGAGCATTTTTCGGTCATCCTGCCTGGGTCTGCCCATGGTTTGAGGGGGCGACACGATATCTTCAATCTGTGCCCAGCCGTCATCAGAGATTTCGTAACGTCCGACCATTGCTTTGCCTCTATGCTGCTACTGCATAGATAAAATTAGCAGATACGACTTTTCGTACAAAGCCTAGGACGCCATCGCTGGGTGGTTGAAAGAACCTTCACCTGGCTGGAACAGATGCGTCGACTCGCAACACGATATGAGCGGCGTACTGACATCCACTATGCGTTCACTTTACTGGGCTGCTCCCTGATCTGCTTGAAGCGGCTCATACGACAGTTTTGAAAGGCGTTCTAAGTGATTTTAGTTTAGACATTAGTCTATATAAAAAATCACACTTACTTATATATAAAAAAAATAATTTAATTTCAAATACTTACATGATTATTGTGTGTCTACCACTACTCTAAAGTTATATTTCCTTAATTGACACAGGATACAATAGTGCTTTAAATTGAATTCATAAATTAAAAGGAGATTCCGCCTAGCAAAACGAAAATAATTACTCTCAGTGACCAATGAATATTAATAATTGCCTATTATCTTGCAGAATTGGTCTTGCAATTCCCTTACACGTCAGTGCCATCGGTTAGGGAAATAGCATGGAACTACACTGCAACATGGCTTGAGTTGGCTAGAACACTAGTTATTGAAGTGGCTGGATGGGCATTTCTTTCTCGGAATAAATAAGGACAAAAAATGAGAGCAATCAAAAGGTTGTTAGACCAAATTAATCTAATATTAACTACATTAGGTGGGCTAGCCATCGCGCTTATGATGGTGCACATAACACTTGACGTTTTAATGAGATTTATTTTTAACAAGCCACTACCAGGAACTATAACAATAGTATCCCAATATTATATGCTTATTGCTGTATTTCTTCCGCTTGCTTACGCTGAACAAACAAAATCCCATATATCTGTAGAACTATTCACTGATCGTATGCCAATTCGAATACAACAACATCTAGCAGGGTGGGTTTACTTAGCGTCTGCTGTCATGTGTTTTATAGTTACGGCAAGAACATGGGGAGAAGCCTTGGGAAGAATGGCATCCTCAACGTCAGTTATGCAGGGAGACTTTAATATTATAGTTTGGCCGACTTATTTCTTGCTGCCGATTGGCTTCTTTTTGTTTGGAATAACGCTTACATATAAATTTCTGCATTATATCATTAATAACTTTAAAGATAATACAGTGGAGGCGTTTGATGACTGAAGTTCAAGTAGGTGTTGCGGGAATAGGAGTGCTGATGTTTCTTATTGCCCTGCGTGTACCAATTGGTATTGCTCTTATAAGCGTATCTTTTGTCGGTATCTGGCTTATTATGGGCTGGAATATAGCTTGGTCTTCCTTAAGTAATATTCCTTATAACTTTGCTTCAAGTTGGACATTAAGTTCAATACCAATGTTTTTGCTGTTAGGGTTTGTTTGTTATCATACGCAACTCACACAAGGAATGTTTAAAGCTGCAAGAATGTGGCTATCATCTTTACCTGGCGGGCTAGCTATTGCTTCTGTTTTTGGCTCCGCAGGATTTGCAGCTGTCTCAGGCTCGTCGGTAGCTTGCTCGGCTGCTATGGGCAGAATAGCCATTCCAGAAATGATTAAGTACAAATATAATCCTGAGTTAGCCACAGGAACGGTAGCAGTTGCGGGGACGATCGGTGCCCTTATTCCCCCATCAATTATCATGATCCTATATGGCATCATTGCTCAAGTACCGATTTCAAACCTATTCCTTGGAGGCATCACTGCAGGTCTTATAACTATGATTGGTTATATAGCCGTCATAGTCATTCGAGTAAAAATTAATCCTGAACTTGCACCTGATACAAATGAGAAAATACCAACGTCGGAAAAAATTCTTGCTCTCAAAGACACATGGCCAATTTTTGTTATTATGATTGGAATATTTGGGGGGCTCTTTAGCGGAGTATTTACGCCTACAGAGGCAGGAGCCGTTGGTACTTTCCTTGCTTGCATTGTAGCGTTAATCAAAAAAACAATGACTTGGAAGAATTTTCAAATAGCAATCCTTGAAACATTAGTAACGACAAGTGCGCTCTTAATTATAGCGGTTGGCGCCAGCTTACTAACTAGGTTTCTTGCGCTATCTGGTGCTGGAAATTATATTTCCGATATGGTCATCGGAACTGATGCCACGCCAATTATTATAATACTGGGTATCGTGTTAATTTACCTATTGTTGGGCATGTTTCTGGAGCCTATCGGCGCTATGCTTTTGACGCTCCCCATTGTACTACCTATTATAGGCTCAACTGACTATAGCCTTATCTGGTTTGGTGTATTATTAACTAAACTTCTTGAGATAGGTATGATAACTCCACCCATTGGAATGAATGTATTCGTTATCAAAGGTGTAGTGAATAATCTAGTTACAACAACACAAATATTCAAAGGTATCATGTGGTTTTTACTGATGGACTTAGCTCTTGTGGCAATCTTTATCGCATATCCTCAAATATTAACTATACTACCTGACATGGTTTCTTAAGACTATTTCTTAGCAAGACATATATTGAACAATGAAAAAAAGGAAAGATGATATGAAAGATGTAAAGACTAGTGACCACCTTATCATTAACAGTGGTTATATTAATGGAAAGTGGGTTAATTCTAGCGATGGAAAAACATTTTCTATTAAAAATCCTGCAACTGGAGAAGTGATAACCGAAGTCCCAGACATGGGAAAAGCTGATACAGAAGAGGCAATTAAAGCTGCACATCAAGCTTTGAAAGAATGGAGAAAGCTAACAGGGAAAGAAAGAGGTCAGATGTTAAAAAACTGGCATAAAGAAGTTGTTGAAAATATTGATGAGCTAGCATTATTGCTTACCTTGGAACAAGGTAAATCAATACAAGAATCAAAAGCAGAAGTGTTGTCTTCAGCAGCTTTTATTGATTGGTTTTCTGCTGAAGCGATGCGCATTGTTGGAGATGTCCTCCCTGAAAGTGCTTCAGGAAGATTAGAATATGTAAGAAAGGAACCGGTTGGTGTAGTTGCTGCGATTACACCTTGGAATTTCCCATCTTCAATGATTGCAAGGAAAGTGGCTCCTGCATTAGCAGCCGGTTGCACTGTGGTAGCAAAACCAGCCGAGGATACACCATTATCTGCTTTAGCTCTGGTTTTTTTAGCTGAAAAAGCCGGGATCCCAGCGGGTGTTATTAATATTGTAACAGCAAGTCATGGTGGCGAGGTTGGTGAGGAGTTATGTAAAAATCCTATAGTTAAGAAACTTTCGTTTACTGGCTCCACCGCAGTTGGGAAGCTTTTAATGTCTCAGTGCTCTGATACGGTCAAAAAGCTTAGTTTAGAATTAGGTGGTAATGCTCCTTTCATTGTTTTTGATGATGCGGACATAGATGCAGCGGTCGCTGGCGTTATGGCTATTAAGTTTTATAATAATGGTCAAACATGTATATGTGCTAATCGTATTATTATTCACGAAAAAATTCATGATTTATTTATTAGCAAATTGAGCAACGCAATTGAAAATATGGTGATTGGGGATGGTCGTGATAAAAAAGTGACTCATGGTCCATTAATTAACAAATCAGCAATAGATAAAATCTCTAATCTTGTAACAGAAGCGAAAGCTAGTGGCGCTAAAGTTGTGACAGGAGGCAAAGTGGCACCAGAGATAGGTGGAAACTTTTACTTGCCAACTTTATTGACCAATTTAACAAGCGATATGAATATATTTAGTTGCGAAATTTTTGGCCCAATTGCAGCTGTATATACATTTAAAGATGATGAAAGTGCAGTTCAGTTGGCTAACTCTACACCATATGGGCTTTCAGCCTATCTATACACTAATGATTACAGGAGAATACTCAGCGTAACAAAAGAGCTTGAGTATGGCATGGTAGGCGTAAATACACCAAAATTTGTCTCCGAAACAGTACCTTTTGGAGGAGTGAAGGAGTCAGGAATAGGAAGAGAAGGATCACATTATGGAATTGAAGAGTTTCTTGAAATGCACTATGTGTGTATAGCATCTAACTAAGATAATCATAATAAAATTGGAGATAATTACTATGAGCATATCTGAAAATAACCACTCACTATATACTCGCCATGAGTTTAAAGAGTTTGGTGGAGAATTCTCAGCTACTTCCTACCAAATACCCAAGCTTCAAAAAGGTGAAGTTTTAATAAAAGTAAATTTCTGTGGAGTATGTCATAGTGATGTGCATATCCATGAAGGTTATTATGGACTTGGGGGCGAAAAGAAACTTTCACTTTTAGAAAGAGGAATCAAGCCTCCTGTTACTTTAGGCCATGAAGTTGTAGGCACAGTTGTTGATGTAGGTAACGAAGAAGATAGTAATCTTATAGATAAACAATTTCTTGTTTATCCATGGATTGGTTGTGGAAAATGTGTAGACTGCCTTAATGACAAAGAGAATTTATGTGTCACCCCTGCTTCTATTGGAATTTTTAAGCCAGGGGGCTATGCAGAAAATTTAATAATACCAAGCAGTCGATACCTCATCGATATCGAAGGGCTAGATGCTGCTCATGCTTCAATGCTAGCTTGTTCGGGCCTAACTACTTATTCTGCTATCAATAAAATAATGCCAGTTAGCAATGAAGATAGTGTTGTTGTTATTGGTTGCGGTGGTTTAGGTCAACTGGCTATAAGAATTCTTTCGACAATGGGTATCGAAAACATAAAAGCTGTTGATATTTCAGAAGATAAAAGAGAACTTGCTTCCTTGTCAGGTGCCAACGAAACTTTTGATTCCGCTGATAGTGAAGCGGTAGAAAAAATCTTATTTGCTTCTGATAATCGGTGTGCAGCCGTTCTGGATTTTGTTGGTAATGATCAGACAGTATCTCTAGGTTTGAATGTTTTAAAGAAAGGGGGAGAGCTAGTTGTTGTTGGCCTTCATGGAGGCGAATTAAAATATCCAATACCTGTAATCATTACAAAAGCTATTTCAATTATTGGCTCTTATACTGGCAGTTTAGGTGAGCTAAATGAGCTAGTCACTTTTGCAAAGAAAAATGATTTTTTTAACATTCCTGTAGAGATGCGTAACCTTGACGAAGCAGAACGTTCTATTTTTGACCTTGCGCAAGGAAATGTAAAAGGAAGAATTATTTTAGAAAACAATTAATATTAGTTAAATTGAAATTAATAAATATTTCAGTTTCGGATGATTCTATACATACCTTACTAGTACGTATTGGTTCACAAGGTAAATATAGAAAGTAGCAAGTGCATTTTAATCCATACAGCTATACAACATGCAGGGTGAAAAATATGAATAACAAGCGTTTGTTTTACACATGCTCTTTAGTACTCGCCACTTCAGGCCTTACACTAAGTCCTTTATCTGCTGAGGCTACTGAGCTAAGATATGCTGTAGGTTTTCCGGCAGGCGTACCATTAGAGGCTGCTAGACAGTATTCAAGCGCCGTGTCTGAGTTAACTGACGACCAATATTCAGTTCGTATTTTTGAGCTCTCATTGCTTAATCATAGTGAAATGTCATCTGGTGTTGGTGATGGAATGGCGGATATTGGTTATTTACTTACGGCATATTCTCCATCAGATTACCCTTTTTCTAATCTAGCGGCTGACATGTCAATGAAGTTAGCATTGGATGATCGAGCTGAGGGTAAAGAGGGTTATTCCTATTCGGGTGCCATGCTTGAGTATATTTTGCTTAATTGCCCTGAATGTTTAGATGAGTTTAAAGCCAACAACCAAGTCTATACTGGAGTTGTGTCCACCCCTACTTACGGTATGTTCTGTAACGACCCAGTCACCACAACTTCTGATATAGAAGGTAAACGGATTCGAATTTCAGGCGCCCCCTGGGCTAGGTGGGTTAGAAACTTTGGCGCATCTCCAGTATCTTTACCTATTGGCGAGTCATACGAAGCATTAAGCCAAGGTGTCATTGATTGCACATTGTTCTCTGCACCGGAGCTAACTAACTTCAACCTTATTGAAGTGGTCAAAAATATCAATATGGACCTACCAGGAGGGCTATTCGCTGCAGGAGGAGCAACGACGCTAAATCGAGATCGTTGGAATAGCTTTGATGCAGACACTAAGAATGCCATGTTGAAAGCGGGATCTGTGATGTCTGCATACGTTACCTATCTTTACCAGGAACAGGCAAATCAAGACCTTAGTGCTGCCGAAGAGCGAGGAATAAATATTATTTCAGCAGATAATGCTCTCATTGAAAACTCTAAAGAATTTATACGGAGTGATTTAGAAACTGTTCCTTCGTATTATGCTAATGAGTATGGAATTGATCTAGAGCGCGCAGAAGAACTGGCGGGCGTCATGTCTGATCTCATCGATAAATGGCAAGTAATTGTCTCGGACATTGATGACCCTGATCAATTAGCAGAAATTTACTGGGATGAAATTTACTCAAAGATTGATCATACTGATTATGCTGCTCAGTGATGAATTTTAGGTAAGGGCATTTAAATATGCCCCTCAGTTAGCTAACGAACCCCACATCTTGTGGGGTTTTGTCGTTTAAGGAGTTTATTTCTGAGACATCATCTATTTACTAAGGTTTCTTAGTCATAACGCATGGAGGTGTGTAAGCGATTAACTAACCACGTCTAGGCAGATTTCGATTAAATCGGTGGCGTTGGCTTTGGCAGTTTTAATCAGACTATAGATCGCTGCGCTGGCAAGAGCGACACTCGGTGTGTGGCTGAACAACCAGTTTTTACGCTTATCCCCCTCTGTCAGCCTTGTTGTCCGGTTAGTGATATCGCCTAAATCTAATCCAGAGGGAGCGGCATGGAGTCCTTGTGCCACGTTATTCTGCAGTTCGTAAAGCAGCTGTACTGAGAAAGTTGGTAAGCGATCCACTAACCTTTCAATTACCCACAAGTCATCGATCATATGATTTTTCGCTTGATTAGCCAGATCCCGTTGTGGTTCGTTGTTGCAGATACTCAACAACGTGAGGAAAGGCGCAGATATGGGACGCTGGGTGGAGGAAGAAACGTCTGGCTGCGATCTGGGTGATGCACGATTGAACCGAAGGTTAGGGATGATCTTGGAAGATATTGGCGAGAGACCCGATAGATCCCTACCCACGGCATTCCAGGATTGGGCAAATACAAAGGCCGCCTATCGCTTCTTCGCCAACGTAAATGTTAGCGAAGACAAGATATTAGAGGGGCATTTTGCAGCCTCGGCTTTACGAATCCAGGCCACCAATGGTCCCGTTCTTATCTTGCAGGATACAACAGAGTTCTCTTTCAAACGCTCTTCACCTGAGAAAATCGGGTTCACTAAGATATCTACCGGGCGCAAGATGAAGGAAGGACGGCATCAACAACACACCATCTGTGGCCTGTTGATGCATGCTAGTCTGGCGATCACCCCAGAAGGTTTGCCATTAGGCTTGACGGCCACCTAGTTCTGGACGAGGGACAAGTTCCAGGGAACATCGGCTCTCAAGCGTAAGATAAACCCTACCCGGGTACCCATTGATCAGAAAGAGAGCATGCGTTGGCTCGATAATTTGCGTCTATCCACTGAGCTAGCCGGTTCACCTGAACGCTGCGTGCATATCGGCGATCGGGAAAGTGACATCTTCGAACTTTTTTGCTTAGCTCAAAAAGTTGGCACTCACTTTTTGATCCGAAGCTGCGTCGACCGCCTCGCTGAGGATGGAGGAACGACCATTTCCCAAGTGATGGCGGAAACGCAGGCCAGCGGGACGCACGATATTCAGTTTCGCGATGATCGTGGTAATGAGCAACAAGCTAAATTGTTGATTCGACATGCAGCGATGACCGTCTGCCCACCGATTGGAAAACAGAGAAACTATCAGCACCAACAGTTGGGTATCATTTTTGCGGAAGAGATCAATCCCCCGAAAGACCGCTCTCCCATCTTTTGGAAACTGATCACCAACCTTCCCGTCGCCAACCACGCCGATGCGGTACAAAAACTCAACTGGTATGCACAACGCTGGAACATAGAGACATTCTTCAAGACCCTGAAAACGGGATGCCGAATTGAGAAGATGCGACTCACCACTGCTAGTCGAATCGCTAACTGTATTGCGCTCTGCTGCGTCGTGTCATGGCGAATATCCTGGCTGACCATGCTTCGACGTCAGTTCCCAACGGCCTCACCAGCAGCGGTGTTTACAGATACTGAAAGAGCCTTGCTCGATCGTTCAATGTCTTCAGTTAGGCAGGGTATGCGACGCGATATTGATTTTTACATGACGGCGGTTGCTCGTTTAGGTGGCTACTTGGATCGATCAAGGGATGGCCCGCCAGGAACAACGGTTCTCTGGCGAGGCTTCACTCGGTTAGCTGACCTCGTTGAAGGGTTCCAAGCTGCGAATCCAAGCGCATCACCGACTTGTGGGTAATTGAAAGTTTTATGGCGCGCTTACTAAAGACTGACCGGCTTTGTTCCAGCGTCCGCCCTCTCGGCAGCTTCCGCCCTAGTCGGAAAGGTGGGTCAAATAGCGTATTTTGGTGATTCGATATAACATCACCCGGATACCCTTAGTGTTAGTAGAGCTAAGGGTATTTATGCGGTTTTGCAAGCTGAGTTGACTCCCCGCATCTAAAATATTATTAGCTGAACTCCCCGAATTTAATCTTGCGCAGCACATTCCTCACCATTTCGCGGCCAGCGAAGGTATCGAAAAGATCGATGGGCTGAGACCCATTCAGCGCTCGAACTTCGCTGTGTAGCCACTCCTGGGCGCTATCGCGATCACCGAAGACCTTTCCGGCGTCGACATACAGCTTCAGTGTATCCAGGACTTCCTCGCTCTGAGCACGGCCCAGGGCCTTACGCTTGTACAAACGATGCAGGTTTCCTGAGTCAGTTTCTAACAGTCGCACTAAGACATCTCGATCACCTCGCAGTGCATTGACCGCTTTTTGGAGTACGCGGCCAGACAAGCCTTCTCGCACAACCCTAATGAAAGCCACCTGGTCGACATACACATCAAGAGGGAGGCCGATATCGCCCAGCATACGGTTATCACAATTGTCTTGTTCGGTGAGATCCATAGCACCCCCTTAATTATCCGACATGCACAGGATGCTTCACGATGATGGCAGTAGCTTAATTACAAAGTAATATAGTATGAGTTCAGAGCGTTATGGCTTTTCTGCATCCTCATGTATGTTTGGGGGCTTACTGGCAGAAATTATTTCTTTCTTGTCAAATAGTAGTTTTCCTTTCCAGATACCTGCTTCTACCTGTTCCGCCACCTGTTGCATTATGATTTCAGCCAGTTTGAGCGTTGCAACGGAGGAGGGTAGATCTGTAGGGGTGACGAGAGACAACGTTCGCTTAATCTCTGGTGAGGTTATAGGAATTGCGATGACTTCCTTTCGGGTTGTCATTTCATGGACTGCAGCGGAAGACAATATGGTGTAGCCAAGCCCTCTTCTCACCATATCGGTAAGCATGGGCCAAGCGCTGACCTCAAGAGCGAGGTTTAAGGTCTTGTTGCGATCTGCAGCTTCTTTTTCCATCGCCACTCTTAAACCGTGCTTCTCTTCAGGCATAACAAGTGGTAATTCGAGCACTTCATCTAAAGTGATCTCAGAACGGTTGGAAACTTTAGTGTTGGTTGGGGAAATTAAATATAGGCGCTCCTCTATCAAAGGACGGAAGCGTAAGTTCTTATGATTACTGTGATTGTATGAAATGGCAATATTTAATCGATGTTGCATAACCATTTGCTGGAGAGTGCCACTCATAGCCGATTTTACTGCAAGATTTACCTGAGGAAACTGCTTACGGTAATCCTCAATAATAGCCCCTGAAAAGGTATGTGCCACTGTAGGAAGAAGCCCAAGCACTACTTGCCCCGTGACTTCGCCTGCTACGGCAGTAACATCGGCCTGAGTTCTCTCAAGGCTCTGAAGTAGGCTGCGTGCTCGCTCGTATAACAATTCACCAGCCGCCGTTAGTACCACTCCACGCCCGTGTCGTACGAAAACGTCAACGTTCAGTGCTTCTTCTAGCATTCTGATCTGTCGGCTTAGAGCGGGCTGGGCAACGAACAATTTTTCGGAAGCACGACTGAAACTGCCGGTATCTGCAACAGTTAGGAAAGTGTTCAGCTGCCGTAAGTCCACGTTTAGATTAAAGGGCATGGCAATCTTACCTATAACTTAGTTATATACAATTTTCCATTATATACCTTTTTAGTAATAGATGATGATCTAGCCCGCAGTCAGGTATGCCTAAAAGTGATGGCTGATATAAAAAGTATATAATTGTTAGTGAAATTTCTTGCTGATACGGTTAAATCATACTTGGGGCACAGTAATGTTCCCTCCTCTCTTATACCGTTGCCATTCGGTTACAGGAATAGCACTCATGCAGAGCAGAGCAATTTATAACAGCGAACATGAACTTTTTCGCGAAAACGTGCGTCGTTTTTTTCGTGCCGAGCTAGAGCCCAATATAGATCAGTGGGAAGAACAAAGTGTGGTTCCCCGGTCGTTATGGAATAAGGCTGCGGAAAATGGCTTTCTATGCTGTGGTGTTCCTGAAGAGTATGGAGGCCCGGGTGCTGACTTTCTCTATAACATGGTGCTCTCTGAGGAAACCGGCTATGCCATTGGCGGTGCCAGTGTCGGCTTTTCAGTTCAGGCGGATATTGTGGCCTATTACCTGATGAGTGCGGGCACGGAAGAGCAAAAGCAGTATTGGCTACCAAAGATGGTGACCGCTGAGAAAATTGCGGCTATTGGCATGACTGAGCCAGGCGCCGGAAGTGACCTCAAAGCGATTCGCACCTCTGCTGTCCGTGATGGTGACGAATATGTCATCAATGGGCAAAAGACCTACATTACGAACGGTCAGAACTGTGACTTCGTGCTACTGGCCTGTGTCACGGGTCCCGGCAAGGGCGCCCACGGCATCAGTATGATCATTGTCGAAACTGATCGTTCTGGTTTCGGGCGTGGCCGTAACCTAGACAAAATCGGCCAGAAGGCAGCAGATACCTCCGAAATGTTTTTCCAGGATGTCCGAGTGCCGGTAACCAACCTGGTGGGCCAGGAAGGTGAAGGCTTTGCCATGATGATGCGTGAATTACCGCGCGAACGCATCACTATTGCCTGCCGTGCTCAGGCTGAGGCTCAGCGTGCTTTTGATCTAACTGTGGCCTACACCAAAGAACGCAAAGCGTTCGGCAAAACCATAGCCGACTTCCAGAACACTCAGTTTGTGTTAGCGAATATAAAAACCAGCCTGGAAGTGGGCTGGGCCTACCTTGATCAGTGCATCAAAAAGTGTGATGAGGGCACCCTGACGCCTGAAGAGGGCGCTATGGCCAAACTTTGGACTACAGAGAACGAAGGCAAGGTAGTTGACAAGTGCCTTCAACTCTTTGGGGGTTATGGCTACATGCGTGAGTACCCAATCTCCCGCATATACGTGGATGCGCGTGTACGCCGGATCTATGGTGGCACTTCAGAAATTATGAAGTTGGTTATCAGTCGTTCTCTCTAATAAAAAAAGGAAATCAAATGTTTGGAATTACCGCCTACGGTGCATATATACCGAGAAATAGGCTCTCCAGAGCAGCTATAGCTGACGCTAACGACTGGTTTGATGCCAGCCTTCGGGGTCTTGCAAAAGGGGAGCGCAGTGTCTGTAACTGGGATGAAGACACTATCACCATGGCTGTGGAAGCCGCTCAGGACTGCATGTCGCTACTTGATGCTAACTCGGTAGGGGCACTGTATCTGGCCTCCACTACCCTGCCCTTTCTTGATCGTCAGAACTCTGTGGTGGTCAGCCAGGCGCTGAATCTCGGCGACCATCTGCGCACCATGGATGTCAGTGCCTCCCAACGTGCGGCGACCTCCGCCCTGATTGCGATGCTAGAAGCGGGCGGCCCGGGTAAAGGGTCGGCCATGCTGGTGGCTTCTGAACACCGTCGCAGCAAGTGTGGCTCCCGGGCGGAAATGCTCTGGGGTGACGGTGCTGCGGCTCTGGGCGTGGGTAGTGAAGGGGTGATTGCAGAGTATATGGGTTGCGAAACCTATGTAACGGATTTTGTAGATCACTATCGTGGCGAAGATTCGACCCTGGATTATGAGTGGGAAGAGCGCTGGATCCGTGACGAAGGTTACCTTAAGAGTGTGCCTTTGGCCGCTACTCGTCTGCTGGAAAAAACGGGTTTAAAAGCCGTTGATATTGCCCACTTTGTATTGGCGTCCGATCAGGCCAAAACGCCTTCAGCGGTTGCCAAAGCGCTTGACGTTACGGCTGAGGCTGTGGTCGACAACCGCATTGCCTCAATGGGTGTCTCCGGGGCAGCTCATCCAATTCTCATGCTTACTGCAGCGCTCGAAGCTGCCAAACCCGGTGATCTGATTATGCTGGCTGGTTTTGGCCAGGGCACCGATGTGGTGCTTTTCAGAGCTACTGAACAGATCAATGAACGGCGCCCGAAAACCGGTTTCGCCGGGGCGCTTGCGCGTCGTCGCCCCGATGAGAATTACAACCGCTTCCTCAGTTTCAATAACCTGGTTGAACGTGAAACCGGCAAGCGAGGGGAGCTGGACAAACAGAGTTACCTGGCTGCGATGTACCGCAAAAAGGATCTCTTAACCGGCTTTATCGGTGGCAAATGCAGGGAGTGCAGCACCATTCAGATCCCGAAGGAGAACTATTGCGTTAACCCGGACTGTGGCGCATTGCACAGTCAGGACGATCACCCGATGTCTGCCTTACCCGGCCGGGTCAAAACTTGGACTGCTGATCGCCTGACATTTGACTGGAATCCGCCCGCCTATTTTGGGCTGGTCGAGTTCGATGGCGGTGGTCGAATGATGATGGACTTTACAGAAGTGGAGGCGGGCAGTATCGAAACCGGTGTTGCCGTCAGCCTGCATTTCCGCATCCGGCAGTTCGATAACCAGCGTGGCTTCCGGAAATATTTCTGGAAAGCGACACCTTCCGGGCTATAACACGCGCAGCTGATAACAGGTGATTGAAAATGGCTAGTGGAATCAAAGATAAGGTAGTGATCCTGGGAATGGGTTGCAGTAAGTTTGGTGAGCGCTGGGATGCCAGTCCCGCCGACCTGATGGTAGAAGCCTTCGAAGAATGTCTTGCTGATGCGGGTATTGAAAAGAAGGACATCGAAATGGGCTGGTTTGGCGCCGGCATTGATGCCTACAACGTGGGATCGAGTGCATTGCCTCTTTCCCTTGCCCTGCGGTTGTCGAATATCCCGGTTACCAAGGTTGAGAATATGTGCGCCACCGGGACCGAAGCTTTCCGTGGCGCAGTCTATGCAGTTGCCTCCGGTGCCTGCGATATCGCACTGGCCCTGGGTGTGGAGAAGCTCAAGGATGTCGGTTATGGCGGTCTGCCCCAGCGCACCCGCGGTGTGGAAAACGACATGTTCTGGCCCAATCTGTCAGCTCCGGGCGCGTTTGCCCAGCTTGCCAGCGGCTATCGCGCCAAACACGGCATTGACAAGACTGAATTGAAGCGGGCCATGGCCCACGTGTCAATGAAGAGCCACGCTAACGGTGCGAAGAACCCGAAAGCCCATCTTCGTCGGGAAATCACCGAAGAACAGGCCATCAATGCCCCTTATATCGCAGAACCGATCGGGTTGTATGACTGCTGCGGCGTGAGTGATGGTTCGGCCTGCGCCATAGTGACCACGCCCGAAATCGCCCGGCGCCTGGGCAAAACGGATCTGGTTTCCGTCAAGGCTCTGCAGTTAGCCGTTTCCAACGGTGATGAAGCCAGTTTCAGTGACTGGGATGGCTCCTACATCAAGACCACCCGAATTGCTGCACAGCGTGCTTATAACGAGGCGGGTATCAAAAAGCCTCGAGAAGAAATCAGTATGACGGAAGTCCATGACTGCTTCTCTATCACCGAGCTGGTGACCATGGAAGACCTGCAGCTGTCTGACGAGGGTAAGGCTGTTCATGATGTGCTGAACGGTGATTTTGATGCCGGTGGCCGGATTCCCTGCCAGATTGATGGTGGGCTGAAGTGTTTTGGCCACCCCATCGGTGCCTCCGGGCTGCGCATGATCTATGAAAATTATCTGCAGTTTCAGGGGCGAGCCGGTGACCGACAGCTGTCAAATGCCCGATTGGCTCTGAACCACAACCTTGGGGGCTTCCCGCACCAGAACATCTGCAGTATCTCGATTATCGGGCGTTACGAGTGACACTCCGAAGCGCTGCCGTTTCGTGGAACAGTAAAAGCATGAACAGGTGACCTGATGAGCCAAACACAACAAGCCGCTATGCACTTAGGGGGTGACGCCGAATCACTGGCAGTGGCCCGGCGTAGCCTTGAGACGGTCCGGTACCAACTGGGGCTGGCCCTCAAGAACCTGAAAAACTACTGCACTGTCGACGGGCGGCTGAGCTCGGGTTTGCTCGACCACCACCAGTTGAGCTGTTACGAGGTCGCCTTGTGCGCGGCGGAATTGTCTGCTTCTGAGGCGGTATGCGTTTACGCAGCAGAGACTGGTAAAGAAGATCAACTTGCCCGCGATGTCGCCCTGGTTTTCTGCGCGGAAGCGGTGCCGTCGGCTATTCAGCGGTTGTTGGCCAGAGCCGGAGATCTCGGACTTGATCGCGCCACGATCATTGGCTTGTACAGAGACAAGGACATCGAAACGCTGATTGAGCAGTTCGGTAGCAGCGTATTTCTGGCTGCGATCGGGGCCACCGTGGCAGAGCGTGGCAGTACCCGTCTGCCATCCACGCTCGGGGAAGAGAAAGAAATGATGCGGGACATGTTTGCTCGCTTTGCTACCGACGTGGTGATGCCACTGGCGGGTAAAATCCACCGGCAGGATCTGGATATTCCCGATGAGATTCTCAAGCCGGCGGCAGAGCTCGGCTGTTTCGGCATCAGTATTCCGGAGCGTTTCGGTGGTTTTTTACCCGATAATCAACCGGACACCCTGGGCATGATCGTGGTTACTGAGGAGCTGTCACGGGCCTCGTTGGGTTCAGCCGGAAGCCTGATTACCCGCCCGGAAATTGCCGCCAAAGCGCTGTTGCAAGGCGGTACCGAGGAACAACAACAGGACTGGTTGCCGCGCATTGCCTCTGGAGACACTCTCTGTGCGATCGCTATTACCGAGCCAGATTACGGCTCTGACGTTGCCTCCCTCGGGTTGAAAGCAACACAGGTCGAAGGAGGCTGGGTACTCAATGGCAGCAAAACCTGGTGCACATTTGCAGGCAAGGCCGGCATGTTGCTGGCGATGGCCCGGAGTGAACAGGACACCTCGCTTGGTCACAAAGGCCTTAGTCTGTTTCTGGTGGAGAAACCGCCTGCTTCCGGCCACGAATTTCTTTATCAGCAACCTTCCGGGGGCGTTATTTCCGGTAAGGCTATAGCCACCCTGGGTTATCGGGGCATGCATTCTTACGACGTGTTCTTTGAGGATTATTTTGTTCCTGCCAATGGTTTGATTGGTGGAGAGAAGGGCCGTGGACAGGGCTTCTATTACACAATGGCAGGCTTCGCTGGCGGACGAATTCAGACCGCTGCCCGGGCAACGGGTGTGATGCAGGCCGCATTCGAGAAAGCCCTCAGTTATGCCAAAGACCGTAAGGTATTCGGGAAAGCGGTGGGTGATTATCAGCTCACCCAGGTGAAACTGGGCCGGATGATGGCGACCCTTACCGCCTCACGCCAGTTCAGTTACTCGGTCGCCAGAATGATGGATGCTGGTGATGGCCAGGTGGAGGCCAGCCTGGTGAAGCTGTTTACCTGTCGTGCCGCAGAGTGGGTAACCCGTGAAGCCATGCAGATTCATGGGGGCATGGGGTATGCCGAAGAGTCGGATGTGAGCCGCTATTTTGTAGATGCGCGGGTGTTGCCAATCTTCGAGGGGGCAGAAGAAACCCTTGCTTTGAAAGTCATTGCCAGAAACCTAGTTGCTCAGGCTTGAAACAATAAACCTACAAGAGACCTTTCAGGAGAAGTTTGTGAGCGATAAAAAAATGTTGGATGGAAAAGTAATTGTTGTCACCGGCGGTGGTCGCGGTATTGGCCGCGCAACCTGCCTTATGCTTGCAGAGCATGGTGCCAGAGTCGTAGTTAACGATATTGGCGGTGGCTCTGATGGCGCTGGTAACGACCAGGCCCCGGCTGATGAAGTCGTATCCGCGATCAAGGAAGCTGGAGGCGAGGCGGTATCAAGCTTTGACAGCGTGACAGAATGGGAAGGAGGACAGGCCATCATCCAGACTGCCCTTGATACCTTCGGTCAGATCGATTGCGTGGTGAACAACGCTGGGAACCTTCGCGACGGAATTTTTCATAAAATGTCGGAGCAGGATTTCGAGTCGGTTCTGGCGGTGCACCTCAAGGGTACCTTCAACGTCAGCCGGGCGGCAGCACCCCATTTCCGCCAGCAGGGCAGCGGCACCTTTGTGAATATGACGTCCACCTCCGGCCTGATTGGTAACTTTGGCCAGGCCAACTACTCTGCTGCCAAGATGGGCATTGTAGGCTTGTCAAAATCCATGGCGCTGGACATGGACCGTTTTGGTGTAACTTCGAACTGTATCGCGCCGTTTGCCTGGAGTCGTCTGATCGGCAGTATTCCGACGGATGACGAGGCCCAGAAAGAGCGCGTTGCCAAGATCCAGAAGATGACCCCCGACAAGATTTCCACCCTGGTAGTGTCACTCTGCAGTGATCAGGCCAAGCATGTGACCGGTCAGATTTTCGGCGTCCGTAACAATGAGATTTTCCTGTTCAGCCAGCCTCGCCCGATTCGTTCAGCCCATACCTCTGAAGGATGGACTCCGAAGACGATATTGAGCCGCGTGATGCCCGCTTTTGAAGCGGATTTCTACCCGCTGAGCCGCTCTGCGGATATCTTCAGCTGGGATCCGTTCTGATAAACCCGGGTAACAATGGTCCTGCTCGGCAATGCCGGTCGGGTACCGTTTTCCAGACACAGGAGGATGCACGTGGCCATCAGTTACGAGAAGCTGCTGAACCGTAAGTTCGAGCGTATCGACCAGAAATACACCGAGAAAGATACCATTCTCTACGCACTGGGCGTGGGCATGGGCATTGATCCTCTGGACAGGAGCTGCCTGTCATTTGTCTACGAGGATGGTCTGAAGGCGCTGCCCAGCATGGCGGTGGTGATGGCGTATCCGGGGTTCTGGGCGAAAGAGCCGGACACCGGAATCGACTGGGTGAAGATCCTGCATGCCGGCCAGGAGTTGGTCATGCACAAGCCGTTGCCTGCCTCTGGCCATGTCTATGCTACTACCCGAGTGGCGGATGTGATCGATAAGGGCGCTAGTAAGGGGGCTCTGATTCTTTCCGAGCGTACCGTCAGGGATGCTGACACCGATGAGGCCTTGTGCACATTGTCCATGACTACCATGGCCCGAGGCGATGGCGGTTTTGGTGGCCCCGATGCTCAGTCACCAAAGCCGGACCCGATCCCCGAACGAGAGCCGGATATGTTGTGCGAGTTACCGACGCTTCCACAGCAGGCGTTGATTTACCGGCTTTCCGGTGACTATAACCCGCTTCATGCGGATCCAGAGGTGGCTACCAATGCAGGCTTCAAAGCACCTATTCTGCATGGATTGTGTACCTTTGGTGTGGCCTGCCACGCGCTTCTGAAGACTTTGTGTGATTACGATCCAGCTCGCTTCCACCGGATGCGTGTGCGGTTCTCAGCGCCGGTTTATCCCGGAGAAACCATCCGCACCGAAATCTGGAGGGAAGGCGATTCGGTGGCTTTCCGGTGTCGTTCTGTAGAGAGGGATCTGGTGGTTATCAACAATGGCTATGCTGAGGTGAGCTGAACATGCAGAACATTCTTTCCGGACTTCGGGTAATTGAGGGCAGCGCCTTTGTGGCAGCGCCCTCAGGCGGTATGACTTTGGCACAGTTGGGGGCGGATGTAATTCGTTTTGACCCCATTGGCGGCGGTATCGACTATCGCCGATGGCCGGTGAATGGTGACAACCAAAGCCTTTACTGGCACAGCCTTAACAAGGGGAAGCGATCCATTGCTGTGGATATCCGTCGTCCGGAAGGTCAGGAAATCCTCTCCCGTCTGATTACCCTTCCAGGAGACGATGGAGGCATGTTCCTCACCAACTTTCCGGCCAAGGGCTGGTTATCCTATGAGCGCCTGAAAGAATTCCGGGAAGATCTGATCTACATGAACCTTACCGGTGATCGTCACGGTAACAGTGCTCTCGACTATACCGTTAACTGCAAGGTCGGCTTTCCCTCCATTACCGGTGTCGGCAAAGCGGGGGAGGTCCCGCCCCTGAATAATCCAATGCCGGCTTGGGATGTCATCACCGGCCAGCAAATCGCCTTGGGATTGCTCGCTGCAGAGCGCCATCGTTCCCGTACTGGTCAAGGCCAGTTGGTTAAAATCGCTTTAGCCGATGTGGCTCTCGCCACCCTTGGAAATTTGGGCTATATCGCCGAAGCCATGATTAACGATGTTGATCGTGAGGCCACTGGCAACGACGTCTTCGGCACCTACGGGCACGACTTCGAGTGCAGTGATGGCGAGCGGGTAATGGTGGTCGGGGTTAGCCCCAATCAGTGGCAGGCTCTCGTTGCGGTGACCGGTACCGAAAACCAGATTAATGAGCTTCAACAAAGGATGGGCCTGGACCTCCGTAAAGAAGGTAACCGTTACGAGGCCCGTGCTGAAATTACTGCCATTTTCAAGCACTGGTTCAGTCAGCGCTCTTACAGCCAGGTCAGCACTGAGCTCGATAATGCCGGGGCGTGCTGGGGTAAATATCAGACCATCCGTGAAACCGTGAATACAGATATCGACTGCTCCCCTGACAACCCGTTATTCCAGATGGTAGATCAGCCGGGGGTAGGGGAGTACCTGATGCCTGACCACCCCTTAAGGTTTACCGGCATGAACCGTGATCCGATTCTGAGGGCACCAAAGCTGGGGGAGCACACTGAGGAAATTCTGGCGCAGACGCTCGGACTTTCCAGCGGTGAGATCGGAAAATTGTTTGATGACAAGATTGTAGCCAGCAGTGGGCGGTAGGTGCTCTCAAGAGTGCCCTGAGTACCCAAATAATAAAGACAAAACACCGGGCAATCGCCTCGGTAATAGGAGAGCGAGATGGGACCGTTGAAGGGGTTTCGGGTTATTGAGCTTGCTGGAATTGGCCCAGGGCCATTCTGCGGCATGATGCTGGCCGACCTGGGCGCTGAAGTAATCAGCGTTGAGCGGGTCGGGGCGCAGGCTATGAAGCCAGCGCTGGATTGCAGTCGGCGGGGCAAGCGCTCAATAGCCCTTAATCTGAAAACACGGGAGGGTGTCGAAGCCCTGCTTAAACTGGTGGAGACCGCTGATGCCCTATTTGAAGGCTTCCGCCCCGGAGTGACTGAAAAGCTGGGCATCGGGCCTGATCAATGTATGCAGCGAAACCCGAGGCTGGTATACGGCCGCATGACGGGCTGGGGCCAATACGGTCCTCTGTCCGGAGCCGCTGGCCACGATATCAATTACATTTCTCTGACCGGTGTTCTCAGCGCAATCGGCAGGGCTGGAGAAAAACCCGTACCCCCCCTGAACCTCGTCGGTGATTTCGGCGGCGGCGGTATGTTCTTGGCTTTGGGTATTGTTTCAGCTCTGCTGGAAGCCGCCAGATCCGGCAAGGGTCAGGTTGTCGATGCGGCCATGACAGATGGTTCCGCGGTACTTATGACGATGTTTCATTCGGCTTATGAAATGGGCCTCAATTCGCTGGAACGTGGCACCAACCGACTGGATACCGGTGCCCATTACTACGACTGCTATGAAACTAGCGACGGAAAATATATATCCATTGGCTCGATAGAACCGCAGTTCTACGCTCAACTAATGAAAGTAGCAGGTCTTCCCCAGGAGAAGTTCGGTGAGCAGTTGGACAAGAGCCAGTGGCCAGAACTGAAGCAATACCTAGAACAGATTTTCAGGCAGAAAACCCGGGCTCAATGGTGTGAGCTGATGGAAGGTACAGATATCTGCTTTGCACCAGTGTTAGATATAAAGGAAGCCCCATTCCACCCCCATAACCAGGCCCGGAAGACTTATGTAGATGTGGATGGCATGCAGCAACCAGCGCCGGCGCCCCGTTTCAGTCGCACCAAACCAGGCATACTTTTTGCTGCTCGCCAGTACGGAGCGGATACTGCCGAGGTTCTGGGCGAACTGGGCTTCAATCCTGAACAGCTGGAAACTATGCGTTCCGATAAAGTCTGTGGCTGACCACCCTCCCCACGCTATTCATCAGAAAGGATCAGACAATATGAGTCACTTGAACTTTGAAATTGATGGCCAGGTCGCCTATCTGACTATGAACCGTCCTGAAGCTCGCAATGCCTTGTCGTTGGAAATGCGTACCGAGATCCGGGATCATTTGCAAGAAGCGGAGCTTAATAACGATATTCGCTGCATCGTATTGCGTGGTGCCGGTGAACACTTTCTGGCTGGTGGCGACGTCAAGTCCTTCATGGAGTTCACCAAGCTGTCTCCTGAAGAGCGGCGGCTCACATTTATCAATCGTATTCATGGTCTCAATGCCATCATGTATGCCATGCGGCGGTTGAACAAGCCGGTGATTGCCAGTATCCGCGGTGCAGCGGCTGGTGCCGGAGTCAGTCTCGCGTTGTGCTGTGACATGGTGGTGGCATCCGAAGATGCCTTCTTCACTCTGGCTTATTCCAAGATTGCCAGCAGCCCGGACGGTGGTGCCTCCTATTATCTACCGCGTCTTGTGGGCACCAAGAAAGCCATGGAAATAGCCCTTCTGGGCGATCGTTTTACCGCAAAGGAAGCGCTGGATATGGGCCTGATCAACCGTGTGGTACCGACAGAGGAGCTGATCGTCAGAACCAAGGAGTTGGCAGACCGACTGGCGAGTGGGCCTACTCGTGCCTATGGCAATATCAAGAAGTTGATTTTGGCTGCTTCCGATAATTCTCTGGAGGAACAACTGCAGCTAGAGGCCGAAACTTTTGGTGGTACGGTTATGGCTGATGACTGGATTGAAGGCGTTGTTGCGTTCAATGAGAAGCGCAAACCGGATTTCAAAGGACAATGATCCCGTCCGGTATAATTGGTTTAAAGGAGAAGTTGCAGTGACAAATACAACAATCGACAAGACGACATTTAAAGGTATTGTTTGTGGCTCCCGCCATCTCACCCATGAACAGTTCCAGCATGATGTAAAACGAGCTGCAAGCGTATTCAGTAAAATGGGGGTGGGTGAAGGCGAGTGCGTGGGCATTTTTATGCGGAATGATATTCATTTCATGACTGCCAACCACGCTGCCAACTATGTCGGGGCCTATGCAGTGCCCATCAACTGGCACTTGGCCGGGGAAGAACTGACATACATACTGAATGATTCGGGGGCCAGGGTTCTGGTCATTCATGCCGACCTGTACCGGATTGTAAAGGATGCGATTCCCGCTAGCGTCAGTTGTCTTCTGGTGGAAACCCACGAAGACCTCCGCAAACCTTTTGGTCTGGCTGCGGACGAGTGCATCGTGCCAGAAGGTGAAGCAGACTGGCAGCGTTTGCTCGACTCGGAACACCCATCTCAGAGCTCCCCCGTTCAGGGCCCGTCTTCCATGTTGTACACCTCTGGCACCACTGGGCATCCGAAGGGCGTTCGCCGGGTTCCGCTGAATGCCGAAGGTGCTGCCTCCATGCGAGATTTCCGTACTCGGGTATACGGCTGTGGCCCCGGTGCACGCTGTACCGTACCGGGACCGCTTTATCACAGTGCCCCAAATGGCTACTCCATGCAGGCGTCAAAAATCAGCGATTTGCTGTTAATTATTCCGAAGTTTGATTCCAGGGAATTTCTCGAGTTAATCGAGGAATACCGTCTGACAGCGGCAATTATGGTGCCGATCATGTTTATTCGCCTACTGAAGTTGCCAGACGGCGTTCGCAATAAATACGACTTGTCGAGTCTGGAATTTATTATTCACGCGGCGGCGCCATGTCCAGCTGATGTCAAACGCAGGATGATTGAATGGTTCGGGCCAGTGATCAACGAGTTCTACGGCTCCACCGAATCCAGTGCGGTCAGTGCATGTAATTCCGAACAGGCACTGGCCAAGCCCGGGAGCGTCGGCAAGACGGTGCCGGAGGCTGATATCCGGATACTGGACGAGCAGGGGAATCCTGTGCCTGCCGGTGAGATAGGTGAGATTTACTCCAAGTTTCCGCTGATGGACTTTACCTACAATCGCAAACCCGAAGCCCGGGCCGCGATGGAAAAAGATGGTTATATAACCTCCGGAGACATGGGTTACCTGGACGAGGATGGCTTCCTCTTTATTGCTGATCGGGTTAAAGACATGGTGATTTCTGGGGGTGTGAATATTTATCCCGCAGAAATAGAGGCGGTACTGCACAATTATCCGGGTATCAAGGATTGCGTGATTTTCGGCATTCCCGATGAGGAATTCGGGGAAGCTTTGATGGCAGTGGTGGAAGCGCAGGATGACGTCAAACTGGATACTGATCACATAAAAAGTTACCTACGCGAGCATCTCGCGGGCTTCAAGGTACCCAGACGAATAGAGATTGGTAAGGACCTTCCCAGAGAAGACTCGGGCAAAATCTTCAAGCGTAAGTTACGTGATAATTATTGGCAGCAGGCTGGTCGAAAAATCTGAATTGAAGTGTAAACATGACTGATTATTGATATTTGCCCACTAGATATTAGCTAAAAAAGTAGCTTTTTTTAATATATGGGGCAAGAAGATGAGTTGCTCAATCCGCTAGGGATAACAAGAAAATGCCGGAAATTGATAGTAGCGTTAATGAAACTAACTTTGGAGATAGTAACTTTAAAGCCGAAGCCGAAAGCCTATCAGGTTTCAGGGATGTCCTGGGGTTTTCTGTAACAGAATGGCAAAAAGATTTTTGCGCACTAACTGTTCTTGTGGGCGACCAACATATGAATCGTAATGGTTTTGTCCATGGTGGGGTTTTAATGGCATTACTAGACTCCGCTAGTGGGTTATGTGGAACGTGGTGCTCAGTATCTGGCAATGTCCGGAAATGCATTACAGTATCCATGAGTACTCATTTTATTAACCCGGTTCAGGATGGGCTATTGCGAATTGAAGCGCGAATGATCAGTCGCGGCCGCAAAATGTTCTTTGTGGAAGCACGTATAACCCTTGAGGAACAACTCATTGCCACCGGGGCCGGTACTTTCCGTTATGTACTAGGTGGCGACAAGGAGGAGGGGGTCCCATTATCTTAATCCTGACTCTTAATAAGCATTGCACAATTCGATAGATGTTGAAGCTATATAATATAGGTATATGTTATATAAAATATGGTTTGTTGTTGGTATCAATTTGGGGTGCTAGGTTGAATACACCAAACCATTAAAATGTAGCTACCTTAAAACAAAAACAGGAAAACCTAGTTATGAGATCAGTTAGCTCGATCAAAACCCTTTGTGTGGGCTCGGTCCTGGCTTTGGCGATAGCAGGGGGAGCGGTTGCTGAAACTACTCTCCGTTATGCCGAAGCGACACCCAATCGTGGTAGCCGTGCTGAGGCTCTGCAATTTTTTGCCGACGAAATCAATGAGCGTTCCAGCGGCGACCTTTCCTTGGACATCCATTGGGGGGGGCGTTACTGAAGTATTCAGGTATTCTCAGCGGGGTCTCTGCAGGTACCGCGGATATGGGTAGCGTTCTGGCAGCCTATGAGCCGTCCAAGATGCGTGGGCTGAGCATTGGAGATATCCCTGTTGAGGGAAACTCAGATCCCTGGGTTGCCATGCGGGCGATGTATGAGTTGATGACTACCAATAAACAGATCCAGGAATCATTTGCCGACGAGGGCGTGGTTTATGTAGGCAATTACACCACCACCCCGGTGCAGCTTGAGTGTACCGAAGGCAATGAGATTCATACCGTGGAAGACATGAAAGGCAAGCGGATTCGTGCTTCCGTTATCTATGCCAAGATTGTTGATGAGCTGGGGGCCAACCTAGTGAACTTCACCTACGGTGAGGTGTATCAGGCTCTGGATAGCGGTCTGGTGGACTGCTCTGCCGGCTACCTTTACGCCATGCGCTCCTTCAAAACTCCGGAAGTGACTAGCAGTGTAACGCTTACCAATTGGGGTCAGATTACCGGTTTCTCTATCATGATGAACAAGTACAGTTGGTATGACCTTACCGAAGAGCAGCAACAGATTATGCTGGAAGCGGGTTCGGATATGGTGGACTTCTATGCCGAGACGGTGATCGAAGAAAGCCAAGTCATTATCGATGCCTTGCCTACTGGTGAACTGGGTAACGAAATCGAAGTTATAAAGATGGCGGACTCGGAGCGTGACAAGTTGCTAGCCCTGTCAGATAAGTACATCAATCAGTGGATTGAAGAAATGAACCAGGCCGGATTTGACGGCCAGGGTATCTGGGATGAGTACCAGCAATTACTTTCTGAATATCAGCAGGTGGTCGACGAAAAAGGTTATCCGTGGGCGGGCTAAACCACTCTTGAGATAGCACAAATGCCGGGGTCTGTAGCACCCGGCGGTTAACTACTCTGATAAGGCCCAGGAACTCAGCCATGAAAAGTAGTCACTCCCACCTGCTGTCCGATCCCTACGGCTCTGATCCGGAACCGGGTTCGCCAGGTTTGAAACCGATAAGAAAGCTCCGTGGCTGTCTGTCATGGCTTGAGAATTTCTTTATTTACCTGGGGGCCCTTTGCATTCTCATTATGGGTGGGCTGATAACTACCAGTGTGCTATTGCGCACTTTTGGAAATTCCAGTGTCACCGATGAGGTCACTATTATAGGCGAGCTCATGATCGGCGCACTCATCCTACCCTTGGCATTTGTGGCGGCTGATCGAGGCTTTATTTCAGTCGAGATTTTCACCCAAAAACTGGGGCCGGGGTTTCAGCGGGGACTCAATCTACTGGCAGCCATCGTCGGTTTATTGGCAGTTATGCCAATTACCTATGCCGGCTATATAACGATGGTGGAAGCCTACACCTCAGGCGGCTATTACTTTGGCATGTTACAACTACCTAAGTGGCCTGGTGCCACTGCCTTTTTTGCCGGTTATTTTCTATTTTTTATTCGCTTAGTCGACCTGACCGTTACCGATCTCCTGTGTTCATTGGGTGTTATCAAGCCCCGGCCAGACAGTCAATCCGAGGAGTTGTAAGCCCATGGAACCAACTACTATCGGCGCCTATGGTTTCATTGTCGCCCTGGTGATGATGTTTTTGCGGGTGCCAATCGCGTTTGTCCTGGTCAGCGTAGCCTCAGTTTGCTCTTTGATCACTTATGCCTGGCGCCCGGGTCGCGACTTCGATCTCGAGAGAGGTATTCGTCCGGCATTGTCATTGATCGAAACCAACGCATTTGACTTCATCCACTCATACTCACTGAGCATGATCCCTTTGTTTATCGCGGCGGGACATATTGCCTATCATACCCGCATTACCACAGACATTTACGCGGCCGTTCGTGTCTGGCTAGCGCGGATGCCCGGTGGCCTGGCAATCGCTTCGCTGTTCGGTTGTGGAGGGTTTTCAGCCATTACAGGTTCGAGTCTGGCCTGCGCCTCTTCCATGGGGCGCATCTGCGTTCCTGAGATGCTGAGGTTTGGCTATGGCAAGCAACTGGCGACCTCAACGGTAGCAATGGGGGGAACCCTCGGGTCCCTGATTCCGCCCAGTGTATTGTTCATCCTCTACGGTATGTTTACCGAGCAGTCCGTTAACAAGCTGTTTATGGCGGGCATATTGCCGGGCATCCTGACTATGTTGGGATTTATTCTGGTGGTTGTGGTCTGGTCCCTGGTGAAGCCGAGCGATGCACCCGTACCAGATGAGCTGAGCTATACGTTCAAGGATAAATTCAAGGCTGGCCTTAAGGGTTGGCCTGCACTGGCGCTGATGACTATCATTATTGGTGGCATTTACGGCGGGATATTCACCGCTACAGAAGCCGCTGCGGTCAGCCTCGCGTTCGTGATCGTTTTTGGGGCTGTATCCCGTCGTCTCAAATGGTCGGACTTTCTCAGCTCTATGAAGGAAACCGCCTATCAGACCGCCTCTCTATTTTTCATTGCTATCGGGGCGAAGATTTTTGTGTCGTTCGTTTCACTTACCGGGGTGACTGGGGCGTTTGTTGCCTTCGTTGCAGGACTCGGGCTGGAAACCTGGATGGTGCTGTTATTTATCGTCTTGCTGTACGTCGGATTGGGCATGTTCCTGGACTCCATTGGAACCATGCTGCTGACACTACCATTTGTGATCCCTCTTGTGGAAGGTATGGGCTTAGATCTGATTTGGTTCGGGGTAGTGGTAGTGAAACTACTTGAAATTGGCCTAGTAACACCTCCGCTTGGTATGAATGTATTCGTTATTAATAGTGTTGTAACAAGTGAAATAAAGGTCCATACCATCTTCTTTGGTGTGATGAAGTTTCTTGTAGCGGACTTTGTGGTATTGGGCTTAATTGTGGCGTTCCCAATCATTTCATTACTAATACCGAATGCCATGTCGTAATTCTTGATAAAGCAGTTTTGTGTTGAATAAGTCGAAATGGAGTAAATATAAATGTCAGTAACAGGTGCCAGGGAGAACACACCGGAAATATCGGCAATGGCCTGGTTAGAAAAAGCGGCGGGTTGCTGGCCTAACAAACCGTCTATTTCCTGGGAGGGAAAAACTTACTGCTGGAGTGAAACTTTTTCACGCTGCCAAGGCATGGCGGGAGCTCTGGAGCGACAGGGTATTGGCCGTGAGGACCGTGTGGCGTACCTGGGTTATAACACCCACTGGGGGTTTGAGCTGTTTTTCTCGGTGCCCTGGCTGGCGGCCATCATTGTGCCAGTGAACTTCCGCCTGTCCCTGCGGGAGATGGTGGAATGTATTGAGGACTCTGAGCCGAAAATTCTGGTAGTGGACGAACATCATGTCGAGCAGGCCCTCGCGATCCAGCAGGCTTGTCCGGGGTTGGAAACGCTGATATACGCCGGCTCGGGAGACGTGCCAGACGGCATGGTGTCCTACGATGATCTGCTGCTACAGGCAGCTGTGCCCGCAGCAACTCCCGGCGGTAATGACGATACTCTGATTCTGTTTTATACCGGGGGGACCACCGGTCGCTCCAAAGGCGTAATGCTCTCCCACATTAACCAGTTTGCAAATGCGATGGGTGGCATATCCCTGTACCAGTTACAGGAGGGGGAGACTCATCTGCTGGCAGGCCCGATGTTTCACACTGCCGCCGGCTCCCGGGTCTACACCGCCACGCTGATGGGTATCCACACCGTGATCCTCTCCCGTTTTGATGTGGTCTCGGTGATGGAGCTGGTGCATGAATACCGTATTAACACGACGCAGATAGTCCCCACCATGCTGCAGATGCTTCTGGATCATCCCCGGTTTCCGGAATTCGACCTGTCCAGTCTCCGCCTTATCACTTATGGCGGCGCCCCGATGCCGGTTGCCTTGATGGAGCGTGCCTTGAGAGTGTTACCGGGTACCCGCTTTGGCCAGTCCTACGGCATGACGGAAGCGTCCCCTGTGGTGTCGGTGCTGAACAGCGAAGATCATTCCCTGGCACCGGAGCGTCGGGCGCGGCTGGTCTCCGCCGGTCGCGCCGCGCCCCACGTCAATATCCGGGTGGTCGGGGCAGACAGGAAGCGTCTGGGGAGCGGTGAAGTGGGGGAGATCGCCGTTCGCGGTGCCAATATCATGAAAGGGTATTGGCGTGCTCCGGAATTAACCCGGGCGCTCCTGGAAGAGGGCTGGTATTACACTGGTGACAGCGGGTTTCTGGATGATGACGGCTATCTGTTTCTGGTGGGCCGGATGAAGGACATGATTGTCAGCGGCGGTGAGAATGTCTATCCGATAGAAATCGAGAACATACTGTCACGCCACCCGGATGTAAAAGAATGCGCGGTAATTGGTGTGCCCCATGAGAAATGGGGTGAGTCAGTGCATGCTGTAATCAGGGTTTCTGAAGATGCGTGCGTATCCGGACAGGACATAATCGACTATTGCCGGGCGCGGATTGCCCATTATAAATGCCCCACGGGGGTCACTTTCATGGATCAGCCGTTGCCAGTATCCACAGTCAATAAAATCCTCAAAACAGAGCTCAAGAAAATGATTATCGGGGAGATCAGATAATGCCGGAAACTATCCGCTTTAACTTCCCGGCGCCGGTGATTGATGACAGCGTTGATCGCCTGCGCAGGGAAGTCCGGGCTTTTCTGCAGGAAGAAATTCGCAACGGCGGCTTTCAGCCTGTTACCGATTGCTGGTGCTCGGGCATTGATCCGGAGTTCAGCCGCAAGCTGGGTCAGCGCGGCTGGCTTGGTGTGACCTGGCCAAAGCAATACGGTGGTCGTGAACTGAGCGCGTTGCACCGCTACGTGATCACCGAAGAATTGCTGGTTGCCGGTGCGCCGGTGCATGCCCACTGGATCGCGGATCGTCAGAGCGGGCCTTTGATCCTCGCAACCGGCACGGAAGACATGAAGCGCAGGCTGTTACCCCGCATTGCCGCGGGCGAGTGCTTTGTGGCGCTGGGTCTGAGCGAGCCGGAATCCGGTTCAGACCTGGCCTCCGTGCGCACCAGGGCCCACCGGGTAGAAGGTGGCTGGGAAATCACCGGCACCAAACTATGGTCCTCCGGCGCCCAGATCTGCCAGTACATGACCGTGTTGGCGCGCACCAGCGAACGGGACGACAAGAAGCGACATGAGGGGCTGACCCAGTTCCTGGTGCCGCTGGATTCGCCGGGGGTCAGCGTGCGTGGTATCCGTGATATGAGCGGAGTCGAGCATTTTAACGAAAGCCACTTTGAACATGTCTTCGTGCCGGAGGACTCGGTTCTCGGTGAGGTCGGAGCGGGTTGGAAGCAGATAACCAGTGAACTGGCCCTCGAGCGATCCGGTCCAGAGCGTTTGCTCAGTACTTTCGTGGTTCTGGAGAAAGCATTCCTGCAGGCCGCAGCGACCATGAAGGGACACCAGGCTACGGTGATGGGCGGAATGCTGGCCCGAATCCGCGCTTTACGGGCAATGTCCCTTGGCGTTGCTGCTCTGCTTGAGCAAGGGCATTATCCGGAGGTTGAAGCGTCACTGGTAAAAGACCTGGGTACCCGGTTCGAGCAGGACATTGTCGAGCGTTTGCGTGAGTTCTGGCCAATCCAGCTCAAGCAGAGTTTCGGTGATGAGCTCCATTACCTGCTCGCCGACAGTCTGTTGCGGCAGCCTTCGTTTACGCTACGCGGGGGCACGAACGAGGTGCTCAAAGGCATTATTGCCCGGGGCATGGGGCTGCGCTAATCAATCATGGGGTTTGAAATGGAACAGACGGATCAACTGATTCTGGACACCGCGCAACGCCTGTTTTCTGATCATTGTGGCGCGGAGGTGGTAAACGGAGCCGAAAACGGCGTCGCGTCGGTCAGGTTGCTGAGTGCTCTTCTTGAGGCGGGGCTGCCGTTGGCGTGGGTTCCGGAAGCGGCCGGAGGGGTAGGTGGTTCTCTGGCGTTGGGCTTTAGTCTGATTCGCCAGTCGGCAGGCTTTGCCCTGGCGGCACCACTGGCAGAGACCCTGGTGGCGAACAGGGTTCTGGCCGAGGGCGGGCTGGAGTTGTCGGAGTCCTGGGCAGTGCTGGTCTTTGATGGCGGTACCCTGCCAACGTTAGTCGATGGCAAGGTCAGTGGTCTGGTGGAGAGCGCACCCATGCATGCGGGGGTGGCGCACCTGGTAGTGCCCGTATCAGACCAGGGGGTCATCAGAATTGCTACATTCGCTGCCGATAAGGTGGAGATCGATTACCGCGAGAGCCTGGCGGGGGAAGCGAGAGCGCAAGTTCAACTGAGCGAGGCGGTCCCGCTGGAATTATCGTCGGCGATGGATGGCGTGAGCGAACACGGACTGATGCAGTTCTGCGCCCTCGTGCGGGCTTGCCAGATTGCCGGTGCGATGGAGAAAATGAATGAATTGACGGTCGCCTATGTAAAGGAACGTCAGCAGTTTGGTCGTGCCCTGGGGAAGTTCCAGGCCATACAGCACAAGATTGCGGATATTGCTGGGGAAAGTGCGCTGGCGAATGCGTCAGTGGAGCAGGCGATACGGGAGTTGTCGCAGCACCCACAGCCTTTCAGTGGCAGTGAGGACACGTTCCTGTCCGTTGCAACCGCCAAGGTGGTCGCTTCGACCGCGGCGGGCACGGTCTCGCGGTTGGCGCACCAGTGCCACGGGGCCATGGGTTTCAGTTATGAATACCCGCTGCAGCAGTACAGCCGACGAATCTGGAGCTGGCGTGAGGAGTATGGCTCGGAATTCTACTGGTCAGAGCGCATCGGGCTGGCAGTCGCCGATGAGTTAAAACAAAGCGCGGCTAGCCAGAATGGCGGTCGGGTCTGGGAGATTATTTCCCGCTAGCAAACAAGGACAACAGATGAAATCGTTTGATGATGTCGGGGTGCAATGGCACGGGCATGTGGCTGTGGTGGAAATCCAGCGGCCGCCACTTAATTTTTTCGACGTGACGTTGATCGAGCATATAGCTGAGACCTTCGAAGCGCTCGAACAGGACGACCAGTGCCGTGCAATCGTACTGGCGGCCCAGGGCAAGGCGTTTTGTGCCGGCGCGGACTTTTCCTCCAATGGTAGTGATCTGTTCAAACCGGACGCCGCCAATAACGCGATCACTCTCTATAAAGCAGCGGCCCGGCTGTACGCGTGCAAGAAACCGATTGTTGGCGCCATTCATGGTGCTGCCATAGGCGGTGGTCTGGGGCTGTCACTGGTGCCGGACTTTCGGGTGGTTTGTCCCGAGGCCCGGTTTGCAGCCAATTTTGTACAACTTGGCATCCACCCCGGGTTTGGTATCAGCCTGGTATTGCCGAGGTTGATTGGCCAGCAAAGAGCCAATCTGATGCTGTTAACCGGCCGCCGGATCAAGGGCGAAGAAGCCTATGAGTATGGCCTGGCAGACAAACTGGTGCCTGCAGAGCAGGTGCGGGACGAAGCCATCGCCCTGGCAACGGAGATTGCCCAATGCGCGCCGTTTGCGGTCGAATCTACCAGGGCCACTCTGCGGCACGGGTTGGTAGATGAGCTAAAACAACGGCTGGATCATGAATTCGCCGAACAGGCCTGGCTGGCGAAAACTGCCGATCACAAAGAAGGTATGGCAGCGGTAACCGAGCGCCGGCCCGGTAAGTTCAACCGCTCGTGATCATTACTTGACCATCATTGCGTGAATCACTACTGCACCCGGGCCCGTCGGCTTGGGTGCAGGGGCCATCCATGGCTCCTTACGGTTTCGGATAGACCTGTCCGCTTACTTTGTTTCTCCTCAGTATTTCGAGATTTGCTCCCTGGCAATTTCATACTCATCCCGTAACTGGGCCACGGCTTTCGCTACCGGTACCAATTCCGTGATACCGCCCACGCCCTGACCAGCACCCCAGATATCTTTCCAGGCCTTGGGTTTGCTTCCGCCCGCAGAGCCGAACTTCATCTTGCTCTTGTCTGAAACCGGTAAGTCTTCGGGGTCCAGCCCGACCTTTTCAATGCTGCCGCGCAGGTAATTGCCATGGACGCCGGTAAACAGGTTAGTGTAAATGATGTCGGAGGCTGACGACGTCAGAATCATGTCCTTATAGTCCTGGTCGGCATTGGCTTCTTCGGTGGCGATAAAACGGGTACCCATGTAAGCCATATCGGCCCCCATTGCCCGGGCGGCGAGCACCTGACTGCCTTTGGTGATGGCACCACCAAGGACAACGGGCCCATCAAAGAAACTGCGTATTTCTGATAGAAGCGCGAACGGACTAAGGGTGCCGGCATGGCCGCCCGCGCCCGCGGTCACCAGAATCAGGCCATCGACTCCCATGCTGAGGGCCTTTTTGGCATGGCGGATATTCGTCACATCGTGAAATACCAGGCCGCCATAGCTATGGGCGGCCTCCACGATCATCGGGTTGGCCTGCAGGCTGGTGATGATGATGGGTACCTTGTGGTCCACACACACCTGCATGTCGTGTTCCAGACGATCGTTGGTCGCGTGCGCAATCTGATTGACCGCATAGGGCGCAACTTTGGCGTCGGGATTCTCGGCCTTGTAGGCTGCAAGCGCCTCTTCAATTTCCGTCAGCCATTCATCCAGCTTTTCCGCGGGACGGGCATTAAGCGCCGGGAAGGATCCGATGACTCCCGCCTTACATTGTTCGATCACCATTTTCGGGTTGGAGATGATGAACATTGGTGAGCACAGTACCGGAAGGGTTAGCTGCGATCCGATTTTATCTGGGAGACTCATGGCAGTTGCTCCTGTAACAAAGGATGGATAAAGCCGGGCGTTAAAGCACCAGGTATAGGGTTACATACATAATTGCCAGCACACTGGCACTGAACCACCCGTTCCACTCGATTCCGAAGCGTAGGGGTGAGATGCCGGCAAAACCGGAGATAAAGCGCAGAGACGCGGTGAACGGCGAAGCGCCTGCAAAAACCGCCCAGGTGATGGCAATTACTGAAGCCTGAACCTGCGGCAGGATGTTCAAGTCGGGCAGCTGCTGCAAAGCCCCCAGTATCAGTGTGACGGTAATAATCGCGTTCACACCGACGAAGGCAAAAACCAGCATCACCAGTGAGATGCCGACCATCAGGGTGGCATTGCTGATACTGGCCCGGGCCAGAAATTCGCTGGCGGCAACCGGGTCGATAAGGGGGATCAGAATTACCCCGATAAAACCCGAGGAGACGAACAACACCACCTCGTTGCGCTGGTTGTTGAAGGTTTCGGGGAAAGACCTTCCCATACGCCTGAGTAGCAAACCTCTTTTTATCCGGGACGGTCTGCCTTTGTACTGCACCCAGATCCACGTCAGGCCTATGATTGGCGCGCACATCAGCAATGCTGAAAACAGTGCCAGACCGGTGACCTGGGCAACCACGTAGGCGAGGCTGGGAATCAGCGCGACCAGGGCCACCAGCGGAAGCAGATGGGCCAGGTTGCCGCCGTTGACCGATTGTACCTTGGGGCGTTTGTAGGCAAGTCGATCCAGTACAGCGCCCCAGAGAATGAACAGCAGCGTCCAGAGCAGGCCGAGCGGCGCGTACTGTTCCCAGGTCAGGTCAGGAATGCCGGACAATACCAGCAGCATCGTGACGGAGGTAGGCGCCCAGAGCGGAACCCCGCAAAAACCACGTATTGTGGCCGTTAACATTCGTTTGCGTCGGATGCCGCCAATGCGCTGGGCTTCGGGATCAGACCCAGGGCGAATTGCACGGCGTATCATGGTGCCTAGTACATTCAGTGCGCCGATATTCAACATCACGCCGAACAGGTGAGAGCCGAAAGACATTAAAAGATAACGACGCCCCGGCGGCTGATTTACCAGCACCGTTCCGCAACGCCGCACCAGTCGGGACGATCTGGCGGATTCACGAAGGACTGCCAAAGAGGTCAGGAACAGGGTGAAAAAAGCCCCTCGATCAATCGCGTCCCCCAGAATTTCCGTGGAGACGGCCCCGTTGAGCCAGAGTGAAAGCCCCAGGCTCGGCGCCAGAATGGCAAAAATGCGATAGGTCAGGTTGATGCCCGGCCATTGCAGGATAGTGAACAGTACGAGGGCGCCACCGGCCAAAGGGCTGAAAAGGAACCAGGCGGTGAATTCCCGGGTAAGGGCACAGAAACAGGCCATCAGCAGGCATAATGTCGATAAGGTGCGGGCCACTTTAGGCCCCTACTGGCTCTTGAAAATCACCGTTTCAGACAACGGTTCCCGAGTGGTGCGGGTGCGGTTGGCTGGCACATCGGGATCTTCATAACCAAAGCTTATGCCCAACAGGATCCCGGTCTGTTCATCAAGCTGGAAAGCCTCGCGGACCAGGTCCGGGTAGGCGCGCATGCTGCCCATAGCGCATGTGCTCACGCCATAGGCATTCATTGCCAGCATCAGGGTCTGGGCATAGATGCCGACATCCAGGGCGATGGTGGAGCCGAAATTGCGATCCATACCGAGAAATAGGATGTGGGGGGCGTCGAAGAACTCGAAGTTACGACGCACTGCCCGAAGACGCCCTGGCTTGTCGTCCCGGGCAATCCCCATTTCGTTGTACAGGGCAACTGCGCATTCAACTTGGCGCTTGCGGTATTCGCCTTCAAATTGGGAGACGTAGCCGAAATCGGGCGTGCCGAGAACGCCATCTTTCTGCCGTTGCAGAAACTGATCCCGCAATCGATTCTTGAATTCACCGGAGGCGATATAGCAGGTCCAGGGTTGGGTGTTGCAGTTCGACGGCGCTGTTCTGGCCAGCTCGAAGATCTCCTGCAGGACATCATCACTTACCGGGTCGGGAAGAAAACCTCGAACTGAGCGGCGTGTCGTAATGGCATCGACCAGTGTCATTGTTGGCGTAGTCATGGATTTCCCGAAGTTATCAAGTACATTGTTTAGACTGCCACGGTAACAAGATAAAGGTCAGTGGAGAAAAGCATATTTTCTATAAAAGCTATGCCTTTTGTGAATACCTTTGTGAGAGCTTTTGGGCGTGGCTGATGTCATTCAGTTTTGCCTAAGGGCCCTTTGGCTCTAAGTTCTGTGTTGATACTACTTGCAGTTTTTTGCAACTCCTTAAGTAGGTAGTCCAGCACTCCTGGTTCTGCCGCCTTGCTCGGAGGCATGGTCAGGTTGATTGCCGCAATGGCTTTGTGGTGGCGATTTCGAATGGGTACGGAAATACCGCACATACCTTCCTCAAGCTCACGGTCAACGATGGACCAGCCTTTGGCGCCATCCGATAGTATCACCTGCTTCAATTCTTTCTTGTCGGTGATAGTAAACTGTGTATAGCGAATGATTTTTTGGGTATTCAGGTAATGGTCGAGATCTTCTGATGACAGATCCGCCAGCTGTATGCGACCTAAAGAGACAACATGGGCAGGCAGAGTGCTACCCACGTTCAATGTGCTTTTGAGCAGTCGTCGGGTCGGTACCCGCATCACATAGTAAATGTCATAACCTTGCAGTACCGCAATCGAGCAGGATTCCTGAACCTTCTGTACAAGTTCTTCCATATGACTCTGGGCGAACGACCAGATCTCCATGGAGGACAGGTACGAAAACCCCAGGTCCAGAATCTTGGGTGTCAGCCAAAAATACTTGCCATCCGTGCTGGCGTAACCCAACACCGACAAGGTACGAAGTAGCCGGCGGGCACTTGCACGAGAAATGTCTGAACGCCTAGCTACATCCGAAAGAGTCAGCCGAGAGGCCCCTTCACCGAAGGCCCGGATCACGTCTAGACCCCGAGCGAAGGACGTAACCGTGTCGTTTTCGTCTCGATTACCGCTATTAGTCATTTTTTCTATACCTGACAAAGATGCTTTGACAATAGTCAAAAAATACTCTTATCTTAATTGTGTTCTCATAAAGAACATTTAGTGCGCACAGCGAACATTAAAGCATCGTAGCTATGTGTGCAACCCTGTGATTCGGAGACATAGTCATGCCTAACAAAAATAGATATGGACTGATTCCTGCAGCCTTTGGCTGTGTACTTCTTACCGGCTTAGTCGTTTCATCCAGTGCCGCGGCCCGAGATCTTACCTTTGCTAGCTATTTACCACCCCAGCACCCCACAAGTGAAGGTATCACTACCTTTATTGATGAGGCGCGACAGCGTTCTGATGGTAGTGTCGATTTCAAGTTCTTCCCGTCTGGAGCGGCCGCTTCCGGTAAGGGCATGCTGTCTGCTGTCACGGACGGAATGATCGATGGCGGCTTTCTGGTTACCGTTTATTTTCCGACTTCGGTGCCTGCGAATACCACTATCAGTGATCTATCGTTCTGGAATCAGGATTCCCTGGTGGCCACGGCGGCATCGGTGGACACCATCTTGAATGATTGTCCGCAATGCCTGACCGAGTACGAAAGCCATAATGTGAGATTCCTAGCCAGCTATGCGACGCCACCCTACCAAGCCATGTGCAAGGACGAATTTGCCGCCGGGTTTGAGCCTGAAGGCATGAGAATGCGGGTGGCTGGTGAGGAAATCGGTAAATGGGTTTCCGATATCGGCGGCGTGCCGGTGAATATTCCGAACAGTGAATCCTATGAAGCCATGGAGCGCAGTCAGCTCGATTGTGTCATCGGCGCTACCAGCTGGCTCAAGTCGCTGTCGCTGCTTGAGGTAGCCAACAGTGTTGTGGAGTTACCCATGGGGGCCTTCCTCGGTGGCTCGCTGCTGAATATCCGCGAGTCTGTCTGGCAGGCGATGAGTGAGACGGAACAACAGGCTCTAGTTGATGCAGCTCCAATTGGTCTGGCTCGTACCATATTTGCCTATCAGGATGAGGAAAACGAAGTTAAAAAATTGGCCGAAGAAGAGGGCACCAACTTCGTTGAAGTATCTGATGCTATGAAGCAACAGCGAGAGGAGTTCATGCAGTCCCAGCTCAAGCGGGCGGCTGAAACAGCTACTGGCCGTGGTGTCGAAAACGCTGAGCAGATTGTCGAGAACTTCACGAAGAATCTGGAAAAGTGGGAAAAGCTACTTGCTGACGAGCCGCTGTCGGAAGCGCAATACGCAGAGTATCTGAAGACGGAAATTTACGACAAGGCATTTTAATGCCCCACGAATGCCGGCCTAGTGGCTGGCATTCTTCTTTTCAGGGTGGTTGTACGAATGAGTGAGAGCTTAACGCAATTCAAACCCTTTAGCGGGGTTCGTGTACTGGATATGAGCCAGGGCCTGGCCGGGCCTTACGCCGCGCAAATGCTGGTGATGATGGGCGCCACGGTGTTGAAGGTCGAGCCGCCTCAGGGGGACTGGGGGCGCGTAATGGGCGTTGCCCGCGAGGGGCATAGCTCACTCAGTGTCTCTGCAAACTGGGGTAAGCGGGCGATCTGCGTCGATGCAAGAAAACCAGTTGGAACAGACATCCTCAAAAGGCTGGCAGGCGAATCAGATGTGGTGCTTGAGAGCTTTCGACCGGGTGTGCTGGACAAAATAGGCGTGGGCTACGCCGTACTGGAGAAATTGCGCCCTGGGATCATTCTCGGATCGATTTCCGGTTTTGGCAGCACCGGACCCCACTCCACGCGTCCAGGTTCGGACAGCATTCTGCAAGGTGCCAGCGGTATGGCGGTGATGAATGAGACCGAAGAGGGAACGCCGAAACGGGTGGGCATGCTTGCGGTGGACATGATCGCCGGGCTTTATGCCGGTTTTGCCCTGGCTGCGGCGATTTATGAACAGCGAGTGACCGGGCAGGGGCGACACCTGGACCTGTCTCTGCTGGGCTCGGCGTCTGCCTTTCAGGCGATGCCATTGATCGAGTCCCACTTGCAGGGTGGCACCAGAAACAAGCACGTCACGGTACCTTCGGGAAACTTTGCCACCAGCGACGGAATGATTTCCGTGGTTTGCCTTCGCAATGAAATGTTCACGGCGCTCGCGCAGGCAGTTGAGCATCCTGAATGGGCTGAAGACCCGCGCTTTGCTGATAATGAATCGCGGCAGTTCAATGCCGAGGAGGTTCACCGGTTGTTGGCGGGAGTTTTCGTTGGTCGAAGCCGATCGGAGTGGATTGAGCGCCTGAACGAAGCTGGTGTGCTGTGTGGCCCTCTGAACAGTTATCAGGAGTTACAACAGGACCCGCAAGTCCGCTTCCTTGATCTGATACCGATGGTGGCGCACGGGGCGTTCGGAAACATCCCCATGCCCCGCTTCCCGGGTGCAGAACTTCAGTCAGAGGAACTCACTCAGGCGCCAGATCTGGGGCAACACACCTGTGAATTATTACGGGAATATGGTTACAGCCAAAATGAAATCGACTCCTTTCTGGCGTCGGAAGTTTGTATCCAGGCCCAGCAATCCGGCTAGCTGAATATAGGGGGCTAATATGCGTGCAGTTATTTGTGAACAGTTTTCCTCATACACGGATCTTAGGGTAGCAGAAGTTTCCGCCCCTGCAATGAAACCGGGATGTGTGCGGATTGGTGTTCATTTTGCCAGTGTCAGTTACGCCATATCGTTAATGGTGGCCGGCAAGTATCAGCGCAAGATGGAACTTCCTTTCATCCCAGGCACTGAGGTAGCTGGCTACATTCTGGAATGTGACGAAGGGGTCACGGAGTTTAAACCGGGCGATCCGGTGGCCGCAATTGTCGATGCAGGAGCCTACGGTGAGGAAGTGGTGGTTGACCCAGCGACAGTTTATCCCGTGCCTTTGGCCTTTCCTCTGGCAAAAGCCGTCTCGATACCCTTGTCGTTTGGTACCGCCGCAACGGCTCTGGAGCGCGGTGGCGTAGGTCCCGACAAAACAGTGTTGGTGACAGGGGCTGGCGGCGCATTGGGGCTAGCGGCCGTTCAGGTGGCCAGACTCAAAGGTGCCACAGTTATTGCTGCTGCGAGTTCTCAGCCTAAGTTGGAAGCTGCGCTGGCAGCGGGAGCCTCCTATGCTATCGATTACTCCAGCGGAGATTTCATCAACAATGTTAAGGCGCTCACCAATGGCAGGGGTGCAGACATTGTTTTTGACCCGGTGGGAGGGGAATTATTCGCACGCCTGATTCGGTGCACGGCTATCGAAGGAAGCGTGCTTTCCCTGGGCTTTGCTAGTGGTGACATTCCTTCTGTTCCGGTAAACCTGCTACTGGTAAAGAACATTAGCCTGTTCGGGGTGAACTTCTCTGAGTATGTGGGTTGGGGAAAGCAAGATCGTCGGCATGAATTTGCTGCTCGCACAAAGGCAATGATGGGTGGACTGTTCAGGAAAGCAGAAAATAACACCCTTGCCATAAAGCAACCGGAAGTTTACGCACTGGCCGATTTTGAAGCGGCACTTGATTGCGTTATAGGGCGTCGCTCAATTGGAAAGGTCGTTATAACAACAAGATAAGAGGTGTGTCGTGGGCAGATATTTAAAAAAACTCAGCGATTGGATGGCTTTGGTGGTAGGAGGGCTTGTCGTACTTATGATGTTGCATGTAACCGCAGAGGTTTTGTTGCGAGTGGTGTTTGGCACGCACATTCCCGGCACTATGGAAGTGGTGACCTATTACTACATGGTGGCAGCGGTATTTATGGGCATCTTCTCTTGCACAACTGAAGATGGGCATATCCGGGTAGACGTGCTGGCGCAATTTTTCAAAGGCAAAGTAAGTCTGGTGATCGAGGTGATCGGCCTGATCGTGATGGCGATATATTTCGCTATCTTCTCCTACGGCCTCTACCTACAGGCGGTGAAGAGCTGGAGCCGGAGTGAAACAGTCGATGCGATTTTTCTGGAGCTGCCGGTATGGCCCTCCCGGTGGATTGCCGTCGCGGGTATTGTCTTGTCTGTGCTTTCTGTGCTCTATCTGTTCCGCTTAATCTGGGGAAGCCGCCTTGAAAACGAATTCAGGGAGACAGGGCAATGAGTAATATTCAGATTGGTCTGTCGTGCATTGTCCTGCTATTGGTGCTGCTTTCCCTGAGAATTCCAATTGGTGTTTCCCTGGGGATGACCGCTTTTACCGGTATATTCGCGCTGCGTGGAATGGATGCGGCTTTTTCATTGATGGGGTCGACGACTTTTCAATTCATCGCCCACTGGTCGCTGACGGCCATTCCTATGTTCATACTAATGGGAGCTATTGCCTTTCATACCGGGCTTACCCGCACGTTGTTCGATGCTGGTAAGGCTTGGCTGAGTTTCCTGCCCGGGGGGCTGGCTATTGCGACTAATGTGTCTAGTGCGGGCTTTGCCGCAGCCAGTGGTTCAAGTGTAGCTATGGCGGGTGCAATGTCGAGGCTCGCAGTGCCAGAAATGCTAAGGGCAAAATATGATCCAGGGCTTGCGACCGGTATTGTGGCAGCATCTGGAACACTTGGGGCGTTTATTCCCCCCAGCATACCTTTTGTGCTCTATGCCGTCTTTATGGAGGCGTCAGTTGGCCAGCTATTGATGGCGGGTATTATTCCGGGGCTGTTAACTATGGTGGCATACTCATTACTGATCATTATTCGAGTGAAGATTAACCCCGGATTGGCACCTGTTACCAGTGAGTCCTTTACACGATCCGAAAAGTTGTTACTCCTAGTCAAGTCTTGGCCACTGCCGGTTATTGTTGCTGGTGTAGTGGGCGGTTTATATACCGGCACCGTCACAGCTACTGAAGCAGGCGCATTCGGTGCCTTTATCGCCATTTTGGCCGCTGTTGTTCAACGAACCTTCAGTTGGGCGGCGCTCAGACAGGCAGTGTCAGAGACTGTTAAGAGCACAGCTTCTATCTTTCTTATTGCTATTGGTGCCGTGTTATTTAGCCGAATGCTGACACTGAGTCAGATTCCTATGAATATTGGCCTTTGGGTTGAAGGCTATGCTGTAGCGCTATGGATATTCCTTTTAATAGTTACTGTTTTTTATATAATTCTCGGTATGTTTTTGGATCCTATCGGTTTGATGCTAGTTACCTTGCCAGTACTAGCACCGTTTGTTATCGCCTTTGATATCGATGTGATCTGGTTTGGTGTATTGGTAGTCAAGTTTATTGAAATAGGTCTTTTGACACCTCCTATAGGGCTCAATCTCTTTGTGGTAAGTGCTGGCGTGGGGTCCTCTGTCCCGTTCAGTACTATTGTGCGGGGGACTTTATGGTTTCTGGCAGCGGAAGCCGTAGTATTGGCATTATTGATGTTCTTCCCCCAGATATCACTGTTCCTACCATCATTGATGTATTAAGCACTATATGTGAGGTCGTGCGCCCATTCCAATTGAAGCATGTGTGAGGAAGGTAATATTTGGTATAAAAAAAAAGCATATATAATATAAAATAGTTGTTTGTGTGTTTATAGAAAAGGCTTTGACTGATTGAGTTAGCCGGTTTAGCTTGGTCAAGCTATTTATCTAACTGTTGCTAATCTGCTTGCAATGGCATGCACAAACTATGTCATAAACCAGTATTTTTTTAATAAATTACAACTACAACGGTTTGGAGACTCGCGATGACACCTCGATCTGCAAGATTGTTCTTCCCTCTCGCTACAGCAATGGTACTGGGTGTAAGTGCGCCAGCTTCAGCTGAGGTTGAACTCCCTGATACCCTGACATGGTCTGCCTACGATGTAGGCTCTGCAGGTTATGCTGAAGCATCTGCTATTGCTGATGCTTTCGGAAAAAAATACGGCACTCGTATCAGGATTCAGCCATCCGGCTCAGCAATCGGTCGCCTGCAGCCTTTACTAAATGGCCGCGCTGATGTCGGCTTTTTGGCAACAGAAACCTTTTTTGCTTCAGAGGGAGTCTATGACTTTTCCACTAGGCGCTGGGGGCCGCAAGACCTTCGTGGTTTGGCAGGACGGCCCTCTTCTATTGGTATTTTCACCGCAAGAGACGCTGATATAGAGACACTGGAAGATCTTAAGGGAAAGCGTTTCGCATACGTAGCAGGTAACCCTTCTATCAACGTGAAATGCGATGCGTTTTTGACTTTCGCTGGCTTGACTCGGGATGATCTCGAAGCGGTTATGTTTCCAACCTATGCTAGTGCCATGAGTTCCCTAGCTCGTGGTGAGGCAGATGCATCTTGCACCACTACCACGCCAAGCCATGTTTATGAACTGGCTGAATCCCCACGAGGCATCCGTTGGCTGGAAGTGCCCAAGGAAGACGAAGAAAACTGGGCAAAGCTGAACGAAGTAGCGCCATTCCTAGCCCCTTATACCGAGACAATTGGTGCTGGCATCAGTGAAGAGAATCCGGTGGACATAGTCTCCTATCGTTATCCGGTACTAGTAGTCCGTGCCGATGAAGATGCGGACAAAGTCTACAACATGTTAAAAGCAGTGGATGAGACCTACTCGATGTACAAGGATGCCACAGCAGCGATGCCTCGGTGGGAAATCAAACAGTCCGGAACTCCAGCCATGGATGTCCCCTTCCATGAAGGTGCCATCCGTTACCTGAAAGAAATCGGTATATGGAATGAAGAAGCACAGGCCTGGAACGATGCTCGCACAGAGCGTCTCAACGCTCTGCTGGATGCATGGCCAAAAGCTATGGAAGAGGGTGAAGGCAAAAGTGACGACGAATTTGCAGAAATTTGGGAAAAGCACCGTTCCCAAGCAATTGAATCACTCTAACTGCTTCTCATTTTTTTGAGTAAAGTGACGGCTTTGCTTGCGTCACTTTACTTCGCATTTTTCGGGGTCTGTCATGGCTTATTCTCCGGGCAACACTGCCCAGGCTTCACAGCCAATTCCAGCTGATTCCGGCCAAGGCCGGCTGAAAGGCGCTGGTTACTGGGGTGTACTTGTTCTGGGTAGTTTGGGGTTGTTGATGGCTATCAACCAGACCTTCAACCTATCCATACTTGGGTTTCAGCCACTAGGTAATTCCTATCTCTACTATTTGATCGGCATCTTCTTGGCCGCAGCATTTTTGTGCTTCCCCGCCTGGGCTGGTGCTAGTCAGAAAGTACCCTGGTATGACTGGGTATTAGGGCTATTGGCCCTTATTTCCTGTGGATACCTGGGGTTTTATGGGCTGATCATGATTCAACAGGGCTGGGAGTTTGAGGCCCCGGTGTTAGCAACAATATCGTCAGCCGTACTGTTAGTGATAATTCTTGAAGGTGTTCGCAGGTGCGGAGGATGGCCGTTGCTATTCGTTGCTCTATTTTTCGGCACTTATCCTCTTTATGCCGGAAGCATGCCTGGTTTCCTTTGGGGCAATGAATACACCTTGCAGGAGATTATCCGCGCCCACGTTATTGGAGTAGAAAGTGTTATCGGTATACCAATGCAGGTGGTCGCACAATTGGTGATCGGTTTTGTAGTCTTCGGTGCGGCATTGACCATCACTGGTGGTGGTGAATTCTTCATGAAATTCGCTACCGCCTTAATGGGACGGAGTCGCGGTGGTCCGGCAAAGGTGTCGGTCTTGTCCAGCGGTATTCTGGGTAGTCTTTCTGGCAGTGTAATTTCAAACATTCTCACCACCGGGCCTATTACAATTCCTACCATGAAAAAGACGGGTTACCCAGCCCACTACGCAGCAGCGGTTGAGGCGTGCGCGTCTACTGGTGGCACTTTAATGCCCCCGGTTATGGGGGCGGTGGCGTTTATTATGGCGTCTTTCCTAGGCGTGGCTTATGCCGAAATCATGATTGCGGCATTTCTTCCCGCGCTGCTGTTCTATCTAGCTTTGCTTTTTCAGGTAGATAACTACGCTGCAAAACGTGGTTTGAAAGGGTTGCCGAACGACCAGATTCCCAGTCTTAAGGAAACCCTTAAAGAAGGGTGGCCCTACCTGTTTGCCCTTGGCATGCTGGTCTACATGCTTCTGGTTATGCGGCTTGAGGCTTATGCACCTTATTATGCCTCTTTAGTGTTGCTCGGTGTTTCCCTTTTTAAACGGAAGTATCGAATGAATTTTACCCGAGCAAAGTTGTTTATACAGGACTTAACCACCAATGTGGCTAACCTAGTGGCCATTCTAGCCGGCATAGGTCTAGTGGTTGGTGGGCTTTCTTACACTGGAGTAGCGGGAGCGTTTTCCCGAGAACTGTTGCTTTATGCTGATGGCAGCATTCCTCTGATGCTGGCTGCTGGTGCGGTGACTAGCTTTATTCTCGGGATGGGTATGACCGTCAGCGCTTGTTATATCTTCCTATCTATCCTGCTGGCGCCAGCTCTGGTTAATGCCGGGCTGAATCCATTAGCAAGCCATTTATTTATTTTGTACTGGGGAATGTTGTCCTACATTACACCACCTGTCTCTCTGGCCGCGATAACGGCTGCCGGTGTTGCTGGTGCGAATGCTACAAAGACTGGCCTTTATTCCATGCGCCTGGGTGGCATTCTCTTCATTCTGCCGTTCCTGTTCGTATTGAATCCGTCTCTGATCATGCAGGGAGATATTTCAAGGATCCTGATGTCGACAGTGACTGCAATTACCGCGATCTGGCTGATTGCCTCTGCGATGGAAGGCTATCTATATCGGGTGGGAATTATTGCTTGGCCCTTGAGGGTCATGGCGTTGGTCGCTGGTGGCTTGATGATCTATCCGGATCTGATCTCCGAACTCGCGGGACTGGGGGTGATAGCGATGATGTATGCTGCGAAGAAACCTCTGAACCGTAAAGCTATGAGAGGTGGCTTTATCGCTAACCCGGTTTCTGACAAAGGGGATTTGTTGTGATTGATAAGCGAGTGAGCTCATTCAAAAATGCCGTGGCGGATATTCCTGACGGAGCGGTAGTCATGATCGGTGGTTTTGGCAGTTCGGGGATACCACTGAAACTGATAGAAGCGCTGCGCCAACATGGTGCCAAAGGGCTCACTATTATCTCGAACAATGCCGGTGTGGGGGAGGAGGGTATTGCTTCCCTATTGAGAGACGAAATGGTAAGCAAGATAGTATGCTCCTTCCCCCGCTCAGCTGGCTCTATATGGTTTGAGAAACGCTTTGAAGAGGGCTCTGTTGAACTTGAACTGGTGCCCCAGGGCACTTTGAGTGAACGTATTCGGATTGCTGGGGCTGGAATAGGAGGTTTCCTAACACCCACGGGCTTTGGCACCAAGCTGGCTGAAGGCAAGGAAACCAAAGTTATTGATGGCAAGGGTTTTGTCCTTGAATTACCTCTGCCAGCCGATTTTGCACTGGTGCGGGCCGAGTGTGGTGATCCATGGGGGAACTTGATCTACGACACCGCCGGGCGAAATTTTAACCCGATGATGGCGAGTGCGGCTCGTGTGACAATCGTTGAGGTGAATTCCGTTGTCGAGATCGGTGGGCTGAATCCCGAGCATGTGGTAACACCTGGCATTTTCGTTGACCGATTGGTGATAGAGGAGGCGCAACATGCTCAGGCTTAACCCCGAACAGATGGCGGAGCGTGTCGCCCAGGATATACCCGACGGTGCCTACGTCAATTTGGGAATCGGTATGCCCTCTAAGGTTTCAAATTATGTTTCTGGTGACAAACAGGTTATTTATCACAGTGAGAACGGCATCCTCGCCGTCGGTCCGGCGCCAGCGCGGGGTGAAGAAAACCCTAACCTGATCAACGCAAGTAAGCAGTATGTAACTCTGCTGCCAGGTGGCTGCTATTTTGATAACGCGGAGTCGTTCGCGATCATGCGCGGGGGACACCTAGACATCGCCGTGCTGGGTGCTTTCCAGGTGTCTGTCCTGGGTGATCTGGCAAACTGGGCTACTGACAATGACAAGTTTCCCCCAGCCGTTGGGGGTGCCATGGACCTTGCTGTTGGCGCCCGTAAACTGTTCGTAGTGATGCGCCATACCACTCGAGATGAGGAGCCCAAGATTCTTGAAGAGTGCACCTATCCACTAACCGGCACCGGTGTGGTAAGGCGGATCTTTACGGACCTTGCGGTGATTGATGTCACTCCGGATGGGCTTCAGGTGGTGGAATTGTTCGGTGATAATACATTTGAGGAAGTGCAGGCCCTGACCGGCGCGCGGCTTTTTCCCCTTGCCTGAAAGCGTGTGGCGGACAAGCCAGACGATCACAACAGATGGCGCGGGGCGATACGGAATGTCGGTAGTATGAAGTCTTTGTTGTGTCCGGGCAGCATGACCTGGCCCCGCTCCATCCTGGCTTATCTTGCTCTGGGTGCGGGTGTTGCCACGTTTATTCCCGGTCATACAGTGGCCGCCACCGTGTTTGCCTGCTTGGCTATTGTGTTGGGCTGGGGCAACCTGCGCCTAATAGGCAAGGTGTTATTTTCACTGATCATCTTGCTGACACTGGCAGCGCTCGTATTTGAACCTTCAGCTTTGCCCAGGGCCACGGGTAACATGGCACGCATCGGCTCCCTCATCATCACCGTTATGCTTTTATCCGCCGTCATGGGGCAGTCCAATGACCTGAAGATCATTGCCAGCGGTTTGTTTGCGGGCAACTCCCTCGTCCGGTATCTGGGAATGACGATTGGTACCGCCTTGCTGTCGATACCCCTGAATTTCGGAGCAGTAGGCGTGGTCGCCACCATGATCGGCGTACAGATCAGGGAACAGGGTGACAGTGCGCTTGGGCGCAATGCCTCAAGAGCAGTGGTGCGTGGTTTCGGTGCCTCGCCCATGGCTTCACCGTTGTCGATCGCAATCGTAATGACTGTTACGTTCCTGCCGGGCCTGCCGAGCTGGAAATTGATCGCCGTGGGTTTGCCAGTGGCCATTCTCTTTCTGCTGGCGGGCGCTTTAGCAAGAGAGCAGGAGCCAGCCCGAGCCGAAGTGGCCGTCCTGTCCGATGACCATGAATCCGCGTTTTTCCCCTGGCTCCGGTTTGTAGCTATTATCGTCCTGATCTGCCTCGCGGCTTTTACTCTCAGCGCCCGGGCCGGTTTGGTCTATTCCCAGGCCGTCACTCTCAGTTGCCTATCAGTCGTGATTATTGGTCTGGCTTATCGTCGGCTCGTGGATGGCGTTGTTGACATGCCCTCGCTGGCACCTATGAATAACGAGCTGGTCATTATGGGTGGATCTTCTTACCTGGGCGGCATCATCGGAGTCTTCGCAATGACCTGGCTGGGTATGGATTTCAGCTTGCCGATATGGGCTTATCCCCTGGTAGCGATTGCGGTGCCTTGGCTGTTCTTTGCTGGCGGCGCCGTAGGCATTAATCCGATTATTTCCGGGACACTTGCTGGCAGTATTCTTGGGCCGATCTGGCCTGATTACGGTTTACTGGGACTGGGTTTGGGTATGATAACCGGTTGGGGGATTACCATTGCTGGTACGCCCTATTCCGCCAATTCGCTACTGCTGGAGCGCTGCACGGGCTATAGCGCGAATCGGGCCGCATGGGAATGGAGTCTGAAATACTCGTTATCCGCGCTGATCTTTTGCAGTCTGCTTTGTGCGGTGCTGACTCTGCCGTTCTAATTCAGTTGGCCAGGACTGTACCAGCAGTGTTAACTGTGGCCGGCGATCTGGTGAGGCACATAGGCGGCTTCGAGAGCCGTCTTTTCATCGTCCGAAAGCGTCAGCTCCAGAGCAGCAATGGCGTCTTCAATGTGGCCGGGTTTGCTGGCGCCAATGATAGGCGCAGTGACCGCAGTATTTGAGATCACCCAGGCTAGAGATACCTGAGCCATCGTTGCACCTCGTTCAACGGCTACCTTGCGCAGGGCCTCGATAACAGGTTGATCAATGTCGCTGCCCAGGCGCCATTTGCGGGTATTTTCGTCGGTTTTCGCCCGGGTACTTTCACCGCCTTTACCCTGCACGGTCTTGCCTGCAAGAATGCCTCTTGCCAACGGGCTCCAAGGGATAACGCCGACGCCCTGATCGATACACAGCGGGAACATTTCACGCTCCTCTTCCCTGTACACCAGATTGTACATAGGCTGCATGGTGGCGAAGCGTGTCCAGCCATGCATTTGCGCGGTGTACTGGGCTTTGGAAAACTGCCACGCGTACATAGACGAAGCGCCGATATAGCGGGCTTTTCCGGCCTTCACCACATCGTGCAGTGCTTCCAGGGTTTCCTCGATAGGCGTGTTGTAGTCCCAGCGGTGAATCTGATATAGATCAACGTGGTCGGTTCCTAGCCGCTGTAATGAACTGTCGATTGCCGCCATAATGTGCTTTCTCGACAAGCCACGATTGTTCGGTCCCTCCCCCATGGGATTGAACACTTTCGTCGCAATAACCATATCCTCACGCTGCGCATAATCCAGCAATGCCTTACCCACAACCCTTTCCGATTCCCCCAGCGAATATATGTCAGCGGTATCGAAAAAATTGATACCAGCATCAAGCGCCTGCTTTATAAATGGCCGGCTGGCCTGCTCTTCTAAAACCCACTCACGCCACTGTGGTGAGCCATAAGTCATAGTGCCGAGGCACAAAGCGGAGACGTTCATACCGGTGGTTCCAAGACGGCGGTAGTTCATGGTTCTACTCCATATCTATTTCAAACCAGAGTAAACGAAAGCGCTATTTCGTGGACAGTAAGCATATTCATATTGCCTTAAAGGGGTCTTAATAAAAGGCAAATTGCACGCTTCCGAATCGATGTTAGTTTTGAGGTAGACAATAACAACGTTGAGGAAAAATATTATGTTACGTCAGACTATATCGTCGATTGCTTTTGCCGTGGGGATTGCTTCTGCTGCTTCAGTACAAGCGGATGACATCGAAATCGGCGCGGTCTTTCCGCTCAGTGGGCCAAATGCCACTTACGGTGACATATTCATGTCTGGCGCAGATTTGGCGGCCAAGCATATCAATGAGGATGGCTTATTATCGGAGAACCTGAACATTCTTTATGAGGATAGTCAGGCCTTGCCACAGCAAGGGGTCGTCGCAATGAACAAGCTTGTTAATGTGGAGAGCGTTCCTTACGTGCTTTCCGCCTTCACTGGCGTTTCAAAAGCGATTTCCACATTGGCCCAGCGTAGCCAGACTGTGGCCGTAAACGGTGGTGGAGTTGGCCCTGACCTGGCGGAACTGGGCGAATATTTCTGGAACGTTATACCATTAGCGAACAACGAAGTAGGGGCTTTGGCCAAGTATGCTGTCAATGATCTTGGTCATGAGCGGTTTACGTTAGTGTACGTGGATGATCCGCTTGGCGAATCGATTCGGGATGAGCTAGAGGAAATGTTGCCCTCACTGGGTGCTGAGCTTGTGGAGTCTCACTCCATTGCGGCTTCGGCTCAGCAGTTTAGCGGGTTAGCCGCGCGTGTTCGTAGTGACAATCCGGATGTGGTCTATGTGGCTTCCTACGGCTCTCAGCAATTGCAGATCGTTAAACAGCTGAGAGACAATGGAGTTAAAGCACAAATTGCCAGTTACTCAGCGTTCTCGGTGCCTGAGCTTCAGGATCAGGAAGAGGCCCAGGGAGCGTTATTTACCACTCAGAGTATTGAGTGGGCCTCTGACGACCCAATCACCAAACGTTTTGTGGACGACTACAAAGCTGAGCATGGTAAGAATCCAACCTCCTATATTGCCAACTACTACAATGCCGTAAGGGTCTTTGGGCTACTTGCTCAGGCTCTGGAAGAACAGGACAAAGAGCTTACGGGCGCCAACCTGCTGGCCGAGCGAAAGGCAACTAATACCTTCGAGCTAGTCGGTGGCACGGTCTCCTTTCAGGAGAATGGCACTCTGCTAGCACCTATCCAAGTTCTTGAGGTGGACGGTTCCGGCAGCGGTAAAGTGGT
>Ga0209344_10000736_pt1 | contig 51086 bp, 48 predicted proteins | sample Cruoilmetagenom6_FD_187293 | JGI IMG/M metagenome (GOLD analysis project Ga0209344, IMG submission 187293) | Oil polluted marine microbial communities from Coal Oil Point, Santa Barbara, California, USA - Santa Barbara Oil Seep Sample 6 (SPAdes)... | ecosystem: Environmental > Aquatic > Marine... | reverse complement strand
AGAAGGTTCGGGAAGGAAAGGTGATAAAGAACTTGTTCAATTTATCGCGATAGCTTTAGGTTCAATAGCTGAATTGGAAACTCAATATATGATTGCGGTACGTTTGCAATTTATTAAAGAGAATAGCACCTTACAGGAATTATTAATTAAAGTCAGGAAATTATTAATAGGATATAGAAATTATTTAAACCGGAAAGCGTGAAGCGTGAAGGGTGAAGGGTTTTGCGTGAAGGGTGAAGGGTGAACAGCTCCGCTTCACGGCTCACGCTTCACGACTCACAGCTCACGCCTCACGCCTCACGGCTCACAACAAAACAAATGAACGAAGTACTAGTATCAGTCGAAAACCTCTCCAAAAAGTTCTGCAAAGACCTTAAAACCAGCCTATGGTATGGAGTCAAGGATTTGGCTTCTGGTTTGAGTGGTAATCGCAATGAGCGGGAACTCCGGCCCAAGGAGTTTTGGGCGGTGAAGGATATCAGCTTTGAGCTTCGACGCGGCGAGTGTTTGGGGCTGATAGGCCACAACGGTGCCGGGAAATCTACACTTTTAAAAATACTAAATGGCCTTATTAACCCCGATGCTGGCAAAGTGACCATCAAGGGTCGGGTAGGGGCATTGATAGAATTGGGCGCTGGCTTTAACCCTATTTTGAGTGGTAGAGAAAACATTTATAACAATGGTGCCATCCTCGGGTTTACCAGAAAGGACATAGACAGTAAAGTAGAAGATATAATAGACTTTGCCGAAATACGGGAGTTTATAGACATGCCCGTACAAAATTACAGCAGCGGGATGAAGGTGCGCTTGGGCTTTGCCGTGGCGGCACAGATGGAGCCCGATGTTTTGATTATTGATGAGGTTTTGGCTGTTGGAGATTTAGGATTTGTTTTAAAGTGTTTTAAAAAGATAGACACTATTTTACCCAATACAGCTATTGTCTTTGTGTCCCACAGTATGGCTATGGTTTCACGTATTTGTAATCAGATTATTTTGATGGATAAGGGGGAGGCAAAGTTTCAAGGGGAGGACGTAAGCAAAGCTATAGATCTTTATTACACTCGCTTTGCAGATAACGAGAGTAATGTGGTTTTTGATGATGGAAGTATAGTTTATGAAAGCGTGGAAATTTTGGAGGCAAAATCTTATGAAATGGATATTGCACAGATCGACTGGGGAGATACTTTTAGGCTAAAATTTAAGTTTAGAAATAATACCTTAAATGAACCACTCGCATTTTATATATCTATTTTTGACAAGGAGCAACGCCCAGTGGCTATTTTAGAGCCTAATATAGAGGATTTGATTTCTAATAATAATTCTGGCTTAATAGAATTTATTGTTGAACACAATGATTTACAACTATCAAAAGGAATATATTCCCTAAATATTGTTGTTTTAAAAATGGCCACTAATGAACCACTTCTTAGGATAAATGGAATATTAGCCTTTCAGATGCTTCACAAAACAGATATCTGGCCTCCATTTTTATTAAAGTCTTCCTTTCAATCTATTTAGTAATATGATATTTAAAAATAACAAACCCAAAGTCTTTTGTATAGGCCTTAATAAAACTGGGACTACGACCATTGAAAAAGTTTTAAAAGATTTTGAATATAAATTGGGTAATCAAGAAAAAGGAGAGTTACTCTTTAAAGATTGGTATAAAAGGGATTTTAGCTCTATTATTAAACTTTCTAAAACAGCGGAAGCTTTTCAAGATGCCCCGTTTTCATTTCCCTTTACATTCATAGCATTAGATCAGTATTTTTGCAATGCGAAGTTCATACTTACTGTTCGAGATTCGCCCGAGCAATGGTATAATTCCTTAGTAACACATCACTCTAAAGTATGGGCAGATGGAGTAAATCCGCCTACTGCTGAGGATTTAAAAAATGCCAAGTATCGTTATAAAGGTTTTGCTTATGAGTCTAGCAAAGCAGTTTTTAGAACTACTGATGACGACCCTTATAATAAGGAAACACTGTTTGACTATTACAACAATCACAATTATCAAGTAATGGAATACTTCAGGAGCAGGCCAGAAAAATTGCTGGTTATAAATGTTTCCAATGATAATGATTATCTTCGGCTTTGTGAATTTTTGAACAAGAAACCCTTACATAAAACATTTCCTTGGGAGAATAAAACGAGTGACAAGAAGAAAAAAAATGATTAACTTATCCAAAACATTTTTACCGCCCCAAGAGAAATATAGCACTATAACTAAAAACCTTGAAAAGTTGGTTGACTATAAAATTTTAAAATATTGGAAAATTATCAATAGAAATAGATGAGATTAGTCACTGCTTTATATTTGACTTTCTCTGTGGATTTAATTTCAAAATAATATTAATCCCATATATAAGTGCTTTTCAACTCGATAGATTTCGCCATCTTTTTACCTATAGTTTTTCTACTATATTGGGTTATTGGCAAAAAGAATATTCATGCGCAGAATATCTTAATCGTCGCGGCCAGTTATGTGTTTTATGGATGGTGGGATTGGCGGTTTCTGTTTCTGATTTTATTGAGTACCGTTGTAGATTACAGTATTGGACTGGCACTGGAAAAACAGGATAGGGATCAGCATAGAAAAGTATTATTATGGACAAGTCTTTTAGTCAATTTGGGGCTTTTGGGCTTCTTTAAATATTTCAATTTTTTTATTGACAATTTCACAAGCGCATTTTCTTTTTTCGGCCATTCAATAGGTGGGTATTCCTTAAATATCATTCTGCCCGTCGGTATTAGTTTTTATACGTTTCAAACCTTAAGCTATACTATAGATGTTTATAATAAAAAGCTTAAGCCTACATCAGACATCATTTCTTTTTCGGCCTTTGTAAGTTTTTTTCCGCAACTGGTTGCTGGGCCAATCGAAAGGGCAACCAATCTACTACCACAGTTCTTTAAAGAAAGAAACTTCAATTATGAAATGGCGAAGGACGGCTTACGCCAAATTTTATGGGGCTTGTTCAAAAAAATTGTGATTGCCGATAACTGCGCAAAATATGTAAATATCATTTTTGAAAACCACGAAGCATATTCTGGAAGTACACTTGTTTTGGGAGCCGTGTTTTTTGCCTTTCAGATTTATTGCGATTTTTCTGGTTATAGTGACATTGCAATAGGAACCGCAAGATTATTTGGCTTTAACTTAATACAAAATTTTGCGTTTCCATATTTCTCTAGAGATATTGCAGAATTTTGGCGCAGATGGCATATTTCCTTGTCCACTTGGTTTAGAGATTATGTATATATTCCTTTAGGGGGAAGCAAGGTTTCAAAACCAAAAGTGATTCGGAACGTTTTTATAATCTTTTTGGTTAGCGGGTTTTGGCATGGAGCCAATTGGACTTTTATTTTCTGGGGAGGTTTGAATGCCTTGTATTTTTTGCCACTCTTGTTGTTAAAACGGAACAGAAAAAATTTGAACGATGTAGCGGAAAGTTCAAACTTCCCATCCTTAAGAGTTCTGTTTCAGATACTAGTAACGTTCTCATTAACTGTTTTTGCTTGGATATTTTTTAGGTCTAAGAATATTGAGCATGCATTCCAATATATTGATGGTATTTGTAATCGTTCACTATTCCATTTCCCAGAGATACTTCCTTTATGGTTTTTGCCATTCTTAGCCTTCTTTTTGTTGATTGAGTGGTTCCAAAGAAGTAAACAGCACGGCCTTGATTTTTCAAATTATAAATTTAATGTTTACACTCGTTGGTTATTTTATTTACTAATTTGCTTTTCAATAACCCTATTTTTTGGTAAAGAAAATACGTTTATCTATTTTCAATTTTAAACATGAAACATTTTGTATTTAGAATCTTAATATTTGTAACTCTTTTTGTTTTTATAAAACAGGTTATAGGCCTTTTAGCTCCTTATTATTGGGGTAATCCATGGATGGCTTCAAAAATTACTTATTTGGAAAAAAACAATGATTCATTACCTAATGTTTTCTTTTTTGGATCTAGTAGAGTTTATAGACAAATAGATCCTACGGTCTTTGATGATTTCTATTTCCGCTTAACGAATAAAAAAAAACGTTCTTTTAATTTAGGAGCTTCTGCTACTTTCAGTCCACAAACCTATTATCTATATACACATTTTTTAGACTCTCAGCTTTCTCATAATACAGAATTGGTATTTATGGAATTAACATCTATTGATTTAATTTCAGATGATATATTACACCAAGAAAGGACAAGATATTGGTTAAATGTCTCCGACATCAACTTTGTTTTAAAATCAATAATATATCATCCAGATATGGAGATAAGTATAAAATTTAAAGGTGTTAGACATTATATAAGTTCTTATATGGAAAATATTGTAAGTGTCGATTATTTTGGAAAGCAAATTTTGAAAAAAAATAATTACAATAAAGAGTATATCGGTCCAGAGAACAATGGGTTTTATTCATATGATGATAACCTTAAAAACACAAAAGACAGTATAGTATTTAATAATTTATTAAATCGAAAAAATTCTACAAAGAAAGATACTTCAGGTTTGAGTATAAGAGCTTCCAATTCGATCAAAATTAGGGAAAAAATGGAAAGAAGGAATTATGATATCACTTTAAATAAAATGATGTCCCTGATTGAATTATCTGAAAAGAAGGGAATAAAATTAGTGTTTACATTATTCCCAAGAAATATGGATAATGAGATTTCTTATTTATCAGAGCTAATTCCCCAAAAGAATTTACTTGATTTATCGAATGCCAATACTTTTCCTGAATTATATTATGCCGAAAACTCCTTTGATACAGGCCATTTAAATAAAAAAGGATCTAAAATTTTAACAAAAATCCTTGTGCAACAATATCTAAATAATTCTGATAATTAGTATTAAACTATGAATGAGATTTTTTTATATAGGTTATATTTGAAAATCTAATTATTTTGAATTGATAAACGTTACAAAAACCTTTCTTCCTCCCCAAGCAGAATACAACGCAATACTTAAACGAGCGTGGGATGCGGGTTGGATAACCAATAGAGGTGCTTTGGTACTAGAGCTGGAGGAAAAGTTAAAGTCCTATCTTAAAGTGCCGAATATATTGGCAATGACCAATGGCACCTTACCGTTGCAGATAGCGATAAAAGCATTAGGCTTAAAAGAAGAAATAATTACGACACCCTTTAGTTATGTGGCAACTACTAGCAGTATAGTTTGGGAAGGCTGTACGCCTGTTTTTGTAGATATTCACCCAGAATATCTTACCATCGATGAAACTAAAATTGAAGCAGCTATTACTTCAAAAACGACAGGTATTTTAGCAACCCACGTCTTTGGAAACCCCTGTGCGGTTGAAGAAATAGAAGTTATTGCAAAAAAACACAACCTAAAAGTTATTTACGACGCTGCCCATTGTTTTGGGGTTACCTATAAAGGGAAAAACATTTTTGAATATGGCGATGTAAGTACGTGTAGTTTTCACGCTACTAAATTGTTCCATACAGGTGAGGGTGGGGCCATTTTTACAACGTCTCAAGAACTATATGATAAATTGTTTTATCACCATAATTTTGGCCATTTTGGCCCAGAAATTTTTCAGGGGGTGGGTATTAATGCTAAAATGAGTGAACTGCAGGCAGCAATGGGCTTGGCTGTATTGCCTTATGTGCCAGAAATTTTAAAAGAACGGGAGTTAATTACGAATTATTACTTTAAGGCCTTTGAAAAAACTAGTTTACAACTTTTAAAAATCAGGAAACACACGCAATGGAATTTTAGTTACTATCCTGTTATTTTTAAAGATGAAGCTCAAATGCTAGAAGTTAAAGCGGGATTAGAAGCTCAGAATATATTCCCGAGACGGTATTTTTATCCTAGTTTAAATAATTTGGAATATGTTAAATCCTCAGCAATGCCAATTTCTGAGAATATTTCCAGTAAGGTTCTTTGTTTGCCTTTGTATGTTGGTTTAACAAAAACCGAAGCGGATTCTATTTGTAACATCGTTTTACAGTTTTTATGAAAAATATACTGGTTTTTCCATGCGGTTCTGAAATTGGATTGGAGGTTTATAAATCTTTAAAGCACAATATTCATTTTAATTTAATTGGCGGAAATAGTGTTGATGATCATGGGAGGTTTGTTTATGAAAATTATATAGGAAATTTACCTTTTTTTACGGATCCTAATTTTATTGAAGAAATTAAAACGCTTGTTCAGGTTAAACAAATAGCTGCGATTTATCCTACAATGGACAGTGTTATAACATTGTTTAAACAAAATGAAAAAGAGCTAGGATGTTTAGTTATAGCCCCTTCACTTAGTACAACAAAAATTTGCTTGTCGAAACGCCAAACCTATTTATTGTTTAAAAATATAATGCCTACCCCAGTACTCTATGAAAATATAAATGAAATAGAGGAATATCCTATTTTTTTAAAACCCGATATTGGATATGGTTCAAGAGGTATTAATAAAGTTGAAAACCTCGCCGAACTCAACTTTTTTCTCAAGAAAAATCATGATTTATTGATGTTGGAGTATTTACCAGGTGATGAATTTACAATAGACTGTTTTACGAATAATGACCGAGAAATATTGTTTGTAGGCCCAAGACAACGAAAGCGAATCTCAAATGGTATAAGTGTGAATACTTCGACTTTGAAAGAAAAAAGAGTGTTTGAAAACATGGCCAAAACTATAAATGAAACAATGGAGTTGAATGGAAGCTGGTTTTTCCAAGTAAAGCAAAGAAATGATGGAACTTTTGTCTTAATGGAAATTGCTAGTAGGTTAGCAGGGTCTTCATCGGTATATAGAATAAAAGGAATTAATTTTGCGCTTTTAAATATTTATAATGCTTTTGGTGTTGCGGTAAGCATAATTGAGAATGATTATGAGGTGGAATTGGACAGAGCCCTAGACAATAAATACAAATTTAAAATAGAATATAATTATGTTTATATAGACTTTGACGACACCATTATTATAAATGGTATAGTCAATACCGATATGGTGTCTTTTTTATACAAGTGTATAAATGAAAATAAGAAAATTCATTTGTTGACGAAACATTTAGATGACATCAATGAGAGTCTAAAAAAATATAGGCTGGAAACCGTTTTTGATGAAATTATTCAAATAAAATCTTCAGAAAAAAAAGCGGACTATATTAAATATAAAAATGCAATATTTATAGATGATTCTTTCGCAGAAAGAAAAGACGTAATGAATAAAATAGGTATAAATGTTTTTAGCGTTGATCAAATTCAAGCATTATTATGAATAAAATAGTTAGTGAGTTAGATAAATTACATCTAAATTATATAAGAGAAAATGTTACGAACTTTATAAAAGATTGTGCTAAAAAATTTGACAACAGCAAATGTTTAGTTTTGGATATTGCTCCACAAGATCATAATGGTGCAATTGAGTTTTTTAAAACAAGTGAGGTACGTACTTTAGATATTGATAAAGACTCTAAAGCAAATTATATAGCTGATTTGTGTCAAAATAATGCTTCAATAATTCCAGATGAATTATTTGATATAATTATATGTACAGAGGTATTGGAACATACTTTAAATCCGTTTGATGCTGTTAAAGAGATTTATAGAATTTTGAAGCCGGGAGGTCATGTTTGTGTTTCTGTCCCATTTAATTTTAGAATACACGGACCTTTACCTGATTGTTGGCGTTTTACTGAGCATGGTTTACGCGCACTTTTTAGTTCATTTAACATTTGTGAACTCAATACATTAGAAACGAATGAGAGGGATTTAATGCCAATTCATTATACTTTAATAGCCAAAAAAGATTAATGCAACAATAGTGTAATATATTGAGTTAAATATCGCGTTTATCGACACAAGTTTTATTTGATATTATATTTTAAGCATTGGAGATGATTACTTTTAATACTAAGTTAATTTGAAGTAAATGAAATACAAGAATGATTTTTTAGAAGGTACTGTTCGTTTTTATAAGCAGAATTTGGAAGCGATAAGAAGCTTTAAGCTCTCTACTAATAAAGAAAATATTTCCCATCAAAATATTGTTCCATACGCTACTTATTCACCTTGGTATGATGATTTAGATTTTTTGCGAACTTATGAGGTTTGCAAAGAAAACACTTTAGTTGATATTTACCGATGTTATGAATTGTGGAGTTTTATAAAAAAAAATAATCACCTTAATGGTGATATACTTGAAATAGGAGTGTGGAAAGGTGGAACAGGCAGTTTACTTGCAAAAGCATCTGAACTTTTTTCGAACGGTAAGGTTTATTTAGCTGATACATTTTGTGGAGTTGTTAAAGCATCAGATAATGATACGGTGTATAAAGGTGGAGAACATGCCGATACTTCTATAGAAATTGTAGAGAAATTAATAAATGAATTAAAACTTCATAATACTCAAATTTTAAAAGGAATTTTTCCAGATGAAGTGAATTTTGAATCACTGAACCTTAGTGAGATACAGCTTAAAATGTGTCATATAGATGTAGACACCTATGACTCTGCCAAAGATATAATGCTGAATATTTGGCCGTTGATGGTAAAAGGAGGTGCTGTAATATTTGACGATTACGGTTTTTGGGGTTGTGAAGGGATAACTAAATTGGTGAATGAAATTAAATTGGAAAATTCTGTTTTTATTCATAATATTAATGGACATGGAATATTCATTAAATTGTAATTCAAGACGTATTTAAGCAATGTATAATTTATTAATGCTCTTAAGTTTGAATTTAAACATTACTGATAATTACTAGAAGCTTGAGTAAAAAAAAACCTATGGTCTCTGTTAGCATGATAACCTATAAGCATAGCTTATATATAGCTCAAGCTATAGAAGGGGTTTTAATGCAACAGACAAACTTTGAGTTTGTTCTAGTACTTGTTGATGATTGCTCACCAGACACAACTCCTGAATTAATAGATGAAATAATTCATAATCATCCTAAGGGGTATAGAATTAAGTATTATAGGCATGAAAAAAATATAGGCATGATGTCTAATTTTTTATTTTCAATACAAAAATGCACGAATAAATATATTGCCTTTTGCGAAGGTGACGACTATTGGACAGACCCCTTAAAACTACAAAAGCAGGTGGATTTTTTAGAAGCCAATCCACATTTGGTGGCCTGCCACCATTGGCAAAAGATAGCGGTAAATAAAGGGGATTCCTTCGAAGAAATAGAGGCCCCAAAGAAAGGGCACGGTTATTTTCCGTTCGAAACAAGTGTAAAGTCAATTTTCGAAAACAAAATGCGAGTAAAGGCACGGACAGTGATGTATAGGAATATATTTGAGCCTTCTGAAATTATGCTCCATTTTCCTAAGGCAGCATTTGGAGATGTACCTTTAAGCTTTGTACTTGGTAAATATGGCAAATTTGGTTTTATTGATGAAGAGATGGCTGTGTATCGTCAAACGAATAGTGGTATTTCTACAGCAGGATTAGAAGCATTGGGAAGAAAAAAATTTCAAGTACAGCACTTTAAAAACTGGATTCAAATTTGGGATTATGCCGATAAGTTTTATGGTTTTAAATACCATAAAGAAGCCACTGAGACAGTACTTAAATTTTATAAAACGATTGCGGATAATCTGCCAAAAACAATTGGTTCATTTTTTAATGTTTTATATTACAATATTTTTAAACGGAAACTACCTTTTCGCTATAAGTTAGCTTCTTCAAAATGGATTATTCTTTATTATAGAAAAAAGCTTGGGTATAAACTGAAAAGTAAACTCACCACTTCATGAATGGAGAAAATTTAATATTTATTATCTCTCAACCCCGTGCGGGTTCTACCTTATTACAATCGTTATTGAGTAATAATGAGGATGTGAATACCGTGAGTGAACCATGGTTGTTATTGGCTTTGGCGCCCTTATTAAAACCATCCCTTGCTATTACGAATTATGACTACGGTCTTTGCCACGACGCTTTGGGTGAATATGAAAAGAAATTTCCATCCGCACAATGGGTAGCAGGAGTAAAACAATTGGCCAGCCAAATCTATGCGCCGTTATTTGAGGGAGGGTATCGTTATGTAATTGATAAAACACCGCGCTACTACGAAATACTGGATATAGTTTTAGAGTTGTTTCCCACAGCTCATTTTATTTTTATAAAGCGCAACCCAATTGACGTAGTCGTTTCTCTCATTCGCAAGCGTTCCATAACCAAGGCTAGCGACTTGCTATGGAATAATAGGGATTTATTAAATGCACCCTATTTAATTCAGGAATTTTTAGACACCCATTCAAAAAATAGCAAAGTGCTGAGTCTTAATTACGAAACCCTTATAAAAGAACCAGAGAAAGTGCTTGCCGATCTGTATGAGCGTTTGGGGATTTCGTTTTCAAAAAATGTACTTCAATTAGACAAAAACGATAAGACAGTAGGCAAATATGGCGATCCCAATATTCAAAAAACAACTCATGCGAAGATACAGTCAACAAAAGATGCTATTGTATTAAGTAAAGAAATGGAACACTTTCTACAGGGCTATGCTGCCTATTTGGGAGCCGAATTTTTGGAATCTTATGGTAATTATGGTGTTGCGGCTGAAAAAAAGAAGACTACAAAAGTGTTTGCCAAATTTCTGACGGAAGCGGAAAAACAAAATGCCATATTTAAGGAATCGATTTATCAAAAATACAACCCATCTTGATGCGCCTTCTCCATATAGTGAATCCTGTAAAGGTTGGCAAGACTTCCGATCTCTATCAAGCCCAGCCTATCACTTTTGAAACCATGCGAAGCGCAAAAGAATTTGCTGCAGATGAGGTTGCGGTGAACTTAGTAACAACACAGTATCCTGAAGATCATAGTATAATTCCAGAGTTTTTCACTAAAACGAAAGATCTAGATAGGTCTCTATTAGATTTTGGAACTTTTGATAAACCTAAAAAACTACCAGTACTTAAGGATATTTTCAAAAGAGCTACAGATCAAGATCCAGCTGCAGATTATATTATTTACACCAATGTTGATATTGCGCTTTATCCCAGCTTTTATAGTACCATAGCAGCGTATATAAAAAGTGGTTATGATGCAATTTGTATTAATAGGAACACTATTATTCCAGAAAATGAGGATTACACCCTATCAGAACTTTACGGTTTAAAAGGATCAAACCATGAAGGAATAGATTGTTTTGTTGTAAAAAAAACGCTTATTCCCCATCTCAAATTCAATAACGCTGTAATTGGAACTGGCCCAGTTGGGCTAATTCTAATAAGTAATTTAATGCATTTTGCCGAAAAATTTATTTGGCTGCGAAACGCTAACCTTACATTCCATATAGGAGATGATAAGAACTGGTTGCATGAAAAAGTATCTGAAAGATCTATGTTGTATTATAACTACAACCAGTTAAAAATTGTTCTTGAAGAACTTATTTCCAAGGAAGTGTCCTATGTGAAAATGGATGTTTTAATTTCAATATTAGAACATGCAAAGTATTTTCTGGACCATCTAAAATTTCTTGATAAGCCCGTTCATAGAGAAAAGCTAATGTTTTATAGTGATCATCAGTATGATGAATTACTGAAAATGGAGCATGGGGCATTAAATGCAATGGTATTTGATAACAATGTATCATTTAGTAAAAAACCTTTTTTCCGTAAAAAACAAGGTCCTCATATATTTTTGCATGTTCACAAGTGTGGAGGTACCTCGCTGATGAATTGCTTGGATGCGAATTACAAAAAAGACAATATATTTGTAATAAACGGCAGTAATTATAGAGAATCATATGCAGCATTTAAAAACCTAGATTCTAAAAAGCGGAAAAGTTTAGATTTGTTAAGAGGGCATCACTTTTATGGCTCGCACGAATATTTAAGAGATTCGGCAAAATATTTTACCATGCTGCGTGAGCCAATTTCTAGGCTAATTTCATTATACAATTATTTGCGGGAAATAGATTTATATAAAGATATTAATAAAAATGAGATGGACTTGGCCGAATTCTTAGAGAGTGGCTTGGCAATGGCTGCTGATAACGGCATGACGCGTCTTTTAACAAATAATGACTTTGACAAACTACCCAATGGGATGGTTAATGAAACTCACGCGCTACAGGCTATAGAAAATTTAGAAAAGCACTTTGTAGCTGTTGGCTTAACCGAAAACTTTGAGGAATCACTCACCTTATTTAAAAACAAGTTGGGTTGGAAAGTTTTACCCGATCTTAAGATGGATAATAAAACAAATAATAAAATTTTGGAAAAGACAGAAGCGGAATCTTTTTTCAATAACAATGAATCCTTTTCAAGATATATTAATGCTGATGTTATGGTATATAGATATGCTAAAAAAAGATTTTTGAAAGAAGTCAAAAACTTGTAATTACGTATGGGCAAAATAGTTAAAAGTATCTTTAAACCAAAAACCTTAGGAGCCGACAATATATCTTATAAAAATAATTTTATATTTATTCATATACCCAAAAATGCTGGTACTTCTGTAAGCAAGGGGTTGAATATTAACATTTCTCATCACAATACAGTACAAGAATATGTTAGCTTGTTAGGCGAAAAAAAATACAATAATATGTTTTCTTTTGCCTTTGTAAGAAACCCATTCAGTCGTTTTATTTCATTGTATAACTATGCTAGATTAGAAGAATCATATTATCATTCCTCCATCAATCCAGACAAAGCGATATATGGAAAACACATGGATTACGAGTTGCTAAAGAACGCAAGTATCGAAGAGGCTGCAAATTATTTAATAGAAGGGAAGTTAGTTCATAATCCACCCCATAAGCAATGGTTACCTCAGAATTTTTGGTTGAAAGGAGTTGATGGAGGATTGAATGTTAAGTACCTAGGGCGTTTTGAAGATTTGAATTTTCATTTAAGAAATATATATGAAATTATTGGTATTCCTTTTACTGAAAAACTAGAACGGATAAACACTTCTACTGAAAGTAACATTCCATATTCTAATTTGATAAATGCTCGTACGAGGAGTATTTTAGAAGATTTTTATAAAGAAGATTTAGAAACCTTCAATTACAATTTTTGATTATGGTTCATGTTTCGGTGATAGTTTGTTGTTATAACAGTGAAAAGCTTCTAAAAGATACCTTAATGCACTTGGCTAAGCAGCACTTAAAAGATGCGTGTGCTTATGAAGTGATTTTGGTAGATAATAATTCTAATGATAACACAGCAGAAGTTGCTAAAGATATTTGGCGGGAGATGGAATGTGCTGTCCCATTAAATGTAGTTTTAGAATCTAACCCGGGATTGTGTTATGCAAGAAAAGCAGGTGTGTTGGCGAGTAAAGCTGATATCATTGTGTTTTGCGATGATGATAATTGGTTGCAATCTGATTATGTACAAATAGCCTATGAATTTATGTCGGCAAATCCCACTGTTGGAGCATTGGGTGGACAGTCAATAGGCAGCTTAGAAAATGAAGAGCCAGTTTGGTGGCAAGAAGAAAAACTAAATTATGCAGCAGGAAAACAAGCGATAGCTAGTGGCGATATCTCCAGTAGAGGCTATCTTTGGGGGGCAGGATTGGTTGTAAGACGAGGTGCATTGCTCAAATTGTACAATACAGGTTTTACGTCTTTGTTAACTGGAAGAAAAGGTAAAATGTTGGCGTCTGGCGATGATAGTGAAATTTGCAAATGGATTTTATTAATGGGCTATAAATTATGGTATTTAGAGACTTTAAAATTCACGCATTTTATTACAGAAAAACGGCTTACCAATGCTTACTTGACTAAGTTAAAGGAAGGTCATCATGAATCTCAATACATTTTGAAGTTATATAACTGGTATTTAAGAGTTGGCACTAAAAAGAGTGATCAAAAATCAATATTTCTAAAAGTCAAGAAGTCAACTAAATTGATACTAAAAGGTTTTCTTAAAAAAGATAAAAGATGGAAAGAAAAACTGCAATTAGTAATTGGTTCACGAATTAAGATTCACCCAATAATTTTTGAAATAAACAAAACTTTCCTATTGTTAAAGCTTTCTTGAGAATCAGTTTAGTTAGATTTATAGAAATAAGTGTACACAATCCTAGTTTTATTTGGGGCAGCTATTTAAAAAAAAGAATTGAAATATCTTATAAAGCGATTATTCTATAAGCTGTTTTGGAAAATCCTTATAAGGATATGGGAAAGAATTTAGAAAATTTATAAAATTAAAATTCAATATAAAACACCACAATTGAAAACCACGGCTCCTTTTTTTTCTATTATAATACCAACCTATAATTCTGGAGAAACTTTGGGTCATGCGCTTAATAGCATTCATAATCAAACTTTTAAAAATTTTGAAGTGTTGATTATAGATGGATTGTCTTCAGATGATACAATAATTATAGCTGAAAAGTATATTGATAAAATAGCGTCATTGCGTATTTCTTCTGAAAGGGATTTGGGGATTTACGATGCTTTAAATAAAGGAATAAAATTAGCAAAAGGAGACTGGCTATATTTTATGGGAAGTGATGATACTTTATACGAAACCACAACACTAGAAAAAGTAGTAAAATTAAAAAAAGGTGTTGGTAATAATATTATCTATGGGAATGTCAAAATAATAGGCAATACAGGTTGGGCTAAGGAAGGTGCTATTTATGATGGTAAGTTTGATACTGTAAAAATTTTAAAAAAGAATATTAGCCATCAAGCTATTTTTTATAAAAGTAAATTTATAGAGGAACAAGTAGGCTTCTTTAACTTAAGTTATCCTATTTGTTCAGATTGGGATTTTAATTTACGGTGTTGGTCAAAAACAGATTTCTACTATACGGATAGTATTATCGCAAATTTTTTTTCGGGGGGGGTATCAACCAATGGAGATGATAAACTTTTTGAAAAGGATTTTATTGATAATATTATAAAGTATTTTAAAATAGGCTTATTTAATAGTTTAATAAATTCACCCAGTTTTAGAAATTATTCAAGAGTTAAGTTACTTCAAAAAAAATACCATCCACTTAGATCGAAGTATAATTACTACGTAAAACAGTTAGTAAAAAAAATAAAGGGATGAGAAAGTTTAAAAAAAATAGAAATGAATAAATTGCGACCGCTAGCCTTTGTTTTGCCACAATTCCATCCCATACCCGAGAATGATTTATGGTGGGGAAAAGGTTTTACGGAATGGACGAATGTAACCAAAGCGATTCCTTTATTTGGGGGACATTACCAACCTCATTTACCTACAGATTTAGGGTTTTATGATTTGCGTTTACCCCAGGCGAGAGCTGAACAGGCCAAACTTGCCAAGGAACATGGAATACACGGCTTTTGCTATTACCATTATTGGTTTAACAGTAAGCGTTTATTACACGAACCTATTGATGGTATGTTAAAACAAAGCGATCTTGATATGCCGTTTATGTTTTGTTGGGCAAATGAGAACTGGACTAGGCGTTGGGATGGTAAGGATAATGAAATTCTAATAAAGCAGGATTATAGCAATGAAGATGATGTTGCCCATATGCGTTGGTTGTGTGAATATGTTTTTTCAGATAAACGCTATATTCGAATAAATGACAAGCCGGTATTTATGATATATAGACACAATCTATTTCCGGATATTCGCAAAACGGTAAATTTATGGCGTGATATTGCAATCAATGAATTTGGATATAAGGACTTATACCTATGCATTACCGAGAGCTTTAATGACATGACAAACCCTGAGAGTATAGGTTTTGATGCATCTGTTGAATTTTCTCCCCACTCAGTTATTAGTAATACTGCGAAAAGCAATACCAAGAGCAATGCACTTTGGGATAGATTTATTAAATCTAAAAAGAAGGTATCGCAGTTAAAGTTTCAAGATTATAAATTGGGGGTGGAAGGAGCTATCAATAGGAGTATTCCAGATTATAAATTATACAGAAGCGTTACTCCTTCTTGGGACAATACCCCCAGAAAAGGAAAGAGTGGTATTGTTGCACTTGATAGCAGTCCAGAGCTATACCAATATTGGTTACAGCATATTGTAACTTCATTCAAGCCTTTTTCAGATGAAGAAAACCTTGTGTTTATCAATGCCATGAACGAATGGGCAGAGGGGAATCACCTTGAGCCCTGTATAAAGTATGGAAGAGCATATTTGGAAGCGACCAAAAAGGCTATTAACTCGATATGAAGAAATATGGGCGATCTATTTGTTTCGGAAAGAGAAATTATTGAACGAGAATGCTGCTCGGAATTATATATTAACAGATTTTCCTTTAAAAATTAAATATAATTGATAGCCATTGTAATACCATACTATAAAAAGAAGTTCTTCAAAAAGACCTTAGATTCTTTAGCAGCACAAACTAATAAACAATTTAACGTGTATATTGGCGACGATGCAAGTCCAGAAAACCCTGAAGAATTAATAGCAACGTATAGCGACAAATTTAACCTCACATACAAAAGGTTTGAAGATAATTTAGGTAGTATTTCTTTAACCCAGCAATGGGAAAGATGTATAGAGTTATCGCTAGATGAAGAATGGATAATAGTATTGGGAGATGATGATTATTTCGGTTTAAACCTTATTGAATCTTTTTATAGGCACGCTGATAATTTTTTGGGAAAAGTAAACGTGCTTAGATTTGCTAGGCAAAATATTTTTAGTGATAAAAATAGTACTACCCAAATTCAGTACAATCCTGAGTTTGAAACGGCTGCAGATTCATATTATAGGCGTATAACAGGACGAGCAATAAGTACCTTATCGGAATATGCATTTACAAGAAAAGCTTATGAGAAATTTGGTTTTTATGAGTATCCTTTAGCTTGGCAGTCGGATAACCGAGCTTGGCTTGAATTTTCTGACAACAAACCTATTTATTCTATTAACGATGCCGTTGTTACAGTTATTTGTTCTTCGCAAAGTATTACAGGAAGCGATTTATATGCTATTGAAAAAAGAAAGGCCAATTTGAGTTTTTATAAGTATTTAATTACCGAGAAATTGTATTTGTTCAATAAAATTCAGTCAATTAGGGTTTTACATAAATATGAAAATGAGATTAAACACAATGAAAAAATTACCTTTAGCGTCTATTTTTTTTTGTTACCCTATTATTTAAAAAATTACGAACCCCATGCTTTTAAGCAGTTTTTAAAAAAAATGATAAAATCTTTATTGTATTTCAGAAAAGAGTAATCCTTTTGAATATAAATTTTGGAAGTGGGATTTCTATAAAAAAAATGATGCTTTTAAATGTGTATCATTAAATTATTAAAAGAAGATTTACCGGAAACAAGCCCAATTTACAGTTATTATGAAAATTAATTATAAGCATACCCTACATACCCATAACCCTACTTCAGCAGGGATAATATTACCTTTTGTTTTTAATATTGTTAATCCTAAATCGGTATTGGATATTGGATGTGGCAATGGCAGTTGGTTGAAAGTTTGTAAAGACCTTGGAGTAAAAGAAATTTATGGAGTTGACGGTATTCAAGTGCCGAATAGTGAGTTATTGATTAGAGAAGATGAATTTCTGAAATACGATCTGACAAAGGAGTTAATCCTCGAAAGAAAATTTGATATAGTAGTTTCTTTGGAAGTAGCGGAACACCTTCCTGAAGCCGCCGCCGATACCTTTGTGGATAACCTTGTTTGCCATAGCGATGTAATTCTTTTTTCAGCTGCTATTCCAGGGCAGGGCGGGCAATATCATGTAAATGAGCAATGGCCAGAATATTGGGGTGAAAAGTTTAAAAATAGGGGGTTTCAGGCTTTTGATATTCTGAGAGATGAATTTTGGGATAATGAGAATGTACTATGGTGGTATAGGCAAAACATGATTCTTTTTGTTAAAGAAGGGGAGGAAACTTTTAATGGATTTGAGATTTCAAAAAATATTTTACCCTATGTACATCCCAGTCTCTATAAGAAGAAAGTCTTTAAACCCCAATATTTAAATTCAAAAAAGGATGTTTTAAAATCAATTTTAAAAAGCTTGAAATATCTTTTAAAGAGATAATATACTAGATTATTTTAAACTAAGAAAGTTAGTGGATTCTATAATTTTAATCATCCCTTATTTTGGAAAGTGGCCCGATTGGTTTGATGCCTACCTTGCCTCAATCGAGACCAACCCTACGATAAACTGGCTTTGTCCTACAGATTGTGAAATTCCAAAGGAGCACCCAGAAAACATTACTTTTTTATCCACTTCACTTCTGGGGCTCAATAAACATATAAACGCTGTGGTGGAGGCAAATGTTCCACTGAATGCAAGAAAATTTTGTGACTTAAAACCAGCCTACGGAGACATATTTAAAGAACATGTAGCGAATTATGATTTCTGGGGAATTTGCGATATGGATATTGTTTGGGGCGACATTCGTAAATATATGACTCCTGAGCTTTTAAATGATTATGATATTATCTGTAGCAGACCAGAGGCAATTTCAGGTCACTTTAATTTGTTCAGAAATAACGAAAGTTTAAATACATTCTATAAATCAATACCAAATTATAAAAAGCTTTTTGAAGTTTCTAAATTGATCAGGTTTGATGAGATTACTTTGACTGATCATTTAAAAATTTTGATAGGTAAGGATAAAAATCCATTTAGGGTCTTTTGGGATACAGAAATTATAAAAGAAGGGATTGAATCAGAAAAGCAGCAAGAATATTTTTTGGATAGGTGGTTTTTTGAAAAGGGGAAGATATATGACTTATACGATATTAATAAAAAGGAATATATGTATTTGCATTTTATCAATTGGAAACGGACGATGAAATTTAGCGAGATAAAATGGTGCGATAATCCACAGTATTTTTATATTAGTTATACTGGGATGCACTATAAACCTCATACAGCGTTTGAGATAATGCTCAATCGATATAAGAATTTATATAATGGATATTATGCAATACTTTTTAGGAAGCGCTTACTAAAAAAACTAAAAAAACTAATAAATTAGAAACTTGATAGATTTTAGCTATTACATATCCCAACTTAAAAGCGAGATAGCATACTTTCCAAAAAGCTTAGGCTATCTTGTGGCAAAAAAGAAAAAAGCTATATACATTGGTTGTACCGGCCATGGAAATTTGGGGGATGAAGCTATATTAAAGGCTATTAACTTAATGCTTCACAAGCATTTTTATTTATATGATTTATCTTATAATAAGCCTTCTTCTGGTAAATACCTAAGAAGGTTAATTGTTAAAAACCCGGATTATATAATTTTAGGAGGTGGTACCATAATTAGAAAAGGAAAAGATGAAAGTTATTTAAAACTTTTAAATGAATCCATTAATGTTTGGCCAAATGCCAAAACCGCGACAATTGGCCCGGGTGTTGCAGAACCTAAGTTTGCAGACTTTATAGGGTTTCCACTCGATGTAGAAGGATGGAAAAAGTTTTTAACCCAATCTAGTTTTATATCAGTACGAGGAGTTCGATCCAAACGGCTATTAGATTCTTGGCATTTACATAAAGAGGTTAACATTATTCATGACCCTGCCATATGGTTTACACGAGAAAAATTTAATAAAAAAAGAAAGCAAAAAAGGATAGGATTAAATTTTGCGGATATTGGAAATCGTATTTATGGCAGAAATCAAGATTTGATTAAAGACTTTGCATTAGGTCTTGTAAAGATGCTTCAAAAAGATGGGTGGACTATATTTCTTTATCCTACTACAAAATCAGATATGGACTATATGTGTAATAACATTGGGTTAAAAAATATTAAGGGAATAAATACCTATTCAAACTATACAGATATTGAAAGATCGTTGGACTTTTTAGAGTCCATGGATATATTTGTTGGACAACGTTTACACTCTATTATTTTCGCAGCAACTGTTTCTACCCCTTTTTTCGCATTGGAATATGAGCCAAAAACCAGTGACTTTTTAGATACTATAAAAATGAGTGATAATAGTGAAAAGGTTGATAGATTAGATGTTAATGTTGTAATGAATAAAATTCAAGCAATTTATTCAAATATTGATAGTGAGCAGTCCAAGCTTAATAATAGCATGATAGAAGCAAAAAAAGAACAGCTCATATGTTTGGATTTGTTTTTAAAGAATATCTAAATATGAAAATTTCTATCCTCCATCCCTTTACACCCAAAGCTGCAGGCGTAGTTGAAAGTAGTGTGGCTACCTACCACAGCCAGCCGCATTTAAAGGCCATGGAGTTGTTAGTTGCCGAAACTGGACATGATTGTAGCATAGAATATTTCACTCCAAAATGGAAACAGTACTCCTTTATTTTTAATAAAATTCAGTATGTTTTTTATCCTGTAGCCTTTAAATGGAACGGTGACCACAAAAAATGGAAAAAGCAGGTTTCAAAAAAATGCTTGAAAGAATATATAAAAAACACCCCAGATGTTACCATTATCAATATGTCTGGCCATTCCAGTAAATTTTCTTATGAATTGTCGAAAGTTATTCTGGAAAAAGGTAAGAACTATATAGCAATGCTTGGCGGGCAACATTATACCGATAATGGAATGTTTCGTGAATACTACAAAAATGCAAACCATATTTTGGTGCACACCCATATTCAAAAACTGGAAATGGAAAAACTGGATATGTTTAAAGACTTGGATATTCGGGTATTTCCTTTGGGAGTTGACTGTGGCATTTTTAGACCTATGGTTAAAAAACCCACAGGGCCCAACTTATTATACGTGGGAAGAATAGTGGAGTGGAAGCGAATCCATTTGGCTATTGAAGCAATTCAGCTTCTTAAGGAAAATGGTTATACCGATGCCCACTTAAGAATAATAGGGCCAATAAGTTCGGAAGCGTATTTTACGTTCTTAAAAAACATGGTTGCAGGCAAGCATTTAGAAAAAAATGTGGAGTTTTTAGGTCACAAAGAACATTCCGAGCTTCCAGAATATTTTCAAGAAGCTGATCTTTTTACATTGCCTAGTGATAAAGAAACCTTTGGTATGGTAATGATTGAGGCGATGGCCTGCGGCACTCCAGTTGCAGGGATAGATTGCCCCGGAGGCCCCGCAGATGTTATTACGCATTTAGAAAATGGATTGTTGTCAACTCCCGAGAAGTATGCGGAAACCATTCTAGATTATTTTAAAAACCCAAAGCGTGCTGAAGAAATAGGGAAAAATGCCCGCGAGAAAGTATTAAAAGAATATAGCATCCAAGCTACCTTTGAAGTGCTAGAGGAATCCGTTAAAGCTGCTCTTTAAAAAGATATAATGCCAAACTATACTGTCATCATCCACACCCCACAGGAGCTCAACCATTCCTCCTATGTGCAAACAGGACTGTTCGAGCTTGAACAAATGGGGATTATAAAGGTTGAGGTGCAGTTATACCTGAAGAAGAATAAAGGGACTTTGGCCGTGAACAAGCATGGTTATATAACCAAAACCTACCGTCCCCATCCCAAAACTTCTTTCTACACGTTGATCGATAGATCTTCAAACAAAAGAATGACCTTTGCTACCGATTTATATGACTTTTCGGAACATTTTTCGGAACCCGCTTTAAGCAACTGTGACTTTTATTTCAAGCGGAATTTTGAGACTGGGGTTGTAGCTTCTATACAACATACTTCAAAAGCGAAAATCCATAAGCTAGGTATAACTTTCGGTAATTATTCGGAAAATAAGCACGATGGTTTAAAGTTTTTTTTAGGGCTTTTTTTGTCTAACCTAAAGCTTAATCTAAAAAAGGACCGATATTTTTTTAAGCGTATTTTTAAAACCTATAAAGTTCAAAAAAAACATTGGAAATTTATAAATACTTCTAGGAACATCTCCCGCTTTGAAAATTTTGAAAAAGCTTCTGAAAATAGTATTATGTTTCAAACGCGTTGTTTTCTTCACGAAAAAGATGAAGATGTAAAACAAATCCACAAGCAGCGCTACCATCTTATAAAACTATTAAGACAACACTTCCCAGACACGTTTATGGGAGGTTTTGTACCTTCAAAAGTTGCAAACAAAAATTACAGTGATGCGCTTACTAATGTGCCCACCGCTCCAGAGAAATATTTGGATGCCATGAAAAAGGCAAAAATTGTTATCTATACGCGTGGGTTAGCGAATTCTCCTGCTTGGAAAATGGCAGAATACCTTTCGCAGGGAAAAGTGATTATTGCAGAGCCACTTAGCACAGAATTGCCCGTGCCACTTACGGAGGGAAAGGAGTTGTTATATTTTAAAAATGATACAGAACTTATTGAAAAAATAAAATTGGTTTTGGAAGATGAGTCGCTTGCTGCCCATCTTTCAAAAAACGCCCGTACCTATTTTGAAAAACACGTACATCCTGTTCAAAATACAAAGCGTATCTTGGAACTTATGTTAAACAAACCGCTCGTTTAATTTTGAATATATTTCTGATCCATCATCGCTCTCCGCACCACGCCAGTAATTCTGGCTATGGTAGGTTGATCGATTATGCAGATGCCCAGGTGGTTTATGGCACTACTAAATTTCCGTTTCGAATCGCAAAAATTTTAGCGGGTTTTCATTCCCAGAATTTAGGGAATTATACTGTTGGGAGTGTATTAAAAGCGTTTGAACTGTATCGTTTACTAAAGAAACATAAAGGGCAAAAGAACGTCGTCCATTTTTTGAACGGGGAAAGGGATATTCGTTATTTGGGGTTTTTTAAACGAAAATTTCCCAATACAAAATTCTGTGCTACTTTTCACAAACCGCCCGAAGTTTTAAAGTTAAATATTCCCAATACAATAGCATTGCAAAAATTGGACGGTGCCATAGCTGTGGGAGAGAATCAGCTAGCTTTTATAAAGGAATGGTTACAATTGGATAATGTGGTTTATATTCCCCACGGAGTTGACACCCAATTTTTTGTTCCGGATGCCTCAATAAAGAAGAAAAACACCCTCTTATTTGTAGGGCAGCACCTTCGTGATTTTGATGCGTTAAACAAAACCGTTACAGAACTCGCCTCAATGATAGCAGACTTGCAGATTAACGTGGTTATTCACCCTGCATATAGTAGTAAAATTGAGCCACATAATTGTATTACTATTTTATCAGACGTAAATGACGAACAGCTACGGACACTTTACCAAAAGGCAACTCTTTTGTATTTACCTATGCTGGACAGTACGGCCTGTAATTCGCTGTTGGAAGCAATGGCCTGCGGTCTACCTATTATAACTAGCGATGTTGGGGGCAATGCGGCTTATATGAAAAACACGTCCAATGTTTTAGTGGAAAAAGGAAATATTGAGGAGTTTTTTAAAGAGACTGTGGCACTGTTGCAGGACAAACAGCGTTTGGAGCTAATGGGGATATTATCAAGAGAAAAAGCATTGACGTTGGATTGGGTAAACTTGTTAAAGGATGTAAATAAATTCTATCAGAAAATGATTAGTCAATAAAAAACATTTTAAAATAAATGATTTTTAACTCTCTCGATTTCGCATTTTTTTTGCCAATAGTGTTTTTATTATACTGGTTTGTATTTAATAAAAACTTAAAAGCTCAGAATGCTTTAATCGTTGTAGCGAGTTATGTTTTCTATGGTTGGTGGGATTGGCGATTTCTTTTTTTGATTCTTTTTAGCACCATAGTCGATTATACGGTTGGTATTCTTTTAGAAAGAGAAAATAGTTTATTAAAACGCAAAATATTCCTATGGATAAGTATACTAGTGAATCTAGGTTTTTTGGGTTTCTTTAAATACTACAATTTCTTCTTGGATAATTTTATTGCTTCGTTTTCCTTTTTTGGGATGGAAATAAAAGCCAACACACTAAATATTATCCTGCCCGTTGGTATTAGTTTTTATACTTTTCAAACGCTCAGCTATTCTATAGATGTTTATCGAAAGAAGATGCATGCTACAAAAGACTTTGTTGCTTTCTCTGCTTTTGTTAGTTTTTTCCCACAGCTTGTTGCAGGACCAATAGAGAGAGCGGCACATTTGCTTCCACAGTTCAAGCGAGAACGAAAGTTTAATTATAACGAAGCGGTCATTGGGTTAAAACAAATTTTGTGGGGACTTTTTAAAAAAATGGTCATAGCTGACAATTGTGCTTATTATGCCAATATGATTTTTGACAATTCAGCTACTCTTTCAGGGAGTACATTATTGTTGGGAGCAATATTTTTTACATTCCAGATTTACTGTGATTTTTCCGGGTATTCCGATATTGCTATTGGAACTTCGCGATTGTTTGGGTTTAATTTGATGCGTAATTTTGAGTATCCTTATTTTTCTAGGAATATAGCTGAGTTTTGGCGTAGATGGCACATTTCACTTTCCACTTGGTTTCGCGATTACTTATATATTCCATTAGGAGGTTCTAGAGGTTCAAAATATCAACAAATTCGTAATATTTTTATCGTTTTTATTGTGAGTGGATTTTGGCACGGTGCCAATTGGACCTTTATTTTTTGGGGCTTTCTAAATGCTCTTTACTTTATCCCCCTAATGCTTGCAAAGAGAAACAGACAGTATTTGGATATAGTTGCGGCGCAGAGCTATTTACCCAGTTTTAAGGAATTTTTGAAAATTTTGGTTACTTTTTTCTTAACCGTATTTGCTTGGATTTTCTTTAGAGCTGAGAATATGACCCATGCTTTTCAATACATACAGGGAATTGCTGATAGTTCTCTTTTTAAAATCCCAACCATACGACCAACCGATCTTTTTGTGCTAATTTTAATGTTTATGGTTTTGGAATGGCTGGGGAGAAAACATGAATTTCCATTGCAAAATCCTTTATTTAAAAATAAAACCATCAGATGGTCTTTCTATATTGTCTTGATTTTGATTATCATCATCTTTAGTGGTAAACAACAAGAGTTTATTTATTTTCAATTTTAAAGAATGGGTAGATTTTTAAAACAGTTTGGGTTGTTCTTTGTTTTGCTATTGGCGGTTTGTCTGATAGTGTTTGGAATTCAAACATGGAATATTCGCAAACAAGCCATTTTTAAATTTCCAAAGGACTATAAATATCTCATGCTTGGCCATTCACATGCTGAATGTGCGTATAATGATACATTAATTGCTAATTTTAAAAATATAGCCACATCGGGTGAGTCTTATTTTTATACATATTATAAACTGAAAAATGTATTGGCCCAAAATGATAGTATAAAAATGGTTCTTGTTGAATTCACCAATAACCAGATTGATGCTAATATGGACACTTGGATATGGGGCGATAAATACATCGCTAAGTTTTATTCTAAATATGGTTCCTTTATAGATTTAAAGGATACTAGTTTATTGTTAAAACATAATTCCATTTCTGTTTTAAACAATTTTTCGGTTCTTCAAAAACGAAATCTGATGAACGTTATAAACAATGATTACAGTTATAATGATGATTTGGGTGGCTATATCCATTATGGACAAAATGATTTAGAAAAAGCAATAATAAATCAACAAGAGACAAAAAAAAATAAGACTTTTAAAGATATATCACAAACAAATCTACTTTACTTAGAAAAAATAGTTTCGTTGTGCAAGCAACATAATAAAGAAATTGTATTTATTCGTTCCCCACAACATTGGAAACTAAGGACGAGAAGCAATGAATCTGAGCTTCTTCAAATTTATGAGAATAAATTCAGCGAGGTTCCATACTTTGACTTTAATGATTTTGAAATTCCCGACGCGGGATTTAAAGATTTGGGACATTTAAATTATAAAGGAGCTCAAATTATTTCAAAAGCCTTAGATTCCTTACTTAAGCTAAACACAGTGAAGCTTGTTTTTTTGAAGCAGGATAAACGTTTGATTGTTTCCGAACCATAAAATACAATGGCAAATAAAAAACTTAAAATAATAATCTTCGACGGCAGTTTTAAAACAACACCTTTTATAAATCGTATGGTAAAAGGGTTGTCGTCCAGGCACGAAGTTTATATTCTTGGGTTTAATGAGAAAATAACGCAACCAATAACAGGGATATCTTATGTTTCCTTGGGCAGCAACCAAAGCAAGTTAAAGCTCATAGTCACTACTTTGAGCAAGCTTTTACAGTCGAAGAAATTCAATTTAATTTTCCCTACTCTAAGAAAATTAATACAGGGAAAGCGCCAAGAATTGCAACAGCAAAACTTAGACCTGGCCCTTAAAAATATTTCTCCAGATGTTATTCATTTGCAGTGGCCCTCTGTAATTCCTTGGTTTGAAGAGGTACTTTTAAAACAGGAAATTCCAGTAATATTGAGCCAAAGGGGTTTTCATAACAATGTTCGCCCATTTGTTGATGAAGCTAATTTTGAATATCTAAAGAAGTGGTATCCTAAAATGGCTGGTTTTCATTCCGTTTCCAATGCTATTGCAGCCAATGGCAACAAAATTTGGGCTTCATCAAAGAAGATTGATAAAGTAATCTATACAGGGCTGCATTTGCAGGAAATTCCTTTTTCTGAAGAATATACCCGTTCAAACCCTTTAATGCTACTATCAATTGGCAGGGCACATTGGATTAAAGGTTATGATTATGCAATGTATAGCTGTAAACAATTGAAAGACAAAAATGTTCCGTTTCAATATATAATCATTGGTGGAGCAGGTGATGAAGAGCTACAATTTTTGATTGCCGATTTAGAAATACAGGATTGCGTGTTTTTGGAAAATAGAAAGTCCCAAAAGGAAGTTTTCAAATTGATGGCTGAGGCCTCTTTATTGGTGATGCCAAGTTTGGAAGAAGGTATTCCCAATGTAGTTGTGGAGGCCATGGCTATTGGGTTGCCAGTACTAAGCACAAATTGCGGTGGCGTTCCGGAATTGATTACAGATACTAAAGAAGGTTGGTTAGTGCCTACGCGTAATACGCAGGCAATGGCTGATGCAATTGAAGCCTTCTCCCATTTATCTTTAGACAAGATTAAAGAAGTTCGTGTGGCTGCGAGGAAGAAAGTAGAGCAACAGCATAGCGAAGCGCAAATGTTACGGGGGATGGAAGAGTTGTATTTTGAGGTTTTAGAGAAAAAATAAACCCTCTGTCCGCTAGCGGAAATCTCTACTTCGGCTCCGCTCAGCACAGGCTCTTTTTAAAAAGGAGAAGCTTTTTGTTCTTGCTAAAATCAAAATTTTAAACCTAAATAATATTTTTTTGTAACAAACAAAAGCTCCCCTCTTGAAAAGAAGAGGGGTGGCAGCTTGCTGCCGGGGAGTTGGTTGAGCCTTTCCCAAATGCCACTTATTCCCTAAAATGCTCTTTAATCTCCAACAAGACAGAAGGCAATAAATCAAAAACCATTTTATTTTCAAACCGTATTACCGTGAATCCCAATTCATTTAACCTTCTTGTTCTCATTTCATCGTATTCCTGTGCTTCAGGATTGAAATGAACCTGCCCGTCAAGCTCTATAATTAGCTTTTCCGAAGCACAATAAAAATCCACAATAAAATTCTCGATGCTGTGTTGGCGGGTAAAGCGCTTTCCCTCAAACTTTCTTGCTTTTAGTTGGGACCATAAAAAGGCTTCCGCAGGTGTCATATTTTCCCGTAATTCTTTTCGGAATGTTTTTAGGTGTTTTAACGTGTGGATTTGTTTTTTCATGGTGGTTAGTTATGAAAATTGTAGTTTAAATTTAATGAAATTTGGGATAAGAGTCAAGAAACCCTCCGTCTGCCGGGGGCAGACACCTCCCTTTTGGAAAGGGAGGAGCCTTTCTTGTTTAAATCAAGTTTTTAACTGAATTATTTTATTAGTACAAAACAAAAGGCTCCCCTCTTGAAAAGAAGAGGGGTGTCCGCTCGCGGACGGGGAGTTTTTTGAACCCCAACCCAAAATATTTAACTACTTTTACGCATCACACAAAAACCCCAATGCCAACTATTAAAACCCCAATAATCCCATCCCATCAACAATTCGCTAAGGCCGACTTGCCACACGAATTGGACAAAAAAGCCATTTGCATTTTCTCGGCAACAGGTTTCTTTTTGGGTATGGATACGTATTGGAAAAATAAAAAAGCACTCCCTGCAGCTTCACAAAATATACTTGATGAAAATGGGATTTTAATTGAAAGCAAACCTTGGTTTCAATGGCATTATAGCCCAAGGGATATAAGCTTTGAAACGGCATTGGAAGAATTTACTTCGCTGTTTGAAAAAATTATTGAAGAACAAGTACAAGATAAAAAAGTAATTCTGCCGCTTTCGGGTGGATTGGATAGCCGTACGCAAGCAGTTGCGCTGGCGAAGCTTAAGAAACCTGTTACAGCTTATAGCTATTCCTTTAAAGGCGGTTTTTCGGAAAGTGGAATAGGCAAGAAAATCGCAAAAGAATGTGGTTTTGATTTTAAGGAGTTTACTATTGAACCTGGATATCTTTGGACAAAACTAGAAGAATTAGCTTCCATAAACCATTGCTATTCCGATTTTACCAATCCTCGCCAAATGGCTATTATTGAAGAATTAAAAAATATGGAAGGTGTGTTTTCATTAGGCCACTGGGGCGATGTGCTGTTTGATCGTGTTGCACCAGAAGGAACAACCGAAAATCAATTGTTGGAAATTATTTTAAAAAAAATAGTCAAAAAAGGAGGGATGGAGCTTGCCATGGCATTATGGAAGGAATGGAATATAGATGGCGATTTTGAAGGTTATTTACGGGAAAGATTAACTTTATCGCTCAATAAAATAGAAATTGAAAATCCGAGCGCCAAGCTTCGTGCCTTTAAAAGCATGTATTGGGCCCCGCGATGGACCTCGGTAAATCTTTCGGTTTTTGAGGCCGCGCACCCTATAAGCTTGCCCTATTACGATGATAGAATGTGTGAGTTTATCTGTACCGTTCCAGAGGAATATTTGGCAGATAGAAAGTTGCAGATAGCCTATATAAAACAACAAAATCCGGCCTTAGCCAAAATAACCTGGCAGGATCATAGGCCATATAATTTATATACTTTTGAAAAGAATATTTTCCCAAATAATCTGCCATTCAGAATTGGGAATAAATTAAAAAGGGAGTTGAAAAGTAAAATTGGCAAACCCTATATACAGCGCAATTGGGAATTGCAGTTTTTAGGTATGGAAAACGATGAAAAACTACAGGAGCAGCTATTTTCTAAAAATCTGCACCCTTTTATTTCAAAACCTTTAATCGCCCGTTTTTATAATAGTTTTAAAACGGTGGATGCTGTAAAATATTCGCATCCGTTGAGTATGCTGCTTACTTTGGCGGTTTGGAAAAAGAATGCTAATACTTGAACCAACCATATAGAAAATGAAGGTTTCAATAATACTTCCAATATATAATGGAGAGAAAACGCTGGAGACTACTTTAAAAAGTCTGGCGGCCCAGACCTTTCAGGATTTTGAAGTAGTTGCTTGTATTGATGGTACTGATGATGGTTCAGAAGATATATTGAAGGCCTTCCAAGATATTTATCTGAAATTAACGGTTTTAAAAAATGAAAATAATCTTGGACTAGGTCCCACTATGAATAGGTTGGTGTCAAGTGCTACAGGTGAATATATAGCAATAGCGGAACAGGATGACTATTATTACCCCAATCGTTTGCAATTGCAGGTTGATTTACTTGATACCAAAAATGATATTGGTTTGGTTTCTGGTATTTCTGAATTTTGGGATGGTGAGAAGGTAACTTCCAAATTTCCGGGTCTTTTGTTACATGGCGGACAGTATCCTGAAGGGAAGGACTTATTTTTATTGAATTACCGAAATCAAATTAAAGTAGTAAACAGTTGTATCATGTTCAGAAAATCGGTGCATATAGACAACGGCCTGTATTTTACCAAACATTACCCCAGTATTAGCGTGGATTGGACCTATATACTGCGGTTTTCTTTAGTTTCAAAAATCTATGGCTTGCACGAGGTCTTGTTGCGACTGGATAGAAGGAAGGAACGCGAATCTGTAACTAGCAATAAGAAAAAACAGTTTACTGCTTCAAGGGAGTTACTTCACAGCTTCGCTTATGAGTATCCTGAAATTGTTTCATTGAAAGATTATCAATACGCTATTAGAACACAAACTACGATGGAAGTTAATCACAAATTAGGTTTTGAGTTTTTGGTTGCCTCTTTAAAAAACATTATTATTCATCCATTTGATAGTAGGTTTAGGCAAAATTTATTGAATCGTTTAAAAAAGAAATTTTAAAAAATGAAAGCCAATTTATTTATAGCTGGAGCTTGCAAAAGTGGCACTTCATTTCTTCATGAGTTTTTGGGAAAGCAAAATGATATTTGTGCTTCCGACCCTAAAGAACCCTATTTTTTTGAACTACCTAAAGATGAACGGGACGAAAAAGTTTATTATGAAAAATATTTTAAAAGCTATAGTTCCGAAAAATACTTGGTAGATGGAAGACACAGAAATATGTTTTTTTCTTGGATACCCCAAGCGATCTTTGATTTTAATAATGATGCCAAAATAATTTTTATTCTCAGGGACCCAGTAGAAAGAGCATATTCCCATTGGTGGATGTGGTATGCTAGAAATATTATTAAAACGAAATTCCATAAAACCCTATTAAGAGAGATAAAAAGAATTTCTGAAAAAGGGTTGCAAATGGATTTTACTCCTGAGGAGTATGTTGCACATATTAAAAATGATTCTCCAAAGGGGAGAGCCGCTTATGCAGATGCTACTACTATAGTAGAAACGGGGTATTATTACACCCAGATAAGTAAATTTAAAAAGTTGTTTAAAGAGGAACAGCTATTGATTATTGATTATAAAGAAATTTCCAACCCTGAATTACTTTCAAAAAAATTAGAGCGGTTTTTGGAAATTGATTTTCTTTCCAATACGCAAAAGGAACTTATAAATGAGGCCCCTGAGTTTTCCAAACCAGGTTATTCTTTAGGGAAGTATTTACCAAAAAAATTGAAAGCTTACATAAAAAGTAAGTTTTTCAAAAAACAAAAAATAGAAGAAAAATCAAAAGTATTACTTAAAGCGCATTACAAAGAAGAGAATTGGAAGTTATATGAGGAAATGGATGTGGAATTTGCTAAGCAATGGATTTAAATATTAAGAATGGCCAAAACTGAAAAAATAAAAATCCTTTACACCATCCCCAATTTTGATACCGCTGGCAGCGGCAAAGTGGTATATGACCTTGTAAAAGGATTGGATAAAGAAAAATTTGAAGTGGAGGTGGCCTGTTCCAATAATCGGGGCGTCTTTTTTAAGGAAATGGAAAGCTTGGACATCCCAATACATGTTTTTGAAACAACAACAAGTTACCGACCTTACATCACTTTGTTTTCACGAATTAAAAATATTAAAGGCTTTTTTAAAAACAATAAATATGACATTGTCCATTCCTGGCATTGGAGTAGCGATTGGACCGAGGTATTGGCAGCACGATGGGCAGGTGCAAAATGGGTCTATACTAAAAAGGCAATGAGTTGGGGCAACAGGCACTGGAAAATACGCAGTTTTCTTGCAAATTTTATTATTACCATTAATGATGAAATGCGCAGTTATTTTCCAAACAAAAAAAATCAAAAACTCATTCCTTTGGGAATTGACACAGCTTATTATACTCCAGAGCTCTTCCCAGTAAAGCTTAATACTAATGATATATTCAATATAATTTCAGTAGCCAATTTGGTGCCTGTAAAGGGCGTGGAGGTTTTAATAAAAGCAATTAACAAACTCAATGACACAACTATAAAATTGACGGTATTGGGCGATAATGCAAATGAGTATGGTAGCTACTTGGCATCTTTGTGCAAAGATTTAAATATTGAGGAACAAGTACTTTTTTTAGGAAAAAAAACCGATGTTCGCTCTTATATAGCAGCTTCAGACCTTTACGTAATTCCAACTTTAAACGAAGGGCGAAAAGAAGGCATGCCCATGGCTTTGGTAGAGGCTATGAGTATGGGAACTCCCGTTTTGGGTTCTGATATCTCAGGGATTAATTTTGTACTGAAAGACTTTAAAAATCTTTTGTTTGAAGCTGGAAACGAAACCTTATTGTCAAAAAAAATTCTTGATTTGAAAATGCTTTCAGTACCAGAAAGAATTAAATTGGGAAAGAAACTTCGAGTTTATGTAATGGAGAATTTTAATTATGAAAATTTTATTGAAGCACATCAGAAATTATATAATGAATTAATAAAATCGAAGTAGCAATGCGCATCGGCATCGTCCTTTCCCAGACCCCAGGATATTCTGAAACCTTTTTTAATTCTAAAATTAAAGGGTTACAGAATAATGGCGTAGACGTGGTTTTGTATTGTCAAAATAAAAAGGCCGATTTTGATCTTTGCCCCGTAATAATAGCTCCAAAAGTTTCCTCCAATCCCTTTTTACAGTTTTGGTTTTTAGTAAAAGAATTTTCCTTCTTATTGCCACATTTTCCAGCCGTTTTTCGTTATATAAATCTGGAAAGGAAAGAAAATACAGGGCTTATTCAAATTTTAAAAAAAACATATCTCAATGCCCATTTGATAAAGGCAAAACTGGATTGGCTACATTTTGGTTTTGCAACCCAAGCCATTGGCAGTGAAACTGTAGCCAAAGCCATTGGCGCAAAAATGGCGGTGAGTTTTCGGGGCTTTGATATAAATGTTTATCCTATAAAGCAACCCAATTGCTACAAAGGTCTGTGGAAACATGTAGATAAAGTACACAGTATTTCCCATTATCTCTTGAACAAAGCAATATCCATGGGCCTATCAGGAGAAACCCCCTTTGCTATTATCACCCCAGCTGTGCAATTGGATGCTTTGCCTATGAATAAAACAATCATAACATCTTCGGAGAGCATTAAAATAATTACGATTGCCCGACTCACTTGGATAAAAGGACTGGACGTGGCCATTGCGGCAATTTATAAATTAAAGAAGAAGGGTATAAAACTCACATATTATATTATTGGCGATGGGGACCAAAACTATACAGAGCGCTATAAATTTATGGTTTATGAATTGGGACTAAAAGAAGAGGTGATTTTCACTGGAAAAATGGCACATTCTGAAACGTTGAAACATTTATCCACAGCCAATATCTATATACAACCAAGCCTTGATGAAGGTTTTTGTAATGCTGTTTTGGAGGCACAAGCAATGGGAAAACTTACCATAGCATCAAATGTTGGAGGCTTGCCGGAAAATATTGTGGATGAAAAAACGGGGTGGTTGTTTAATGACAATTCTCCAGAATTATTGGCACAAAAAATAGAAATGGTTTTGGCGCTGAATGAAACTGATAAAAAAGTAATCTCCCAAAATGCCAAAAAAAGAGTAAATGAAGAATTCAATATTGAAAAGCAGGAAAAAAAGTTTATAGCGTTCTACACATTATAGAATAGAGAGAGATAATATTAAAATTAAGAAGAAGAAAGTTTAATTTAATAATGTGATCAATGATTAAACACAAAGCTCACAAAGTTTTACACAAAGCACACGGAGGAGTTTCTTTGTGCCCTTTGTGCCTTCATAGTGTTCTTTGTGGTTAAAAAAAGTATTATAATTTAACAGGAGAAACATTGAAACTATACTACCCAAAATCACATTATTCAAAAACCCATCGCGGGCTGCTCTTTCCGTTGTTGAAGCCTTTTATCAAGGCCGAAGGTTTTACAGATACACAACGCATTGCTTCTTATGGGGTTTCTGAAAAGGATTTTGAGTTTACTGAGCATTTGGAAAAAGCAGATGTGGTCATTTTAACTATGGCTTGGAACTATTATATAAAAACAAAGCAAGAGAGCCTTGCAGTTACTTTTTTAAAAAAATGTGAAGCCATAAACAAGAAAGTAATTGCTTTTAATGCAGGCGATTTTGGGGTGCAAGTTCCATATTTTAAAAATCTGATTGTTCTTCGCCCAAGTGGATATAAATCAAAGTTTACCAATAACGAATACTCACTTCCGGCTTTTATTGCAGATCCTTTAAAGAAATACTTTGATACCGATAAGGTGTTCCAAAGACCTTATAAAAACAAAGCCGTTATTGGTTTCTGCGGTCAGGCCAACCTTTCCCGCCTAAATGCTGTAAAGGAAATATTCAAGACATTGTTCCGAAATATAAACTGCTATTTTGGTTTTTCCAATGAGGAACCGCAACAGTTGCTTTCCTCTTCCTTTTTGAGGGCATCTGTATTAAGAAAATTTCAAAAATCAAGTGATGTGGAAACAAATTTCATATTCCGAAAAAAATATCGGGCTGGAGTGACCCAAAATAAAGATTCGCATAAAACCACTTTGGAATTTTATGAAAATTTAAAAGACTCTGATTATGTGGTTTGTGTGCGTGGAGCAGGAAATTTCTCAGTTCGTTTTTATGAAGCCATGGCCATGGGAAGGATTCCCGTTTTTATAAATACCGATTGTTCGCTCCCTTTCGATAATCAAATTGATTGGAGAAAGCATATTGTACGGGTAGAGTATAAAGAGCGCCATCAAGTTGCTCAAAAAGTAAAGCGATTTCATGAATCTCTATCTACGGAGGATTTTATAGATTTACAACTTGCGAACAGAAACCTATGGAAAGAGAAGCTGACTATGGGAGGATTTTTTAAAAAAAAATTGAATGAAATTTAAAAAATGGCTTTCGGGCATATATTATTCCTTAAAAAGAGAAGACAATAAACTTAAGGCCTCATCACTTTGTGGTGTACCATTAAGGACATATTCAGAAACCATTCGTTCTACTGCTGATCAGGATGATACTTGGTTTTTCTATTTAGCAAAACATCACAAAGTTATTTTTGATATTGGGGCAAATGTGGGTTATACCGCACTTCTTGCTATGATACAAGATCCAGATAGGGCATATATTTTGGTAGATCCCAACCCTTTGGCATTACAAAAAGCGCAAGGAAACCTTTTAAATAATAATTTAGGATTTAAGGCTCAATACTATTCAGCCTTTGTGAGTGATAAATCTAATGAAATGGTTAAGTTTTATACATTGGGTTCTGGTGCTGCAGGTAGCATGCACTCCAGCCATGCAGAGTCCGCAGCGTCTGTTAATTCCTTTAAAAATGTTTCGACAGTAACCTTGGATTATTTGTATTCCTATTACGGTTTAATGCCCGACCTCGTCAAAATTGATGTGGAAGGAGCTGAAACATTGGTTATGGAGGGAGCAAAAATTTTGGCAAAAGAGACTAAATGTGCTTTTTTTATTGAAATGCATAATGTGAAGGACTTGAGCATGGAAAAAGCTACAGAAATTATGATTGCATGGAGTGAAAAGATGAACTATAAAGTTTGGTATTTAAAAAATGGTGAGGAACTCACTTCAGGAGAAATAGTAAAAAATAGAGGGAAATGTCATCTATTGCTACTGCCTAATGAAAAACCGTATCCTACATATTTAATTGACGTAAAACAGAGTATGCCACTGCCATCTAAAATTTAATATAAATTAGCATCATTACCTTATTTTAAGAAAGCATGGATTTCCAAAAACTAATAAAAACCCCCAAGCCATATGTTATAGTGGCTTTGGAGCTTATTAAACGAAAACTACGGACGCATCTGGGCCAAGGTAATACGGTGCATTGCGAAATATGCTTGTGGAATGGCACACAATTTTACAATGGTAAATGCCCAAAGTGCAACAGTCTTCCAAGAACTAGATTGATACCTTTTTCATTGCGACATTTCAATTTGATTAAAAGCAATTTAAAAATTCTTCATATTGCGCCTAATCTCAATGAATACAACTACGTGAAGAGTACTTTTGAAAATATACAGCTTTACGATAGGCTTAATATTCGGAAAGTTCCGCATATTAATTTAGTACAGGATATTACTAAAACAACCATCAGCAATGACACTTATGATCTAGTAATAGTGTGGCACGTTTTGGAGCATATAGTGGAAGACCGTAAAGCCGCATCTGAAATATTTAGAATCCTAAAACCAAAAGGGAATCTACTAATGAGCGTCCCTATTTATCCTGCCGGAAATTTAATTACCTATGAAGACCCTGCAATAAAATATGAAGATTATGAAAAAATTCACGGCCACGACGACCATTGCAGAAGCTGTGGGATGGATTACTATGAACGTTTTGAAGCAGTAGGTTTTTCAGCTAATGTTTTAAATAAATATACCGCCGAAGATTTAAAGAAATATGGACTAAGCAAAAACCATGTGGTTTGGTGTTTCACTAAATAAAAATTTATGCTATTCCATTTCTTAAAATACCTCCAACCCACTCACTATTTTCAATTATATAGAAAAAATAGTACTTCTGTTTTTCCAATGATCGAAAAGCTGCCACAAGAATTTATAGCGCAATTGCTGCCAGAACCAAAATTCCAAAGTGAAATAGCCCGAAAATATGATCTTTCTTGGCAAGCACTTCAAAAAGGATATGTTGGCAATGCCGAAACTTATACTTCTTTTGAAAAAATACCAATCGCGGATGAGTACCGATTTCTTCGGAAATACTTCCACTCGGTATGGGTTTTTTATGTGTTGATGTTGCGTATTTTTTCCCTTAAAAACCCATTTAGAGAGATTTCAGCTTGGAAGAAAAGTAGCGATTTAAAGAGAAGCAATTATTTAAAAAATCCTACTTTGCATGATGATTGGAATAGTTTTAAATCGCTGTTTGTTGAGGAAAAACCATATGTAAGCGTTGTGATTCCTACGCTAAACCGTTATGAATACCTGAAAGATGTGTTGGAGGATTTGGAAAAGCAGGAGTACAATAACTTTGAGGTTATCATTGTTGATCAATCCAATCCATTTCAAAAAGATTTTTACAAAACGTTTAATTTGGATATTAAACTTGTCCAGCAAACGGAACGTGCCCTTTGGCTTGCGCGAAACCATGCTGTTGAAATTTCAAAAGGGGAGTATATATTGCTTTTTGACGACGATAGTAGGGTAGAACCCGATTGGATTACAAACCACCTTAAATGTCTCGATTTTTTTAAAGCCGATATTTCTTCAGGGGTTTCTATTTCGGCGGTAGGAGCTGAGGTACCACAAAATTATTCTTTTTTCAGGATTTCAGACCAAATTGACACTGGTAACGTATTACTGAAAAAACAGATTTTTAGAGAAATAGGGCTTTTCGACAGACAATTTGAAAAACAGCGTATGGGCGATGGCGAATATGGGCTTCGGGCTTATTTGAATGGGTACAAGAATATTTCCAACCCGCATGCGGGTAGAATACATCTAAAGGTAGGCTCAGGGGGTCTACGCGAAATGGGCAGTTGGGATGCCTTCCGTCCAAAAAAACTCTTTGCGCCGCGCCCCATTCCGAGTGTGCTTTATCTATATCGAAAATATTACGGGCCAAAAAGAAGTATTCTAGCCATTTTAAAAACCGTACCCCAATCCATAATCCCGTACCGCTACAAGAAAAACAAAAAAATGTTGGTCTTGGGTCTTTTAATCTCGCTATTTTTGTTTCCGTTGGTTGTTTTGCAAGTGTTTATCTCATGGAGATTGGCATCTAAAAAGCTGAGGGAAGGAGCGATGATTGATCAGTTGTGAGTTTTCGGTTGTCGGTTCTCAGTTTAAGGTTGCAGTTTCCAAGTTGCAATTTGTACCCTGAGCGGAGCCGAACGGTTATTTCGAGGCGATTGAAGTCGAAGAAATTACAGAAAGGCGCGATGATAAAGAATCTGGATGCTTTGCGCATGGAAAACACGATGATCACAATGAAGGCAAAAAAGTTCAAAAAGAATTTTCCTTTGTGTCCTTTGTGGATATCTCCGTGTTCTTTGTGGTTAGAAAACACCTTATTAAAATTAAATATCCAAACTAACAACCCGCAACTGATAACTCACAACCCACAACCCACAACCGACAACCGACAACCGACAACCGACAACCGACAATGACCAAAACCCTAATCCTCACCTCAGAATTCCCTCCACAACCTGGCGGTATAGGCAATCATGCCTATAATTTGGCGAAGGGGTTACAGGCAAATGGTTTTGAAGTGAAATTGGTTTGTGATACACGCTCCATAAGTGGTGAATCTGAAAAAGTATTTGATAAAAACCTTTCGTTTGAAGTGGTTCGGATCCCTCGGAAGAAAATCATTTTCCGTAGTTATCTGAACCGTATTAAAACTGCTTTTTCATTCGCTAGCAATTGTGAGCTTATTATTTGTTCGGGGAAATTTTCACTTTGGCTAGGAGCATTTCTATCCTTTTTCTTCAAAAAAAAATATATAGCCATTATTCATGGAAGTGAAGTAAGGCTGCCAAATAAAATACTCAAAAAGCTCACAGAGCTATCATTAAAACGTTTCGATAAAGTCATTGCGGTAAGTAATTATACGAAGTCATTAGTGTCCCATCTCGCCTTGAAAAATATTGCAGTGGTTCCCAATGGTTTTGAAATGGAGGCGCCTGCAAACTTTCAAAATAAAAGCGAGCCAGTGCCAGTCTTGATAACTGTTGGCAACCTTACCCAACGAAAAGGGCAACAGAATATTATTAATGCAATACCGCTTCTTTTAAAGAAATATCCCGACCTTAAATATCACATGGTAGGCATCCCTACCGAAAAGGAAAAGTTAGAAAAATTAGCTTTAGATTTAGAGGTAGAGAAAGCAGTACTCTTCTTCGGAAAAGTTTCTGAAGAAGAGAAAATAGAACTGCTTCAGCAAGCCGACGTGTTCGTAATGCTCAGCGAAACTACACAAACCGGAGATGTTGAAGGTTTTGGAATTGCAATTTTGGAAGCCAATACTCTGGGAATTCCAGCAATTGGTGCCTTAGGCTGCGGAATTGAGGATGCTATAAATGATGGAATTTCTGGAAAATTGATAAATAACAAAGATTCAAAACAACTTGCAGAGGCGTTGGAAGAAATTCTAAACAATTACACAGCCTATTCCCAAAATGCAAAAAACTGGTCACAGGATTTTACGTGGGGGAAAGTGATAGGTTTATATTTGGATGTTTTGAAATAAAAGAATAATGAAAATCAAAATGCATAAAAGGTATTTTAATAATTTAATTTTATAACATAAACGACTCACGACTCACGACTCACGACTCACGACTCACGACTCACGACTCACGACTCACGACTCACGACTCACGACTCACGAAAAAAAATGAAACTCGCCATCATCTCCCATACAGAACACTACAAACAACCCGATGGAACAATCGTGGGTTGGGGGCCTACTATTAGCGAGCTGAACCATTTGGCACAAGATTTTGAGGAGATATATCACATCGCTTTTTTGCACCCCGGTCCACCTCCGCCAAGCTCTTTGCCATATACTTCACAAAATATAAAATTCGTTCCCTTACAGCCAGTTGGAGGAAAGGGACTAAATGCTAAGCTAAAGATTATTCGTAACATTCCCATAATCTTAAATAAAGTGCGGAAAACACTAAAATGTGTTGATGTTTTCCAATTGCGAACCCCTACAGGGATAGGCGTATTTTTGATTCCCTACCTAACACTATTCACCAATAAAAAAGGCTGGTACAAATACGCCGGCAACTGGAACCAAGACAATCCTCCATTAGGCTATGCGTTACAAAGGTGGATGTTGAAAAACCAAAAACGAAAAGTAACCATTAACGGTAGCTGGCCTAAACAACCAAAACATTGTTTAACGTTTGAGAATCCATGCCTTACTGAAAAAGAGCGAGAAGATGGTCTGCAAATAATCCAAAAGAAATCCTTTGAACCCCCTTTTACGTTTTGTTTTGTGGGCAGATTGGAAGATGCAAAGGGTGTACAGCGAATCATTGATACTTTTGGTGCGTTAGATAGTTTAGGTGGAATAAAAACCATTCATTTTATTGGGGATGGTGAAAAGAAGGAGTTGTACCAACAGCAATGTGAAAATTTAAAACTACCGGTTGTGTTTCACGGTTTTTTGGAACGCCAGCAGGTTTTTGGGATTTATAAAAACTCTCAATTTTTAATGTTGCCAAGCACCGCTTCGGAAGGCTTTCCGAAAGTAATTGCAGAGGCAATGAATTTTGGGTGTTTGCCGATTGTTTCTGAAGTCTCAAGTATTGCGCAGTATATCAATACGAAGAATGGTTTTATAATAAATCCTTGTACTGCAGAAGAATTGAACCGTATCTTAAAAAAATTGATAGTATTGGATACTGAAATTTTAAAATTAAAGGCGATAGCGTCACATAAAGTTGCCAAAGATTTTACCTTTGAAAATTACCGGCATAGAATTGAATCAGAGATTTTAAAGTAAATATTTTAAAAAACATACTGCCATCAAATCACAGTTTTTACAAAATATAAAACCGTTGCATGCCATTTTTTTCCATGTGGGGATTGGGGTAATGGCTTCATTTAGTCGTTCTTCAATGTTTCTCTACTTGATTGTAGTATTTATCTACTTCTGCTGGAAAATTATTACTGTGAAAGAGAAGGAGATATACGTTTTATTGGCCTGTGCATATTTTACTGGAGCCGAGGTTTTTTTCAGAATGACCAAGGCCTTTATTTTTTATGAAACTGGTAAGTATGCAATAATGTGGTTTTCATTGATGGGAATCTTTTTTTTGGGATTTAAAAAGAATGCTTTTCCCTATGTTTTATACCTTTTGCTATTGTTGCCTGGGGTACTGGTTTCCTATGATTCCATAGCTTATGATAGTAATTTTCGAACGGCTGTGCTCTTCAATCTTAGTGGGCCATTATGCTTAAGCTTGGCATCAGTATTCGTTTTTGGTCGGACCATTACCATGAATCAGTTTTTAAAAGTAATGGATTATATAATTTACCCTCTGATAAGCACCACAATTTATATTGTTCTTTATTCCCCAGATATTCGAGAGATTATAACAAGTACCGCTTCCAATTCAGCTGTTTCTGGTGGGTATGGCCCTAACCAGGTGGCAACAGTTTTAGGGCTTGGAATATTTATATTACTGACTCGATTGATAATCCCCTATAAAAATTTCTTAGTGCAATGGACAATGATGTTTTTCCTGATATTGATGAGCTACCGAACCTTGTTGACTTTTTCAAGAGGTGGGGTTTTGGTCGCGGTAATAATGTCTGTTGTTTTTATAGTAATATTCTACTTTTCAACCAGCCTAAAGAATAAGGCTAAGGTTAGTTTAAAAATGATAGCCCTGATTTTTATAACAATGGCTATATGGTCTTTTACGGTTCTTCAAACGGGTGGGCTAATTGGGAATCGATATGCCAATGAAGATGCCTTAGGACGAGAAAAAGACGATGTTACTACAGGAAGGGTAGATTTGTTGTCTACAGAACTTGAGGCATTTAAAGGAAGTCCAATTTTAGGAGTTGGGGTAGGTCAAGTAAAAACTTATTTTCAAGCAGAGTTGGGAATTGAGCTACCAACACACAACGAAATTTCCCGTATGCTCTCTGAGCATGGAATTTTTGGAATTTTCGCCTTACTGGTTCTTATATTCTCCCCACTAATTACCAAAATGAAAGGTAGGAAGAATATATACTTTTATCCCTTTCTTATTTTTTGGGGACTTACCATTGCGCACTCCTCCATGCGGATCGCTGCCCCAGCTTTTATATATGCCTTATGTTTGTTGAATCTAGATTATGCACCCAAGAAAAAAGCTGTTATACATAGGAAATAAACTAGCAGTACATGGAAAACCTCCAGCTGCCATAGACTCCTTATCAGTTAAACTGCAAGAGGAAGGATTTTCCGTTATAACAACATCTTCAAAACAGAATAAGATCCGTCGATTACTGGATATGGTATTTACGACCATTCAAAACAGGAATAACGTACAGCTTGTTTTAATAGATACTTATAGCACCCAAAATTTTCAGTATGCGGTTATTGTTGCCTTCTTCTGCCGTTTTTTCAAATTGCCATACATACCAATATTGCATGGGGGCAAACTGCCAAACCGACTAAAAAGCCATAAAAGTTTGAGCAATAAACTTTTTGGAAAAGCGCTCACGAATGTGGCACCTTCAAAATATATGATGCAGCAATTTAAGGATGCTGGTTTTCACAATATAACTTATATTCCGAATACCATTGAAATAGAAAATTATCCTTTTAAGAATAGAGAGCCAATAACTGCAAAATTGTTATGGGTACGTTCCTTTTCAGAAATCTACAACCCTTTGCTGGCTTTGGAAACAGTTGAATTACTAAAGAAAAAAGGATTGGATGTTTCCCTTTGTATGGTAGGACCAGACAAGGATGGCTCCTTGCAGCACTGTAAAAAAACGGCATCAGACCTTAACCTCCCTATAACTTTTACAGGGATGTTGCAAAAAAAAGAATGGGTTGCACTTTCCAAAAACTATGACATCTTTATAAACACGACCAATTTTGACAATATGCCGGTAAGCGTCATGGAAGCTATGGCTTTGGGCCTTCCTGTTATCTCAACAAATGTTGGCGGCTTACCTTTTTTGATTAAAAATGAAGTTGATGGTATTTTAGTTCCTCCAAACAATCCAGATGTTTTTGTGAATGCTATTGAATATCTATGTGCAAATCCATTAAAATCAAAGGAAATTACAAAAAACGCTCGGACAAAAATAGAAGGTTTTGATTGGCAAAAAGTAAAACATAGTTGGATTGCGCTTTTGAACAATTGAAATTTAGCTAAATTTACAATCCCAAAATTAACCTATGCCACCTAAAAACAATATTCACTTTGATATTTCCGAGCGGAAGATCCTGCTCCGAATCTTGGATATTGTCTGTGTGCTTGCTTTGCTCTATGTGGTGAGTATAGTTTTTAATTTTGATTACTTTAAGATAAATTCCGAACATTGGGTGTGGTCCATTGTTCTAGCTACATATCTTACCGTATTTGCAACCATTTTTGAGCTTTATAATCTTCAAAAGGCAAGTAAGTTTGATGTTGTAGTAAAAAACGTAATCATCACCTCTTCAGTAACAGTACTTTGCTATTTGTTGACTCCCTTTTACACTCCTATGCTGCCTTCAAACCGCTTGCAGATAGTTTATTTCTTTTTGGCTATCAATGTGGCTATGCTAGCTTGGCGATATGCCTATATTGTTCTCGTTTCGGCACCGCGGTTTTACAAGCGGGTACTCCTGATTGCACACTCCAGCGATGTGGAGGAAATTGTGGCCTCCCTGCAAAAATCTGATCCTAATTATCGTGTTATTGGATATTTCAATACTGGCCCAAACGATGGAACCATTATTAATAATCTTGAAATTGACGCAATAACCATTGCAGATATAAGCATGTTGACCGAAGAAATGACCATCTCTGAAATTGTTGTGGGCACGCCGCTTTCTGAAGGTATGACCATTGAACTGAACAATCATTTAATAAAATTGTTGGAGAATGGAATCCCAATCCGCGAATACACCCAAGTTTATGAGGAACTGACACATAGAATTCCAGTCCAACACGTGGAGAAGGATTTTTATCGTTATTTTCCGTTTAGCCGAAGCAACCAAAACAAACTATACCTTTTTTTTAATAGAATTTTGGATTTGTTTTTTTCATTATTGGGACTAGCATTTGGATTGATCCTACTGCCCATTTTGTTAATAGCAAATTTATTGGCAAACCGTGGCCCATTATTTTACAGTCAAACACGGGTTGGAAAAAATGGTAAATATTTCAAGATATATAAGTTGCGAAGCATGGTAATAAATGCCGAAAAAAATGGGGCTCAGTTTGCAGAGGCCAAGGATACCCGTGTTACCAAATTTGGACGCTTTTTAAGAAAATCCCGCTTTGATGAAATTCCACAATTCATAAATGTAATAAAAGGCGAAATGAGCGTCATTGGCCCACGCCCCGAACGTCCTGAATTTGTTGAGGACTTAAAAGAAAAAATACCTTTTTACGAAGTACGCCACCTAGTAAAACCCGGCGTTACTGGCTGGGCACAAGTAAATGCCAAATACGGTTCCAGTGAAGAAGATTCCCTAGAAAAACTACAATATGACCTCTATTACATAAAACACCGAAGTCTCTTTCTAGACATTACCATCATTATCAAAACCTTAAGTACTATTGTGTTTTTTAGAGGGCAGTGATTTCGGTTGTCAGTTGTTGGTTTTTCAGTTTTATTTCAACCTAAAAGCTCCTTCCCTTCAGCAAAAGGCAACACCAAAAGAACCAATAGAAATAAAGGGGAAGGTGGCCCCCGCTGCACTGTTTTCAATAAATTGTCAAATCCATCTTGCGGGGGTCGGAAGGGGTGAAGAATCAACACTTTGTCTTGTCCAAAATCCCTCCTCCATAGATACTCCATAGCAAAGCCATAGCATAGCCATAGCAAAGCCATAGCAAAGTCATTAAAATGTAAGAAAACAGCCCTTTTTTCCTACAAATTTAATAGCCTTAAATTTCAATCTCTAAATCCCTATTTCGGCTTTAAGCAGTACAGTGCTTCGAAGAGTTTTTTTTTTGATTCTGACACAATCATAATTTAAGTCTGAATGAAACCCCTCCCTTTGTAGTCCGATGTACTGAGCCTGTTGAAGTAGAGGTTGGGAGGGATGTTTTTCATGATTAAGTTCAGAAATCATCATTTTTAACTCAAAATAACATCTTCCCCAACCCCCTCTTCGAAGAGGGGGCTTTTTTCTTCACTACAAATTGCATAGTAAACCCAAATCAAACCCCTCCCTTTGAAGGGAGGCTGGGAGGGATGTTTTATCTCTGTTTCCCAATAAAGTTCAACAAATAAACATATCGAACTGCCAAAGCAACCAACAGTGGCAATAGCCCAATGGTAAATACCTGTACGCCCGTGGTCCAATGGATAGTTAAAAGAATTAAGAGTAGTAATAAAAGCAAAACATACCGTTTCATTTTAGGAGAAACACTCTTTTTTGATATTGCAAAAATCACCAAAATTGAAATAGGAAACGCCCACAATAGATTGTAATTATTGGCAGTAGCAGTATGGTCCGTTGCAAACCAAAGTAATAATAAAAATATACCTATGAGTCCTGTAAAAATGAAAAGGAAAGTGTCCAAATAGCGACTTCGAATATTTTTTTTATAGTCACGGTAGGTTACAAAAACAATCAACAATCCCAACAATCCCAATATAAAAAGCGGACTTAAAAAGAAATTATTTTTTATAGATGTAGGGCTATTCTCAAAAAGAACGGTTGTTTGCTTCACTAAATTTTCTGAAGTGCCATTTCTGTTTATAACTGCGTTGGCAGCTCCTTTATAAACATATTCGGGCAGAAATTGGTATTCTATGGGCTTTGCTTTCCTGTCTATCACAGCACCAAGCGCAATGTCTATGCCCAAACTTCCCCAAGAATTAGCTTGCAGGTTCTGCTGGATGAGTTGCCGAAAGGTGTATTCTTCTTTTAAATGGTCTTCCTTAAACTCAAGTTTATTGCCCAAAACTTCTTGAACTACATCCCGAATTTTGGTAGCGCAGTTGTCAAAAAAGAAATCGTATTTGTATTTCTTGTTTTCAGGTTGGGCATTGTTCCATAGAAAATCGGAAATCGCCTCTTTTTCAGAATCACTCAGATTTAAAGTTTGCTCCTTTATCCAACGATTTTGGGCTACATAGGTTTCAAAAAAGGGTTGGTAATAACTTACCCCTAACTGATAAAGTAACTTTCCTTGTGCAAATTTTGTATAGAAATTTGGAGTGTTGAAATCGTAAACCCCGTAGTTAAAGACCACATCAACCCCGCTAAGGGTGTCCTTAACTCTAAAAGCGCTATGACCAAATTTATCATATAGCTCCGCTCCAGGGCCAATGGTTAAAATGCTTATTTCTGCAGTAGGTGATAAAGATCCAAACTGTGCTTTTGCAGAAACAGTTAAGAGGATTAGAAGAAGTAGAATGTATTTTTTTTTCACGTTTTTTTTCAGTTGTCAGTTGTCAGTTGTGTCCTGTTTCAGATTTTTTGTTCTTTCTAATCATCTAATCATCTAATCATCTAATCATCTAATCATCTAATCATCTAATCATCTAATCATCTAAAAATCTCCCAATCCAATTTCAAGGAAAAAACATTGGAATAAAGCGCTGCACTCTGATCACCAATATCGGTCAGGGCATAATCCACTTGAATGCCTTTGTATCGGAAGCCTACGCCAATATTGGGTTGAAAACCAACGGAATCACCCCCGTCCAACTGTTTAATGTTTTGAAAATTACCCACGCCACCTCGCACGTAAACCATTTCGATATACGCAAATTCAAGTCCAAGTGAAGGGGTAATACTCGCAAAGGAAGTGGAAATAATATCGTTGGTTTCTGCAAATCTAAAATTAAGATCTACTTCTGCCAAGAGTGAAAAATCATATTGGTACACAAATTTACGCGCCATCCCTAACTGAAGTTTAGGAATAGTAATCTCTGTAGTTTCAGGCAATTCTTGGTTTTGACCTTCCACAGCACCTTGAATTTCAGCAAACTTTTCTTCGTCAATACTCCAAGCGTTGAAGGTGGTAGTAATATCGCGCGCCATAATTCCAAACATCCACTTGTCATTTCTAAATTGAACAGCTGCATCCAGCCCAAAACCCCATGAAGAAGCGAAATCACCAATTACACGACGGATTACCTTTGCATTTACACCGTAATTCAAACCATCCAACGGCAGTCTTCGTGCATAAGAAAACGTAAAACCGTAATCTGCTGTTGAAAAAAGACTGATACGATCGTAAAAAATGTTTCCTTCGTCGTCAATCAATTGTGTGGTGTTCAAAATATCATCTACCCCAAAACGGATTACGGAAAGCCCTACAGCACTTCTGTCGTCCAGAGGCATTGCAAATGACGCGTAATCATAGTTTGCAATGTTTGCAAAATAAGAAGCGTGCATCAATGAAATTTGCTTGTCTTCAATGTTCACTAAACCCGCAGGATTCCAATAACCTGAATTAACATCGCCAGAGGAAGCCACCACGGCATTGCTCATCCCGAAAGCGGCAGCATCTACGCCAATGTTCATAAATTCGTTGGAATACTTACGCACGGTCTGCGCTCCCAGTGTAACTGAAACAAGTAGTAAAAGGAGGAGAATTTTCTCTTTCAAGCTTAAAAATTTGGACAAATATGACACTATTTTACAGAATACTAAACTTTAAATTTATACACATATTGTGTTTTGATAGCTTTGGACGAAAATACTTTGTTATTTTTACACTTAAACTTCTGTATATAGTAAAAAATCATCTCAAATTAGTCTCCTCCTCCTTGAAGGGGAGGTTGGGAGGGGATGTTTTTAGTGATAGAACATAAAATCCTAAATACGCAGCGAAAAATATGAATATTACAAAACAAGTACCAAATATTATCACCTCCCTAAACATCCTTTGTGGCTGTGTTGCTATACTTTTTGCAACCTCTGGAGATTTAATAACGGCTTCCTTTTTTGTTTTTCTAGGGATTTTCTTCGACTTTTTTGATGGGCTTGCAGCACGGTTGTTAAAAGCACAAAGCGAAGTAGGACTTCAGTTAGATTCCTTGGCAGATGTTATTACTAGTGGGGTTGCACCGGGTATAATAATGTATCAAATGTTGAATCTGTCCTATTTCCACCAAATGCAGACGCTTACCGAAACATTTTCTTTGGATGGGTGGAATATTGGATTCAATAACTATATGCCCTTAATTGGTTTACTGATTACTGTAGCTTCTGCCTATCGTTTGGCAAAATTTAATGTTGATACGCGTCAAACTTCTGGTTTTATTGGTTTGCCTACGCCCGCAAACACATTGTTGATATTAAGTCTGCCACTTATTTTACAGTTTCAATATTCTGAACTTGCCGAAAGTATAATCCTTAATAAGTGGTTTTTGATAGGGATGACGCTGATAAGCTGTATTTTGCTGAATGCTGAAATATCCCTTTTCGCCTTAAAATTTAAAACATGGGACTTTAAAAGCAATGCCGTCCGTTATGTCTTTTTAATTCTTTGCGTTGTGCTGTTGCTACTTCTGAAGTTTTTGGCAATCCCGTTTATAATCCTGATTTATATATTGCTTTCAGTTTTTTGGAAAAAGTCAATATAAAGAAATGACTACTAATAAAAGAAGTCTAAAAGGTAAATAATAATTGGTTTGTCCGGTCGAACGCAGTCTAGACCTAATGATTATATTGTAAATTGATAGTTCTCGACTGCGTTCGAACAGACATCCAAAGTCGCTTTTTTAAACAAGCTTGTATTCGTGGTCAAGATTTCCATTCAGATTTCCCCCTATATGGGGCTAGGGGGGCTAAAACTCTAACTTCTTCTTCCGAAGCTCGAAATTCTGCCCAAGATATACCTTACGGACCATTTCGTCTGCGGCAAGTTCTTCTGGAACACCGTGTTTCAGGATGCTTCCTTCAAACATTAAATAAGTTCTGTCAGTAATTGCCAGCGTTTCCTGAACGTTGTGATCGGTAATAAGAATACCGATGTTTTTGTTTTTAAGCTGCGCCACAATACGCTGAATATCTTCAACGGCAACGGGATCAACTCCTGCAAAAGGTTCGTCCAAAAGAATAAAATGCGGATCGGTTGCAAGAGCACGTGCAATTTCGGTTCTTCGTCTTTCCCCGCCACTCAAAAGATCGCCGCGGTTTTTGCGAATATGGCCCAAACCAAATTCCTCAATGAGCAATTCCATTTTTGCGAGCTGCTCTTTTTTTGAAAGTTTTGTAAGCTGCAGTACGCTCAAAATATTGTCCTCAACGCTCAATTTCCGAAAAACCGAAGCTTCTTGTGCCAAATAGCCAATTCCGTTTTGTGCGCGTTTATACATTGGGTAATTGGTAATCTCTGTTCCTTCCAAAAAAATCTTTCCGCCGTTGGGCTTAATCAGCCCAACAATCATATAAAAAGAAGTAGTTTTTCCCGCACCGTTCGGTCCAAGCAAACCAACAATTTCCCCTTGATTTACTTCCACGGTGATGCCTTTAACAACCTTTCGGCCCTTATAGGATTTCATTAGATTTTCGGCTTTTAGCTTCATTCGGTTTTTGTTTCCGTAGATAAAACGATAAATGTACTATATAATTTTACGAAGAAAAAATTAAGATTCTTGAGCTTCCAGCGCCTCCCAATATTCAAAAGCCCTGCGTAAATGAGGAATTACAATAGTGCCACCAATAAGCAATGAAATGCTCATCCCCTCAACTACCTCTTCTTTGGTCAAGCCAAGTTTGTGGCATTCTTCCAAATGGTAACGAACACAATCGTCGCAGCGAAGCACCAATGAATTTCCCAAACCGAGAAGCTCCTTTGTTTTCTTGGGAAGTACGCCATCCATATAAGTATTGGTATCCAAATTAAAAATGCGCTTGATGATCTTATTGTTGTCAGCAAGCATCTTCTCGTTCATTTTTTCACGATAGGCATTGAACTCCTCTACTATATTGTTTTTCATAATAATATTTTTTTTAACCGATAACCGACAACAAACTATCGACTACTTTCTTTTTCCCTTTTTCGCTCTTCTCTCTTCTGATTCCTAATTACAATTTTTGAAATATAGATACTCACTTCATATAGAATAAGTATCGGAATGGCAACGATAATCTGGCTAACAATATCTGGTGGTGTAATTACTGCGGAAAGTATCAAAACAATTATCAATGCAAATTTTCGATATTTCCGAAGGATTTCAGGCGTTACCAAGCCTATTTTGGTCAATATGTACATCAGAATCGGTAATTCAAAAACAATTCCGCAAGCCAATACCGATGTTCGCACCAGTGAGATATAGCTGTCCAAATCAAAATCATTGAAAACCTCTTTACTCACTTGATAATTCCCTAAAAAGTTAATGGAAAGCGGAGTAATAAGGTAATATCCAAACAAAACCCCCGTAAAGAAAAGTAAGGAAGCAATAAAAATAAAACCGCGGCTGGATTTGCGTTCTTTTTCCTTTAAACCTGGGCTAATGAATCTCCAAAATTCGTAAAGAATATAAGGGAAGGCTATAATAATTCCAGCATAAATAGACGTCCACATGTGTGCGGAAAATTGGCCTGCCATCGTTCTACTTTGAATACGGAAAGGCATTTCCTGAAAACAGAATGTATCCATTCCTAAAGAGCGAGAAATGTTGCAGAACATTCTATAGGTTGGGAAGTCGGATTTTTTTGGACCAAAAATGAGGGTGTCAAAAATAAAATCCTTAAAAATAAATGCTAAAAAAGCTACCGCCATTACTGCGATAGTAGAGCGTATAAGGTGCCAGCGCAGTTCCTCCAAATGGTCCAAAAAGGACATTTCTTTTTCTTGGGAAGCTTTTTTCTTCATTAAATAATTCCCTCTTTTGTAAGGTTATGTATATGCACCACACCGCTGTATTTACCTTTATCTTCAGCAAGTATTTGGGTGATGCCGTAGTTGTCCATCATTTCCATTGCTTCAACCGCCATGGCGTTATTGGCTATTTTTTTTGGGTTTTTGGTCATAATATCCTTAGCGGTCAGTCCTACAAAACTATCGGTTCTAGTTAGCATACGTCTTAAATCGCCATCGGTTATGATGCCTATAATTTCATCATTTTCCACCACGGCAGTTACTCCCAACATTTTTTCTGAAATTTCTACAATTACTTTCTTAACATCTGTATCTGGGCTAACCTGTGGCTTTTCATTAAGTGAAGTGAGATTGCTTACTCTCAAATATAGTTTTTTTCCTAATGAACCACCCGGATGGAATTTCGCAAAATCCTTGCTAGAAAAACCGCGTAGGTCCAAAAGACACATTGCCAAAGCATCACCGATCACCAATTGTGCGGTAGTGCTGGTTGTGGGTGCCAGATTATTGGGGCAGGCTTCTTTTTCAACATAAGCGTTCAATACAAAATCTGCTTGTTGGCCCAAAAATGATTCCCTGTTTCCGGTAATGGCTATAAGTTTGTTGTCAATGGCTTTTATAAGCGGTACAAGTACCTTTATTTCCGGTGTGTTTCCACTTTTAGAAATACAAATAACAGTGTCGTTTTCTTGAATAGTTCCTAAATCACCATGAATTGCATCTGCGGCATGCATGAAGATTGAGGGCGTCCCTGTCGAGTTTAAAGTGGCTACAATTTTGGTAGCAATGTTTGCGCTTTTGCCTATGCCGGTAACAATTACCCTTCCCTTGGAGTGATAAATATAATCAACTGCGCCTGCAAACTCCCCGTCCACCAAATGGGCCAAGTTTGCAATGGCTTTACTCTCAGTTTCTATGGTGTTTTTCGCTACGGAAATAATTCTTTCTTGCTTGTTCAAAATTTTAATGCTTTTGAATGTTTGTAACTGTTTCAG